>Ga0228535_1000927_pt1 | contig 61222 bp, 60 predicted proteins | sample SJ1metagenome_FD_168457 | JGI IMG/M metagenome (GOLD analysis project Ga0228535, IMG submission 168457) | Enriched culture of PCE-dechlorinating microbial communities from Ithaca, New York, USA - SJ1 | ecosystem: Engineered > Modeled > Simulated communities (microbial... > Unclassified | place...
TACAAATAGATGTTAATTTGCTGCAATTTTCTTTCACCCATTGGGTGAAAGAATGGTTTTGGCTTAACGATTATAAATACTTGCTTAAAGGGTTATATGAGTAGATTGCACGTAGAATCTAGGTATTTATAACTTGATTTTTTCTATCTTCATTATAGTACTGATACAGCCACCCTATTATCTCTACTGCTTCTGTGAAGTCTTCTTCTGGGATATCGTTTACTAGGTGACTTACTATGCCATCGCTATCTGTAAATGATATAGTAAGTAGTAGCTCTGTGTAGTCTGAGGTTTTTTCGAACAGCTCTGGTAGGACTGCATTTAGGGTATTGCACTGCTTTATAAATAGGAATCTAAATAGTTCATCTAGCTTGTTGTCATGCTTTAGGCTGATGATGTAGTCTTTTTCCTCTGATGTAAATTCCATATCTGTATCAAATGGAGATGTAACCATATCAGGCTCTGTTTTTCCTTTTGTTTCACTTGATATTACTCTGGTTTTTGATGGGAGATAGTCATTTACTTCCATGAATCTGATAGCTATGAGTCTATTAAACCAAGTGTAGGCTATTTCTTCTATGACATAGTTAAATGCAGTGTTGTAGTCTGATGTAGCTTCTTTTTCTTTTATTCTCTTTATGTAGGCATCTCTTTGTTTTATTTCTCTATCTTTTATTTCATAGGGTTTTTCTGTTCCTATGTCAAAATGCTGTATATTATCAGTAGAAGAATCAAGGGGATGTGATATCCCCTTGTCTGTTATTCCTATGAGTCCTGATTTGTATGTGATTTCATTTATTAGTTTTGTCCTCGCCCATATTGCAAAGCTCTTTATAGCTGATTTGTTCATGAGATCCTCCTTGTTAGAACTCTATATTTAGTATTAGGTCTTCTTTTAGATTTTGCTTTAGTTTCTGTCTGAGTGTATCTATATACTTATCTATGTCTGCCTCTGATTCTAGTATCCATGTAGTTTCTGAGTTGATGTCTTTGATACTGAGGGTATGGTATTTTTTAGTTTTTGGTGGTGCTACATAGGCAGGTGGATTTTTTTTGCCACCTTCTGTTATTATTTCAGTATCATTTTGTTCTTTCTCTCGTTTTGCTAGTATTTTCTGATATTCTTCTCTTATCTCTTCTAGAAATCTTACTTTTAGTATATCTGCTTCTATCTTTATATTTTGTAGGGTTGCTACATTGTTACACTCTTTAGTTTTTTCTTCTAGTGCTGAGAATTTTGCGTTTATTTTCGCTAGGAATATTTGGTTTAGCTCTTCATCTTTTAGTTTTTCTAGTACTCTAGCTTTGCACTCTGATATTACTGTGTATACTGGGCCTTCCATTTCCTCTAGCAAGTCTCCGTACATATCTAGATAGCTCTGTAGTAGTTCTGGAAGCTTCTTGATGTCTTGGTAGGGTTTTGGTTTATCTATGATTGTCTGTATATCTGCTACTATTTCTTCTATTTCTTTTTTTGCTATGAAGGTCTTACTTTCTTGGTAGATTTTTAGTTTATCTATGGTTTTATCCCAGATGGTTTTTTGCTCTGAGCCAAAGAAGGCTTTGACTGGCTCATAGTCTTCTGCCATGTCTAGTAGGTCATCTTGGGATTTTTCTATGGTTTTGAAAAACTCTGGTGTAGCTTTGATCGATAGTATGTTTATGAGCTGATTTTTGCCTTCTTTTACTATGGTTTGTCCTGGATATTTATGAAGCGGGCTAGATGTATAGTGGATTTCTAGTTTTTCTAGCTCTGATTTTAGTTTGCCTGCGAACTGATGAAAGCTAGCTAGCATAGTGTCATCTTCATCACTAGGTGGCATAGCATTAAATAGTTCCTTCATCACTTCTCTTACTATTTTCTTTTGCTTGTCGTTTGCTTTTTCTCTTTTTTCTGTAAGTAGCTTTTCTAGGTATTCTTTTCTTGTGATGTATTTGTAGATTTCATCTTCTGATTTTGTGATGAGGCTTACTATATCATTGTTTACATAAAAAGCTATATCTCCGTCTTTGAATAGTTTTGCCACTATCCACTGCACATCGTACTCTATGAAGCCATATGGAGCTTTTGTAAATCTATCCATTATGGTTTTCATTGAGGTTTTGGCATGTCGCTGTGAGTTTAGACTGATAAAGTCTAGTACATCAGCTAGTGCTAGGTGGTTAGGAACTGAGGATGTCTCATCTAGGGATATCTGACTGCTAGAGCTTCCTTTTAGGACTGCTTTTATGTCTGCTTCTCCCATTGCCTTATTTATATATGTTATTTTGTGGTAGGTGGTTGCTACTAGTTTGCCCAGAGCCTCATTTATTTTTGACGAGATTTCTTTTGCTGAGGACTGGATTTTGTCACCATTTGCATAGATGCTTGCATTTTTTAGGGATTGCTCTAGGAAGATTCTGGCATTGTTGCTTCTTTCTCTCATCTCAGAACGCTTTGCATCTTTTATCTGCTCATATTTTGTGACTGTATTGCTATTACTTAATCTTAGGTATTTTTCTATTTTGAGGGCATTTCTGATTTCATCTAGGAAGGCTTTGTCATCTGGCAGTACTACTAGTACGCTTTTTGACTGTCCACTTTGCATTCTCATAGTTGTTTCATCTGTGCCGTTTTCGTAGTTTGGTGTTAGGATTCTAAGTGAGATATCGTTGTTTTGGTTTGCTTTGTATGGTCTATCGTCTACTAGCTGGTTGAATCCAAAGGTATATCTACCACCAAAGGCTGGATATTTATATTTTTTCTCGTCATAGATTCCGTCAAATATCATCTCTGATACCTTGCCTATGACTTCTGATATCTCTACTGCCTGACTGTCTATTTCTCTGTTTATCTCTTGCTCTTCATCTGTTAGAAATACATAGATGTCCCCTGTTTTTTGTACTAGGGTCTGACGCACTAGTTTTTTAAGGGCTTCTTCGACTTTTGTTTTTAGCTCTATTCTGTCATCATCTATATGAGATACCATGAGGCTAGTTATGTTCTCTAGGTTTGCCACTACTTCTTTGACATATTTGATCATAAAGAGGGTCTTGAGTACATCTACATCAAAGCAATCCTCTGATTTATCTGGATTTATGAGTTCATTGTTGTAGGCTCTGATGATTACACCTTTGTGGCTATGGTCTAGGAACTGCTCTAGTGCATCATAGAACATATTAAATGGAACTATAGCTCCTTCTGATTTGTCCATGAGTTTTACTGCTGATTCTTTGAACAGTGCTAGCATAGAGCGTTCCCCTTCTGCTAGATGCTTTCCACTTGCTCCATGAGTCCTGATAGATGTAAGCACACTGCCTAGCAGGTCGAACTGATATGGCACAAATGGATAGACTTCTGCAAAGTTGTAGCGATTTGAGTAGAGCTTTTTTTCTATGCCATCGTTAAATATTATGAGGTTTTTGATTATGGTGTCTTTTTCATCATATAGCAGTCCTAGGGTATCATTTGCCGTTTCTGTTTTTTCTAGGATTCTCTTTCTAATTACTTCATCTACATTAGCAGATGATAGGGATAGCCTAGTGTCAAATCTACCTTGGATTTTTGAAAAGTCATTGCCTTTTGTTTTAGTTATGCTATCTATGTCTTGCTGACTCGTAACCACTACCCAGGCTTTGCCATGACAGTGGGTGCTGAGGTCTTCTGTTACTGTCTGAAGATTGAGCATGAGCTTGGAATCATCCCCTATGTACTGACCGATTTCATCTACTAGAAATATTACATGATGGTTAGTTCCTTTTTTCTCTGTGTAGGAATTGACCATGGAGGCAAAGGTAGTCACATCTATGTTATATACTCCTGTGGATGTATCACACCAGTTTTTTGCAGCATCCATACTCATGTACCCTATGTCAACTAGAGCCTGGCATACAGAGTCCTGAATGAATCTAAACATATGCCTAGTATCTATCCATTCTTTTCCTCTTATTTTTGCAAAGGCTTGCTTGAATTCCTCGTATTTTCCTTCATCTGAAAGATGTCTTTCTAAATCTGCTAGAAATGGATTGGCTCCATAGTAGCCTAGCTTTTGGTTGAATACTTTTAGAAAGACTGAAAGTATAGCTTCTTTGTTGTTTTGGCTGTCTGCCATGCCACTTTTTGAATCTATGTTAAAAAGTATGACATCAGTAGAAATATTCGCAGCTTTTTTCATATTTGCTATTACAAATTCATCTACTATTTTATTGTCATCTAGGAAATAGTCTAGTGCAGGTTTGTTATCTACTACTTTGTTTTCTAGTAGGTAGGAAAGGATTTTTAGAAAGTGGGACTTACCACTTCCGAAGAAGCCCGATATCCATACGCCCATCTTGTCTGTTTGTCCTGAGATGGATTTAGTATAGCTCGCAAAAAAATCTGCAAAATGTTTTTGCAGTTCCTTGGTTACGACATATTCTTCTAGCTCTTGCTTTATATTATCATCATCTTTTTGTCCTACTTTGATTACACCTTTTATATCTCTATCTATATCCTTTGCAAACATATTCTTAATATACATAGCAATATCCCCTTATATTTGTTTTGAAATATCTCGCATCTAGTCTACTAGCTTGAAAGCTCGGTAGTAGTTATCATCCTTTATCTCATCGAATAGCATCAGTGATTGTCCATCGTATTTCCCTGGAAAAAACAGTACTACTGGTACATCATCTATATACTGGTGCAGGTTGTTGAGTATCTTGTGTGACCTAAGTATAGGAAAGCACTTGCCTATCCCAGTTAGGAAGATGATAGAGCCACTTTTAGTATTGTTTTTGATGTGGGCTATTATTTCATTACTTTGATTGTCCTCTTCCATTCTTAGCATTTCATTTACTGCTTTTGTGATTTCTGTAAAGCCTTTGGTCTTTTCAAATTCCATACATATATCTAGGAAGCCTTCTTTTTCTAGTATGTCTATGATGATGTCATATAGGTCGTATACTACGATATTTAGCTCACTGTTTTGGCTGTATTTGGATTTTAGGTATGAGATTCTATTTCGAACTTGAAGCTCATGCTCAGCACTATAGTCAAATACATAGTAGCCTACTTCATTTCCTAGACCTTTGTTCTTTCTAAAGCTATCTTCTTTTATTTTATCCTCTAGCTGGTTGAGTCTGTTCTCTAAATTCTGCATCTATCTACCTCCTGTCAGAGCTTTTAGTAGAGTCATTTCATTATGAGCTACAAGGTAATTTTCTAATACTATATCTAATATGGGCAAGGTTATGAGTCTCTTTTTATTATGAAGTCTCACCATGCCTACATCTGTTAGAAAGTTCATATATGTACTTCTTAATCTGCGAAATGTCACATCTGTCCAGGTAGCTATATTGGAGTCTTGGAGCTGTTTATCTTTGAAAAATATATTGATATCACTAGGTGTCAGCTCACTATGCCCTATGATGGCTTTTTCTCTATATACTTCGTAGAGAAATTCTAGAAATAGTTTGTTTTTTCTAGCTACTGAGATGATGTTTATTAGTTTTTGTGTTTCTAAATCCGAGCTCAAAAAAATCTCCATAAGCTCTTTGTCTATGCAGTCTACCCTACCTTTTAGGTAGCCATAAATTCTAATCGATCTGCTCTGTTTTGCTATGCCTAGTAGGTTTTCCTCTACGCAAAGTTTTTTAATCTCATCCCATGAGACATTATTGTATCTTAGCTTAATGATTTGCTTTAGCTCCGTAAACCAAAACGACTCAGCAACTAATCCTGAGCTGTATTTTTCCATATTATGTTTCCTCTCTTAAGTGGTGCTAGGTTATTGAAATTATTAGATTACTCTATATCATCACTACATATACTAGTTTTTTCTTTGTTTTCAAAAGCATTTCTGCGTTTACTTTCCTCTAGAATAATAGGTGAGAGCAGATTATATAGTCCCTCAGAATCTTTATTAGCAAGGAATCTGATGTAATCTGACTTTAATTCTACAGGTATTATCATAGGAGAAATATCGTGTTCTAATAAAGAGTATATGATCAAAAGTCTTCCAGTTCTTCCATTCCCATCACTAAATGGATGGATTCTTTCAAAATCTATATGCATTTCTAGAATATGTTTGATTTTTTCTTCATCAGTTTTGGATTGATGTAGCCTATAGTTTAAATTATCTATCCATTGTTTCATTAGATATGGCACATCATGAGCAGATGCAGTATTAAAATCAGTCCCTACTATTGCATTATCTTGTGTTTTCCACATTCCTCTATCAAAATTAAGATGGTCCATCAGCTGTGTATGAATCCCTCTAACAATATTTAATGATAAAGATTCGTTATTTTCGAGCTGGTCTATAACATATTCGAGGGCTTGCTTATGGTTTTCTATCTCATAAAATTCTCTTTTGCTTACTTTTCCTGGTATAGTTTCATGAAGAAGTATGGTTACTGTATCTGCTAGAGATATAGTATTACCTTCAATGGCTGAGGAGTGATATGCTATTCTTACTAGTAAATCATCAATATACTCTCTTGTTAAATACATCATAGTTTTCTCCTACAAATTCATATATAAAGTAATGCAAGGTTATTGAAATTATTAGATTTATCCTATTTTATTATAGCATTTAATAGGTTAATTGGAATAGTAATTGAGATTAATAATTTAAGATTGGCTTTACTTATCTTTAGATATAAACTCGTTAAAATCATATCTTCTTACTTTCTAAATCTTTCTTAATCATATCTATGCTTAAAACTCTCATTGTGTATGCTCCATTTCAGTATGGTTATAAATTTTATAGCATTGTTTAAATGGAATTAGGGTTGAACCTGGTCCTATGCCAATATTTATTCATATAATTTACTTATATCAAATTTTATAATTCCTTCTATATATTTTTACTAGTTTTTTACAGTATGTATGTTGAGGTTTGATTATCTTGGGTATATTATTAGAATCAATATACATATATCACATATGAGGAGGTTTTATTTTATGAAAAGAGCACATGAGGTAGATTTCAAGGTTCATGGAGATGATATGCAGTTCGTAGAAATCCAGCTAGATCAAAACGAAACTATCATAGCTGAAGCAGGCGCTATGATGTATATGGACCAAAATATTCGTATGGAAACTATTTTTGGCGATGGTTCTGGCAGTGATGAAGGTAAAGGTCTCATGGGTAAGGTTCTAGGAGCTGGTAAAAGGGTTCTTACTGGCGAGAGTTTATTTATGACTAGCTTTACAAATACTGCTCCAGATAGAAAGTCTGTTGCATTTGCTGCTCCATATCCAGGTAGAATCGTTCCTTTAGATTTAAGTGAATACTCTGGAGAGATAATATGCCAAAGAGATGCATTTTTGTGCGCCGCAAAAGGTATAAGAGTTGAGATAGCTTTTCAGAAAAAAGTTGGCGCGGGATTATTTGGTGGTGAAGGCTTTATAATGCAAAGACTTCTTGGCGATGGTCTTAGCTTCCTGCATGCAGGTGGAACTATCATACAAAAAGAATTGGCACCTGGAGAAGTATTAAAGCTTGATACTGGTTGCCTAGTAGCTATGACAAATACTATAAACTACGATGTTGAGATGGCTGGAAATGTTAAGAGTGCATTATTTGGTGGCGAGGGATTATTCTTGGCAACACTTAGAGGTCCAGGTCATGTTTGGCTTCAGTCCCTACCATTTAGTAGACTTGCTAATAGAATGTATGCTGCTAGTGGTGGCATGGGTGGCGGAAAATCTAAAGACGAAGGCAGTTTACTTGGAAATATAGGTATAGGAGATTTATTCGGAAGAGATTAAAGTTTAGAATGGAGTATTGCTATGAAAACTAAGGAAAAGGAGAAGTCTAAAATCAAGTTAGTAGAATTTGATCCATGGCTAGAACCTTATGAAGACCATATAAAAACTAGGATTTCTAAATACAAAAAAGATAGAAAGAAGTTACTATCGGATGCTGATGATTTTACTGATTTTGCAAATGGTCATCTTTATTTTGGATTTCATAGGTCAAATAAAGGATGGTACTATAGAGAATGGGCTCCTGGAGCCGATTCTCTACATCTTATAGGTGAGTTTAACAACTGGAATCCAAGCTCTCATCCTCTTACCCATTTAGGTAATGGTTACTGGGAGATTTTTTTAGATGGAAAAAAGTCTCTTTGGCATGAGTGCCTAGTAAAGGTAAGGGTTACTAAAGATAATGTAAGTCATGATAAGATTCCACTATATATTAAACGTGTAATCCAAGACTCAAACACTCATAGTTTTTCAGGGCAAATCTACTGCCCCGAAAAGGATTATAAATGGATGACTCCTTCTTTTAAAATTCCTAAAAAGCAAGATTTACTTATTTATGAAGCCCATGTAGGTATGGCTCAGGAAAAGGAAGCTATAGGGAGCTTTTCTGAATTTACAAATATTGTTTTACCTAAGATAAAGGAAAAAGGCTATAATGCAGTTCAGCTTATGGCTGTGATGCAGCATCCATACTATGCATCCTTTGGCTATCATGTTTCTAATTTTTTTGCTGTTTCGTCGTGGTTTGGAACTCCAGATGAGCTTAAGGTTTTAATCGATACGGCTCATAGTATGGATATAGCTGTGTTTATGGATATAGTCCATTCTCACGTTGTAAAAAACACTGATGACGGAATAAATGAGTTTGATGGAACTAGTTATCAATTTTTTCATGAAGGAGCTAGAGGAAATCACCCTGCTTGGGATTCGAAGCTTTTTGATTACTCAAAGCCTGAAGTGATTCACTTTTTGCTTTCAAATATCAAGTACTGGATGGATGAATATCATTTTGATGGATTTAGATTTGATGGTATTACCTCTATGCTTTATCTAGACCATGGATTAGGAAAGAGTTTCACTAATTATGACCAGTATTTCTCTGATAATACTGATTTGGATGCTGTAACTTATCTTCAGTTTGCAAATGCTCTTATTAAAAAAATAAAACCCACTGCAATAACTATAGCTGAAGATATGAGTGGTATGCCTGGAATGTGTCTTCCTATTTCATATGGAGGATTAGGATTTGATTATAGACTTGCTATGGGGCTTCCTGATTTTTGGATAAGGATGCTCGAGCAAAGAGATGAGACTTGGAATATGTATACTCTCTGGTATGAAGCCGTTTCAAAAAGACCTCATGAAAAACGTATAGGCTACTGTGAATCTCATGATCAGGCTATGGTTGGAGACAAAACTATTATGTTTAGGCTATGCGATGAGGTTATGTATTGGCATATGCATAAATCTGACAACCACTATGTCATAGATAGAGCTATAGCTCTTCATAAGCTAATTAGATTTTTTACCTTGACGGCTGCCAGTGAAGCTTATCTGAATTTTATGGGCAATGAATTTGGACATCCAGACTGGATAGATTTTCCTAGAGAAGGAAATGATTGGAGTTACAAGTATGCTCAGAGGAGATGGAGCCTTGAGGAGAATTTAGAACTTGAGTATGAATATTTAAGTACTTTTGATAGGTTTATGGTGTATTTTGCTCAAAATCATGATATTCTAAAGAAAAGCGAGTTTATTCAGGACTTATTTATCGATGATACTAGGAAGCTAATCGTGTTTAAAAAACAGGATTTAATTTTCATTTTTAACTTCCATCCTACAGATTCATATTCTGATTTATGCTTCCCTACTAAAGATTCTAATTCATACAAGGCTATTTTCGATTCTGATTTGGATATCTTTGGAGGCTATAACAGAGTCAGCCGAGACATAGTGTATCATAGTATAAATAATCTTAAGTTCAATGAAAACTGTATTACAATTTACAGTCCTAGCCGAACTTGCATAGTCCTAGAAAAGCTTTAAGGAGATGGTGTTTTGAGTAGTGCTTCACCTATTTATAAATTTATAAGATTATTTTTTGGTCTATTTTTATATTCTGTTGGCATAGTTATGACAATAAATGCAAATCTTGGGCTTGCACCATGGGATGTATTTCATAAAGGTCTAAGTACTACTTTTGGAATCACTATGGGTCAAGCTAGTATTGCGGTAGGTTTTATGATTGTTATTATTGCCTTTTTTTTAGGAGAGCGTATAGGCTGGGGTACCGTGTTTAATATGTACTTCATAGGTTATTTTATCGATATCCTAATGCTTAACAATTTAATTCCTATTTTCGATTCCTTTATTCCTAGTCTAATTATGATGCTGGGTGGAATGTTTGTGATAGGATGTGCCACTGTAGCTTATATAGGCGCTGAGCTAGGCTCAGGCCCTAGAGATGGTCTTATGATTGCTCTTACTAAAAGAACTAATAAATCCGTGAGATTTATTAGAAATACTATTGAAATTTGTGCTTTATCAATAGGTTATCTTTTAGGTGGAACCTTAGGTATTGGTACTGTTATTATGTCGTTATGTATAGGATATTTTGTGCAATTTGCCTTTAAACTTCTGAGATTTGATGTTACAAAAATCCATCATAGATATATAGATGAAGATATTATTTTTTTAAAGAAAAGATTTGCTGCTAGTGAAAAATAAAAAAGAGTCAAAAGGATATTTGTGCTATCTCTCCCTAAAAGTTAGATTTTGAAGAGAGACACCTTCCTTTTGGCTCTATTTTATTTTTTGGATTTGTTTTATCATTAGCTCTTTTATAGTTTTATGAGATATTCCAGCTTCTTTCATGAGATTTATTTCATCAATTATTCCATTTGGGTGCTCTACCATATAGGCTCCAGCATCGCTTCCAAGTCCGACTTCTATATTGTTTTCAATAGCAAATTTTAAATTTTCTATCTGAAGCTGATATATTTTATTAACTGCATCTAGCTGATTTATAATAGCTTTTGGCTTATATTTCAGTATATTTCCAAGAGGCGCAAGTGTAGGTATCCATGTTGTACTTGAGCCTATGAATTCCTTTAGAGTTTGTTTATCTAGTAGATATCCATGCTCAATAGTATCAGCCCCTGCATCAATAGTCATCTTTACTGCTTCATTTCCATTTGCATGAACCATAACCTTAAGGTTTTCTTTCTTCGCCCTTGATATCATGTAATTTAGCTCTGAAGATGTAAACTGAGTTTTTTCGTAATATCCAAAGTTATCAAAATCCATAATACCAGTTACTATAAGCTTTACGTGGTCTATATCTAGGCTAAGAAGCTGCTCAAATAATCTATCAAAATCCCCCATAGTTTTTATACTTTTTCCGAGGAAGTCTCCATAGCTACCTTCTTTATATATTGCAAATCCAGGAGTTTTATAGTTTATATCATGCTTGTATGCTAGTTTTTTTGCATAAAGGGAGACGCCATATGCATCTCCCCCATCTTTTAGATAGATTATATTATTTTTCTTATATTTTTCTAAAATAGAAGAAATCCAAGCTGTTTTTTGGTTATCATCTGCCATGTTCCACTGCTTTATTGTAAATCCTGATTTAAGTGAAAGATGTATATGGCAATCTGATAAGCCATTTCCTATTCCCATATCTATGTTCATTTTTTAATCATCCTATTGTAGTTCAATTAGTTCATAGTCTTTAGAGCCAAAACCAATTTTCACAGCGTGCTCTATAGATTCTCTTCCATCGTCAAATAGCTTATCTTCACTTTGATTTTGAAGCATATCTATACAGGCAGCGTCTATTGCTACAGGATCCTTTGAAATAAATACTCCAATATCTGATGCAACTTCGTCCATATGCTGACCCATGCAGTCACATTCTTTAGTTATATTAATCAAATAAGTGATGTATACATTATCCTTGTCTTTTTGAGCTGCATACGCATATTCTGCGAGCTTTTCTTTAAAGTTTACTTCTGACCAGTCATTTACTATAGCTCCTACTGGACATACTGCTATACAGCCTGCACATCCTACGCATTTTTCAGAGTGAATAAATGCTTTTTCTTTCATTTCTATTGCTTCTACATCGCATTTTTTTACACAAAGACCACAGGATATACATTTTTTTTCTATTACCTTTGGACTTATTCCAGAGTGCTGTGCTAGTTTTCCTCCTCTAGCTGCAAAACCCATAGCAAGCTGTTTCATAGCTCCGCCAAACCCTGCTGAGCCATGACCCTTGAAATGTGCCATAACTAGAAATTGATTGTATTTTGAAAACTCTGTTCCTATTTTACAAGTTGAGAAGTATTCTTTATCTATCTGTATTTCGTCATATGCTTCTCCATGGTCCCCATCTGCTATAATTATTGGAAGCTGAGTGAATCCGTGCTCTTTTGCAAGCTCTATATGACTATCTCTAGTAGTTCTTGAACCTCTGTAGAGTACATTTGTCTCTATGTAGGCGCTTTCTATTTGATTTTCTCCCATATATTCTATTACATCCTTGTAACAGGCTGGTTTTATATATGTAGTGTTGCCTTTTTCACCAAAATGCACTTTCATAGGAACTTTTTTTTCCCAGGTATGATTTTCATTTTTGACTAAAACTTCAAGTAGTTCTCTAGCCGCTTTGCTTAATTTTTCTTCAGATTTATCAGTAACTTTTTTAAAATAGACTTTTGACATAAGTAATACCTCCATCTTTATATTATTCTTCTTTGAAAAATTTTTAAATGAATGGCTATTTTATAGCTTTCTAATTATATTTTATCATATTTATTATTTTTTAGCCTCATTAGATTATATTATAAAAATAAAGTTATTTTATTTTGTTTATTGTATACTTATTTGTGTGTTACAATATTTTTGTATGTTTATTAATTATGATAAGTGCAGGTGATGCTATGATTTTATCTACTCACTGCTATATAGAGCGTGACGATCAGATATTGATGATGCATAGGATAAAAAAGAAAAACGACATTCATATGAATAGATGGGTAGGACTAGGGGGTAAGATGAATCCTGGCGAAACCCCTGAGCAGTGCATCATAAGAGAAATATATGAGGAGAGTAATCTAAAAGCTAATAGTGTAAAGCTTCGTGGCTTTATCACCTTTCCTGACTTTATGGGAGATAATGACTGGTATATGTTTTTATTTTCCTGTGATGATTTTTCTGGAGATGTAATTGAGAATGAAGAAGGAAAACTAAAATGGATTCCAAAATCAGATATCAATCAGCTTAATATGCTTGAAGGCGACAAGATTTTTATGAAATGGATGACTAAGTACAATTTTTTTACTGCTAGGTTCACTTATAAAGACGATGAGCTTATAGACTACAGTCTTGATACAGTTATTTAATTTTTTCATAATATATTATTTTGGAGGGTACACTATGAATGTTAGAATTGATGAAAAAGTAAAAGAAATACTACCTAATCTACAGCTAGGTATAATTGAAGCAAATGTTGTGGTTTCACCTAGTGATGATGAGCTATGGGGCATGATTGACTCTGTTTATAAGCATCTTCAGGAAACTCTTACTTTAGAAGATGTACTTAAAATAGAAAGTATTCAGGCTGCTAGAAGATCCTATAAAAAATTAGGCAAAGACCCTAGCAGATATAGAGTTTCTTCAGATTCTCTTATTCGCCGTATTCCCAAAGGAATGGATTTATATAAGGTAAATAATATAGTTGATATAAACAATCTTATTTCGCTAGAGACTGGCCATAGTCTTGGGTGTGTAGATTTAGCTAAAGTTAAAGGTGATGTAGTATTCACAAAGGGAAATGCGGGAGACTATTATGAGGGTATAGGAAGAGGTCAAATCAACCTTGAAAATATGCCTGTTTTTAAGGATGATGAGGGTTACTTTGCTTCTACAACTTCTGATTCTGTTCGAACTCAGGTAACTGAAGAAAGTAAGCATATTATGATGATGGTGATATGTTTTGAAGGAGATTCAAAGCTTAATGAGTATATAGAAAAAATAAACAGCCTGATGACAAAATATGCCGATGCGAATATTCTGGAAGCTAAAATTGTAGGTTAAAATAGAGATAATTCATAGGCTAAAAAAGTACAAGCCCAGATTTTGAGCTTGTACTTTTTTAATATTTTATAACATCAATTCCATAAGACATTGCAAGCTTTTTTAGCTCACTAATATAAATAGATGATGGTGCTTTGAGATTTTTGGATGCAGCTTTTATTCCAAGCTGTTCATATTTTTTTTCAGCATAAAAATGATGTGGTAAGAATTCTAATTTAGGATTATTTATATAGGATTTCATAAATTCAACTGTATTAATTATGTTTTCTTTATCTGAATTTATACTTTCAATCAAAGGTATTCTGATTATTAGTGGTAAATCCTTTTCTCCCATTTTCTTTATATTATCTAAAATAAGCTTATTATCTTTACCTGTCAGCTTAATATGCTTTGATGAATCCATATGTTTGATATCCACAAAAATAGTTGACATTTTATCTAAAACTTCTTCTACTTTTATAAAATCAAAATAGCCACATGTTTCAATTGCCATATCGATTGCTTTATCATAGAAAATTTCAGAAAGTGATTTTAACATTTCTAATTGAAGAGTAGGCTCTCCTCCAGAAAATGTAACTCCACCTCCAGAATATCTATAGAAGGTTTTGTATTTTATAACCTCATCTACAATTTTATTTATGTTGTATTCCTTAATAAACTCGCTATAAACTTGACTATTATTACATAGCTCAATCTGACTTTCTGGATTTGAACACCAGATACATCGAAGCGGACAGCCTGCAAGAAATACAAGCGTTCTAATTCCTTCACCATCATTTACTGAAAAATGTTGAGATTTCATAAAATAACCTTTAATAGCTTTTTTCGATATATTAAAATTCATCATGAGAAGTCCTTGAAATTATGGCATCCTGCATTGATTTCGAGAGATTGACAAACTGAGTGCTATAACCTGCTACACGTACTAATAAATCCTTATATTCTTCTGGCGTTTGTTGAGCTTTTTTTAATATTTCACTTGATATAGTATTAAACTGAACATGAAAAGCTCCAAGTGCAAAGAAGGATTGAATCATTGCTCCTAGATTACTTTGTCCTCTTTTAGTGTTTACGAGGTTTTCATTTAGTCTTAAATTTAGCAATGTTCCTCCTGAATGTACATCTTGATTTAATTTTGCGGCTGATTTCATAGCTGCCAGAGGTGTAGTTTTATCACTGCCCACAAAAGGTGATACGCCTTCCGATAGTGGTTCTTTTGATCTTCTTCCGCAAGGGGTAGCTCCTATAACCTTTCCAGTAGGCAAATAATTTGAAATTCCCATAAACGCTGTATTAAATGGTTTTCCATTTATGTCCTTATATGAATGTCCTACTTTATAGTAATGATTTGCTATATCACGGGCTATATCATCAACATAGTCATCATCATTGCCATATTTTGGCACTTCTATTGCCATATTTCTTAGCTCTTCAAAGCCCTCCCAATTTGCATTCATAGCTTCAATAATATCTTTCATTTCAATTAGCTTATCTTCGAATACTAATTTTTTTATAACAGCTAATGAATTTGCAACTACTGCTAATCCAATTCCTGTAAGAACTGGACCTAAATTATATTTAGCTCCTGCATCAACCAAATCTACACCTTTATCTAAGCATGATTCTATACATGAACTCAAAAAAGGTCTCGGAACCATTTCTTTGTGAAGCTTTTGTGCCACAAGTGTAGATATAACTGAATGCTCTATTAATTTATCAAATTCATCATAGAAAGCTTTTTCTACCTCATCAAATGATTTAAAATGAACTGCTGATTTATCTGTGATTCCAAACTTCTCGTTATATATTCTACTTACACCATTATTAAGTGCAAATTCTAGTGCTGCAGCAAAGTTTATATTTACAGCAGAGGTCCACTCGCCTGTTTTTCTAAAATGAGGTACAACACATCCGCAATTATTCCAATCTCTAGCATCCTCAGGCTCATATCCAGCGTTTATGAGCATTTGATACCCTGCACTATCATTATGTATAGCTGGGAATCCTGTTCCAATGCTTACTAAATCAGTTACTGCCTCAAGAAATTCTGTAGGGCAGTCTTGATGAATTCTAACGCTTAAGCCTGGCTGATGGGTTTTAATATTTTTAGTAGCTTTAAGACACATATATGAAAGCTCATTTGTTGCATCTTTCCCATCTCTTGTTTTACCACCTACAGTTAGATTTTGAAATTGATTATAGCCCGCAAAGAATTCTGCTGTGTTGGCAGAAATAGTCCATACCCACTCCGATATTTTAATCCAAAAAGCTTCGATTAATTCTTGAATATCATCCTTGCTTGATTCTTCACTTTCTATATCCGATTTATAATAAGGGTACATGAACTGATCGAATCTACCTATGTTTAATGCCAGTGGATTTTCAGATAATATTCCCCCTAGTTGAGTAAACCAAACGAACTGAATTGCTTCATGAAATGTAGTTGGTGGATTTGCTGGAACTGTTTTACATATTTGGGCAATTTTTATAAGCTCATTTTTTCTATTTGAATTTATTTCTATTGATGCTAGGTTTTCAGCTTCTTTTGAATATCTTTTCGCAAGAGTTATTATCCCTTCTGAAGTGTGGATAACTGATTCATAAAAATCTATTTTCCCGATATCTTCTGGAATATAAAGTGATAAAGTTTCTAGCTTAGCTTTAGCATCTTTTATTATTCCACTAAACCCTTTTTTAAATAATACATCCTGATAATCTGGAGTGATTTCTCCTACTGCTTGTCTCCATTTCGAATCATTGTCAATTATTCCAGTATCTACGGCTATTTTAGCAGTTTTATCAGGTAGACGTGATAAGAATGCCTCTTCTAAAGACTTTCCTTCCCAGTACGGGAATATAGCCTCTCTAACGTAGCTCTTTTGTTCATCTGTTATTTCATAAGGGTCTTGAACTCTATTGCTAAAATTATCCATTTCTTTGTCTACCCATGTCCACGAAAATTCAGGTGTAAGAATCCCACACTTTCTAAATTCTCCTATTGCTCCTACTATAAGCTCATTATCAAAAATTTTAACATCTAGATTCTCACAGGTGAATTTAAAAGCTTTTGCTCTTCGTTGGCTTATGCTTTGTCCCTCAGTTTCTTTATGAGACTGAGTCCAAAGCTTAGCTCTTTGATATGATATAGCTGGTTTTGAATTGATATAATTTAGCCTAGCACTTTCATTTCTATCAGTAGTCATTGTATACCTCCTACTTAACCCAAAAGTTTTATTATTATGTTATATTATACATTGTGCGTTATAACATATTCAAGTACAAAAAAATAAACGAAGAATTTATCTTCGTTGTTAGTATTTTATTATATTTTGAAATATGACCTCTTCTTCATAAGGGTTAGAATATATGTGGACTTTATCACCTCTAAAGGAAATTGCTGAAGGGGCTTTTAGTATATATTGATTTTCGTCAACAATAAGCTTTAAAACTCCTTTTGTAACAGTAATATACTCTTCACAAGAACTATTGTGAGGGGAAGCTTGATGATACGCTCCAGGAAGAAGCTTTATATAAAAATATTCAAATCCCAGAAATGGGTTAAATGGAAAAACATTATATAATATCATTTTACCATCCGATTCAAACATAGCTTCTAAAGCATTTATATCAATTACTTCTGAGTCTTGTTTTTTACTACTTAGAAATTCAGAAAATGATAATTTTAGCCCAGTAGATATTTTCCATAAAGTTGATATCGTAGGAACGGATTCTCCTCTTTCAATTTGTCCTAGCATTGCCTTGCTCACACCCGTTAATTTTGAAGCTTCATCAAGAGTTAATCCCCTTTTAAATCTTACCTCTTTAAGAACTAATCCTATATTTTGTGATGGATCCTTCATTTTGTCTCCTTATTTGATAGCCAGCTCGAGTACTTCGCCTATGCTATCTCTAAATACTAGTTTTGCTTTGCTTTTTTTATAAACCTCGCCCTTATTTATGAGTATAAGATTATCTCCTCTATAGTAATCAATAAGGCCTGCTGCAGGGTACACACTTAAGGAAGTTCCCCCTATTATTAAGGTATCTGCATTTTGAATTGCAGATACTGATTTTTCTATCACTTCGTAATCAAGCCCCTCTTCATATAAAACTACATCTGGTTTTATTATGTCAGAGCATACATCGCATAGAGGAACATCCTCTGAGCTTAATATATAGTCAAGGTCAAAAAACTTATGACAGCCCATACAGTAATTTCTATGAACACTTCCATGAAGCTCTAGTACATTATTTGAGCCAGCTGCTTGATGAAGTCCATCTATATTTTGAGTTATTACTGCATTTAGCTTTCCCATTTGCTCAAGCTTTGCAAGTGTAAGATGTGCTAGATTTGGTTTTGCATTTGGAAATATCATCGAGGTCTTATAAAAGTCATAAAAAAGCGAAGTTTGATTCATAAAAAAGCTATGGCTGAGCATGGTTTCGGGAGGGAAATTATATTTTGATTTTATGTTGTATATACCCTCCTCTGAGCGAAAATCTGGGATATTGCTCTCAGTTGACACCCCTGCTCCACCAAAAAACACTATATTTTCACTAGCTTGGATGATTTTTGATAGTTCATAGATAGCTGCCTCGTCCATAAAATCCCCTCCAGTCCCTGCTTTAAAAAATTTCAAATTCTTTAGATTATTTTTTTAGTATATCCTTAGCATCCATTATACTTAGTATCGCCAGCTCTAAATCTTTTTCATTTTTTCTAATTATATAGGTTCTTGATTTATTTTCTTCAACTAACATATAGTCTTGATTACTATTCATTCCTATTATTACGTCTTCTATGCTTTTTAAATAACCCAGAACTTCATCTAGCTCTATTCCATCTAGTAATACCTCTGCTATTTTTACTGTCCAGTCTTTTTTGCCAAGTTTAATTTTATTCATTAAATCTTACCTTCCATTTCTATTAATATTTGATTTATTATAGCTTACTTGTCCATAAGATAATCAGCTATTTCATTTATAACACCGTTAGCTGAGTCATATGGAACCTTACAAGTACCAACCATCTTATGACCTCCACCGCCATGTTTCAGCATTAGCTTTCCTATATCTGCAGTGCATGTTCTATTTAATATGCTATAGCCAACAGCAATGCTAACATTTTGTTTTTGCTTTCCATCTACTATCCACATAGAAACATTTTGCTCCGGATATAAGCTATATATCATAAATCTATTTCCTGTATATATAGTATCAATATCTCTAAGGTCTGTTATTATTACGTTATTTTTGTATCCACGCATTTGGATTAAGTTTATTTTACCACTTGGTATTACTTCTCTCAACAATGTTTTAATGGAATCTCTAACTTTACTGTGAGTCCTTTGCTCTCATTTATATATGCAGAAGCACTACCCCCTAAAAGTATCATGTTTGTGCTTACGATATAAAGTCCTAATCCATCTCCTTGAGTTTCTTTATGCTCATTGCTTCTATAGTAGGCAGTAAATATTTTATCTAACTCTTCTTGCTTTACTCCCATTCCACTATCAGCTACCTCAATTGTAACAGAATTATCTAGTTTTTTTACTGAAATATCTACTTTACCTCCATATGGAGTAAATTTATAGGCATTTGTGAGTAAATTATACACTGATTGATTTATTTTATTTTTATCTGAATGTATTACTAGTTCGTTTGAAAGACTCGATGTAAGCGCAATATTTTTCTTAGAGTATTGTAAGCTAAGGCTTTTTATAATGTTTTTTATTTCTTTTGTTAAGTCAAGTTCAGATAATTCTACAGATGTATCATCACTATCATCCGTTATTATGTCTGAAATATTTGTCATCATCTCAGACAAAGTATCTATCTGTTCTAGGCATAGATTTAGATTTTGCTCATCTAATACTATCACTTCATCTATAGCTGCTTCTATGTTTGATTTTAAAATAGTTAGAGGTGTTCTAGTTTCGTGAGAAAGCTTGTCAGCTTTTTCTTTTCTTATTTTGGTCTTAAGTTTTAATCTAGATGCAAGGTTTAGTAAGGTTAACTGAATTTGTTTGATTTCTACTGTTTCTGAAAGTGCTATATCGACCTGATCATCTTGCTCTATTTTACTTGCATAATAAGCAGTGTCTATGAGCTGCTTTGAAAACTTAGCACTTACTATCCAAATAATTAATCCCGCAATAATAGCAACTGATATAAAAGCAATAGCTGCTCCACTATATAGTGCTTTATTAAAAAGCACTGAGGTTTGCCAGTTTTTTACATCTTTATTTCTAATTATTTCAAGATTTCCTATTTTTTGATTTTCATCATTTGAAACATCAAATATATCTGCCTCAAGCTCCAAACTATCCTCTTGATTATTACCAAAATTCATATGTCCCTGACCCATAGCTCCACTTGAGGTGAACAGTAGTCTACCTTGATTCGAATATATATTTATCTCTACTATAGGGTCACTCATATACGATGATAAAGTCCTTCTATATGCCATCTGTGACATCATCGGTCTTGAACTACTTGAGCTTTCTTTATCCGCTATTATCTCTTGAGCTATTAGTGATATCCTAGCTATATTTTGATTATACTCCTGCATTATATAACTATTAAAGTAGTTATCTATATATTTACTCGCAATAAAAGACTGTATTAAAACCCCTACGGAAAGTATTGCTATTATAATAATAATTAGTTGATTTTTAATCTTCATCTGAGCCTCCAAATATATATCCAGCTCCATATTTTGTTTTTAAATATTTAGGGTTTTTAGTATCCTCTTCAATTTTGTGACGTATTTTTTTAATATGAGCATCTATAGTTCTATCAAAACCATCAAAACCATTGCTAAATGCAAGCTCTATAAGCTGCTCTCTAGATAATATCTGCCTAGGATTTTTAAAAAAAGCGTATATTATTTGAAATTCCTTTGACGTTATATCAATTTCATCTTCGTTTTTATATAGCTTTTGTTTATTCAAGTCGAGCTTTAATTCGCCCTCTATTAACACTTGTTTATCTTCTATTGCTTTATAGGTTCGTTTTAGCATAACCATTACTCTTCTAACTAATTCTTTGGGACTAAAAGGCTTTGTAACATAATCATCTGCTCCATTTTCAAAACCTTTTAGCCTATCTACTTCCTCTTGCTTTGCTGTGAGCATAATAACTGGTACGTCTGATATAAGTCTTATTTCTCTTAGTACTTCAAATCCATCGATTGTAGGCATCATAACATCGGATATGACTAGATCAGGATTTGAATCTCTAAATAAGACAAGTCCTTCTATCCCATCGTTTGCAATTAGGGTAGTATAGCCTTCTTTTTCCAAATATTTTGCTACTATTTCACTGATATTTTTCTCATCTTCTATTATTAATATTTTAAATGGCATTGTAATTTTTCTCCTGTCAAAATCATATATTTACTATATAGTCCATTCATCGTGTATGATTCCTATGATATAAAGCTGAGAGTTATATTCCTCCATCACTATTCTTAAGCTAGTCCAGTCCATACCCGTATACTGTGGATCAAATCCTGTAAAATGGAACTCCACAAACTGAGCATTTGGATATACCTCTTCAATATTATTTATGGTGTTTCCTGTTTGAACTATTTGATTATTTCCTACAATATGAGGGTTTGCAAAATCCTGATTATATACGAATCTATCATAGTAATCTGAAAAAATAAGGTCTATAGGTTCTCCTGAGCCATCATAGCTTCCCCAAGTATAAATGTCAGAAGAATTCATGTAGGGCTCTAGGTCATTGGCAGTTACAATTATATCATTTGTTTCATCTATATATGCATATGGTGAAAATCTTATTCCTTTTTGAGGATGTGCATAGTTTTTAAGTTCATTCATGTCTCTTGCTTTTAATATGTTTACTATATCAACAGCTAGAGATAAAGATGTCATTGTACCATCCTCATTCTTTGTGTCCTCATTTAATTGCTCTTCTAAGCTACTAATCTTTTCTTGCAAAATTTTATTCTCATCTTTTAGTGAAGCGAGCTCTTTAGATAAATCCTCTGTGTTTCGGGGACTACAAGCACTAAATATCAGCATGAATATTAAACCTAAAGCTAAAATAATATTGTTTTTATACATAAAAAACCAACCTCCTTTTTAGATAATTTACCCTAAAATCATAAATTCATCCAAAATTTAGGTTGGTTTAAAATTAACTACTTGCTTTATTTTTTTAGATAATAGAAATAGTCCATTTTCCAATCTGACCAAGTAATATATCCATTTGACTTTAAATTTTCTAATAGCTGAGGGTTTTTTAGATTTACAGTAGTATATGGAGTAAATCCAGTTTTATTTTTTTGATATAGATAATCGCTAAATATCTCTATAGTATCTAGATCTTCATCTATAGCCACAAAGCAGGTTTCCACTTTATAGTAGATAATGCCTTTCTTTCCGTTTATTTCCCAAAAAGCATCTTTTTTTATAAGTATATCGTACAATTCTTCTGTTACATCCATGAAAGTGAAGTCACAGTGAAATACCATATCTCTTGATTTAAAATAATCTAAGTTCATAAACTCCTCTAGTGTAGGCTTCCACCTAGTAACTACAAAAGCCTTAGTCGTTATCACTGCATTATTCTCTTCATACGGCTTCATAACTATCATATGTTGCTGCTCTAATTCAAAGCCTGAGGATTCAAGCATCTTTCGACTAGCTGCATTATTAAGATGAGTACAGGCTCCTAATTTATTTACTTTCCCTTCTTCAAGATATTTATTTGCCAATTCACTCATATATTCTTGAATTCTTCTTGCTAATTTTTGACCTCTATATTCCTCATGTACTCTAAGTCCCTCAAGCCACCCCATATGCTCTGGAAGTATAGAAAACTTTGAAATTCCAGCTATTTTATTCTTAGCCTTGTCTATTATACAGAAAAATTCTCCTTTTTCATCATCAACCCAGTCATGAAAAACCAATGGCATATAATCAGTTCCATCCCATATGTCTTTACACATTTCTTTTACTTCCTCGTAATCATCATGGGTTAATAGCCTAAATTCGTAGTCCATATTATGTTCCCCTTTTTCTATGTGTAGTTTTGTTTATATAAAATGTTATTTTTGTACGAATTATATTATACCATTATAAAAGTTTTTAGAATATTCAATTTTGATTTTTCTTCGGGACAAAAATAAGACATAATGATATAATATTTCGTTGAAAGATGAGGTGTAAAAATGTCAGAACTAGCAGGAAATGGTTGTGAAGTTTTGGTGCCTTTTAATGAAAGAAGGCCCTTAGATGTAATTGAAAGAAGTATAATAAAAACCTATAGAAAAGGTATATGGTCAAAATTTTTAAAGGCATTAAATGACTACGAAATGATTCAGCCAGGCGATAGAATTGCTGTAGCTATATCAGGCGGCAAGGACAGCATGCTTATGGCTAAATTATTTCAAGAGCTTCAAAAATTCAGCAAGATTCCTTTTGAGGTTGAATATATAGCTATGGATCCAGGTTATCATCCAAGCATAAGAGAGCTTATGATGGATAATTTTAACTATCTTAATATACCAATTAAGGTATTTGAAACTGATATATTTAAAATTGCCGATAAAATAGCCCAAGACTATCCTTGCTATATGTGCGCAAAAATGAGGAGAGGCGCTCTATATAACAAAACTAAGGAGCTAGGCTGTAATAAGCTTGCTCTAGGACATCACTTTAACGATGTCATAGAAACAACTATGCTAAATATGCTCTATACAGGAGCATTTAAAACCATGCTACCTAGACTCAAGTCTACAAATTTTGAAGGTTTAGAGCTCATTAGACCTCTTTATTATGTGGAAGAGGTATTTATTGAGAGATTTACTCAAACAAATGGAATCTGGCCCCTTAACTGTGCATGCATGGTAGCGGCTAAAAAAACTGGCAGTAAACGTAAAGAAATGAAAGAGCTTATTGCAAATCTAAAAAAGAATTTTAATAATGTAGATAAATCTATTTTTAAAGCTGCTGAAAATGTTAATTTAGACTGCGTTCTAGGTTGGCAGCAACATGGAGAAAGCTTTTCGTTTTTAGATGAATTTGATTCTGTAGATGAGTAAAGATTAAAAAATGAATATTGGGAGGTTTTTATGAAAAAGAAGGATTTAGTAATGGCTTTAATGGTTGTCATCATATGGGGAGTCAACTTTACTGTTATTAGATTGGGGTTAAACGGTGTGCCTTCTATGCTATTGGCAGCACTTAGATATACCTTTGTACTACCTGCTCTCTTTTTTGTTAAGCGTCCTAAGATAGACATGAAATACGCCATCGCCTACGGATTATCTGTAGGTGTTGGTCAATTTTCATGTCTTTTTTATGCAATGCAAATAGGTATGCCTGCAGGATTATCTTCAATAACTCTACAATCAGCAGCATTTATGACTCCACTACTTGCTTTTTTATTTCTACATGAATCCATAAAGCCAAAACAAATAATAGGGCTTTTTATAGCTGCTATTGGACTAGGTTTTATTGCAAGCAATGCTGGCAGTATAACTGCTGTTCCTCTTCCTGCACTTTTACTTACATTATCAGCTGCATTTTTCTGGGCTCTATCAAATATTGTGCTTAAATTCGCTTCAAACAAAGCTGAAGCTTTAGGTGAGAAAATCGATATGCTTGGTGTTGTAGTATGGACTAGCTTAGTCCCTCCTATCCCTCTTTACATTTTTTCATTTATACTAGACGGCCCAGATGTTATGCTAAAAACTGTAACTTCTCTTAGCGCAATTTCTATTTTCTCTATTTTCTATTTAGCATTTGGAGCTACTATTTTTGGTTATGGAACTTGGAGCGTACTTCTTGGAAAATATCCAGCTTCAAAAATAGCTCCTCTTTCACTGATGGTTCCTGTAACTGGACTTCTTAGCTCCCAGATTATTTTAAAGGAACAATTATCAACCTCTCAGTGGACTGGAGGCTTCATTATCCTGCTTGGACTTATATTCTCTACTTTAGATATAAAATCATTAATTAAATTTAATAAGGTATAAGAAGTATAGGCTACTTCATGCTTTGAGAGATGTTATTTTTTTATCTAATTTGACACTTCACATTTTTGAAGGTATCATCATATTTGAAATTTGACAGATAAGGATGTGATGTGTTGTTTGCAAGTGCAACTGCAATACCAATTACTATTTTTTTAGTTATTTACGGTATTATTATCTCGGAAAAAATCAATCGTACGGCTATCTCACTCTTTGGGGCTATTGTTATGATTATCCTTGGTATCTTAAATCAGGAACAGGCAATAGAGCACATTGATTTTAATACCATAGGTCTTTTAGTAGGTATGATGATTATTGTTAATATTTTAAAACGAACAGGTGTATTTGAGTACTTAGCAATAAGAGCCGCCAAAAAAGCTAAAGGTGACCCATGGAAAATACTCGTTTTATTTGCAATTATAACAGCATTATCATCAGCATTTCTGGATAATGTTACTACAATTTTATTAATTGTACCAGTGACCTTAGTTATCACTGATACACTTGACACGAACCCTATTCCATTTATGTTTACTGAGATACTAATAGCTAATATTGGAGGAACTGCTACTCTTATAGGTGACCCTCCAAATATAATGATAGGGAGTGCAACTGGTCTTGGCTTTGTGGACTTTATCGTCAATCTAGCCCCAGTGGTTATCGTTATTTCAGTAGCAACTTTATTTTTACTTAAGCTAATTTATAAGGACTTTTTAAAAGCAACTGATGAAAACAAGCAAAAAATAATGAAAATGGACGAATCTATTACTATAAAGGATAAACTACTTTTAAAAAAGAGCTTAATAGTATTATTTATCACCATTCTAGGATTTATGGTTCATTCTCAGTTTCATTTAGAATCAGCAACTATTGCTCTTGGAGGGGCTGCACTGTTACTGGTTATAAGTAAAATAGATCCCGAGGAAATATTGTTCGAAGTAGAATGGACAACAATTTTCTTCTTCATGGGATTATTTATTCTAGTTGGCAGTCTAGTCGAGGTCGGAGTTATAGATAATCTTGCAAAAAAAATGCTAGAGCTTACAAAAGGTAATTTGTTTGTGACTACTCTTACTATTTTGTGGGTATCAGCAATTGCCTCCGCATTTTTAGACAATATTCCTTTCGTAGCAACTATGATACCTCTTATTAAAGCAATGACAGCTTCTGGACAATTAGATGCAAATCCTTTATGGTGGGCACTTGCACTAGGAGCGTGTCTGGGTGGAAATGGTACTATAATCGGAGCCTCTGCAAATGTTATTGTTACGGGTATAATGGCAAGAGAAGGACGTCCTGTAAGTTTTATGAGTTTTATGAGAATTGGTTTCCCTATGATGATTGTTTCGATTATAATTTCTACTATTTACCTAATACTTTTTTATGTATAAAATATATATAAAGGAATTTTTACACAAAATTTTTTTGTAAGATAAAACTTATGCTCTTATATATATTGTAAATAGTATCTAGAAGGGAGACTTAATGTGAAAAAATACATAATTAGCACAGAAGCTGCTCAGCATGCAATGAAGTTAACTCAAATGGGTGCGAATGTAAAACAGGTAAGTGGCAAATTATGCTACGTATCGTTTGATTTAGGTTATATGACACTAGAATATGTATATAACATAAATGCTAAAGGCAAGTATTTCTTAGAAAGAATAAAACCCTACCCACTTCCTATCAAAGCTTATGATAATGAGGATGACGTAATTGATATAATAGAAATAGATGTAGAGCAGTTTAGAAATGCCGCTAACTCATCTCATGTAAGTGAGTTCATTACAATAAGCAACAAACTACATGAAACTATTAAGAAATTTGAAGATTTATTTCTATATTATAATGTACCAGCAGAACAAATTAGCCTTTTATTAAAAGAGGTTGATGAAATGAACGATACTATAATGGAAACAAAAGCAAACAGTAAACGAGTTTACACAAAAAAAGAGCCAGAGACTCTAAAGTAAATATTGTTATATGCTCGACACATTATTATGTGTAAAAATTAAAGCAGCCTATTGTTAGCTCCTGTATTACTAAAATAGAGTTAATCTATTTTTTAGTAATACAGGAGCTTTATACAATAAGACTGCTTTATTTATTTTATAATATTAGCCTAATAATGGCTTTAGTTTCTTTTCTCTTTCAAAATCTTCATTTGGCTCCAATAAGCCTAGTTTGTCTGCAAACATTTTTGTAGTGCTCGCTTGTATTAAAAGCGTTACTAATATTGTCATAAATACTGCAGATGAAATAATATCACTATATGGCATTTTCATAGCTACGATTATTGATGATAAAGCAGCTGGTATAACGCCTGTCTCTCTCACCCACATTATAAACATAAGCTCTTTTGATGACCATTTTACTTTTCTATCAGGCAAAGTACATATTAATACTGATATAGGTCTAGCTACAAGCATAAGAAGTACTACAAATATAAGTGACTGCTGCCAGTATTTCGCAAGGCTTACAAAATCAACATGTGTTCCAAGAAGTACAAATATTGACATTCTCATTAAAAGTGCCACTGTTTCTCTAAAATGCATTTGGGAAACGAAATCAGTTTCTGGAACCCAAAGCTTAAATACTTTTTTATTTCCGCAAATAAGCCCCGTAACAAATGTAGCCATGTAGCCACTTCCTCCTAGCTCTTCAGCTAGTACAAATGATGTCGCTACTGTAACTAGTGAAAGTATAGGTGCAAAATCATGGAAGTATCCATATTTTGTGTCTGAAATTAAAATTGAGAATAAAACTCCTACAGCTACTCCTACAGCTATTCCTCCAAAAATCATAACTCCTAGTGTCTTTAGGTTAGCTATTAGGCTAAATGTTCCTGAGTTTATTACTGCAAGTATAGCTACAACTAAGATTGCACCTACTGCATCATTAAATGCTGACTCACTTATAACTGTTTGCTTTACTCTTTCTTTTATTTTTATCTTCTTAAATACAGGAACTAAGGTTGCCGGATCAGTTGAAGCTACTACAGCACCAAGTAAAAGTCCATATATCATTGGAATTTTAAAAATATAAATTGCTGCAAAACCTACTACTGCCGCTGAAATAACCACTCCTAGTGTAGAAAGCAAGGAAACTGAAGTTTTTATATCATTTAATACTCTTAGCTTAACCTCTCTTCCCCCTTCATACAAAATGAAAGCTGAACCAAAGGTTAAAATTAACTGATTTCCAAGTGGATAATGGTCTATACTTACAAGATTTAATACTGATGGTCCTATGATAATTCCAGCCAATAAATAAAGCACCACATCTGGTACTTTTATTACTTCACTTATTCTGGCAAATAGCATAGCAGTAATTACTAAGATTACAAACATAACTAAAATTTCACTAGTCATAATCATTGCTTGAGTCTGCATTTAAGATACCTCCATTTATAATTGCTTTATGAACAAATGAAAGTATACTCTCATGCAAGTTAAATAGCAAAATCGATTAAAGCTTGGATTAGACTAATATATACTGAAAATGTTAAAGGATATCGATTTCCTCCCATTGGTTCTAATCCAAGCTCTTTTTTTCTTTGATTATCTCTGTTTTTCTATTATTTTTCATATATATTATTTAAATTTAATAAACTTTAATGTAAAATCCATAAATTCCTCTATGCTATCTATATATCCTGGCTTGGTTTTCCCTCTATGTTCTTTTGTCTGCCACATATACAAAACTTCAAATCTTTTTATGCATATATCTAAATCTTCTTTTCCTAAAATTATATAATTTGATTCTAAATCTAATTCTAGCTCAGGATATTTTGAAATAATTCTATATAATAAGCACACCCCATGATACATAACTTCTGCATCAAATACTTCTCTTATCTTTGAAGTAATAATAGGTATAGATTCTTTAACTAATTCTATATCATTTGGAATTGCAACTGTAGATTTAAAAATTGTTTGGGTCTGTATGTTATTGCACTTGCCAGATAGTATTTTGATTACTTCAGAATAGAATTCAGGTGAAGCAAACTTCTCAATCATTTTAAAGCATATTGTTTGTTTAGAAGTATTTTGATTTACAGCTGTAAAAAATATTTCAAGAAAGTCTTCTACTTTTTCTGGATTTCCTATCATTTTATTAAATGATGAAAGAGGAATTCTATCAACTTGATTTGCATTAGAAATCAGCTCGCTCATTGGTTTAATAATATAATCTCTATTCATAATATTCCTGATTAAATATCAGTATCTCCCCTTTTTATATTTATTTTCTTTATTTATATACACTTACACACCTGTTTATAAATTATTTTAATTTTCTTACTTTATATAATAATATATTTTTGTTAATAATTATACAATTAATAAATATAAATATCAGAATTACATTATTTTCAATAATGTAAAATTAATTTTTTTCAAGAGAAAGCGCCTTAAGTGTTTCACTTAAAGCGCTGTAATGCTTTATTTTCAATTTATTTTAGCTAATGATTAAAACAGGTACATTAGAGTTGTGAACAACTTTATTAGTTACGCTTCCTACGAAAAATCTTTTTGTAGAATTGATGTTTTGAGTATTCATAATAACTAAATCAAATTGCTCCTCTTCAGAGTATCTAATTATTTCATCAGCTGGATTTCCTTTTAAAAGAACGGTCTGAGCTTCAATGTCTTTAAGCTTAAATCTTTCAGCAATGTCCTTTACAATCTTCTCGGAATACTCTACAAAATGCTCATCCTTCATGTCCAATAAATTAGATAATTGAGGGTGTGAATGTTTATCAGAAAAAGGAACTACTGATAGTATAACTAAGGATGCATCAAGCTTTTGTACTAAGTCGCAAGTGATTTTAAAGGTTTTGTCACTGAGCTTTTCGATGTCAACTGGTAATAAAATTTTTTGCATTAATCTTACCCCCTCTAATAAATTAAAAGCTAAATCAGCTTATTATACTTATACCCATTCGAAAATATCCTTATACATAATTTGTCATTTTATTATTAATAATAATTAATACAGATTTCCCTAGTTATAATCCTATTAAAGTGGTAAAATAGCATAAATTGAAAACTTTTAAGGAGGATTTTGTAGTGATTTTCGATGATAGAATGGATAGATTAAAAAGAAGAGCTGAGCTTGCTAGTGGAAAGCTTCTTCCAGATATGGTTCTAACAAATTGCAAGGTTATAAATGTTTTTAATGGAAAAATAATCCATGGTAATATTGCTATAGATGGTGGAAAAATAATAGGAATAGGTCCATATGAAGCTAAAGAAAAAATTGATTTAGGTGGTGCATATGTAGCTCCCGGTCTTATAGATGCACACATGCATATGGAATCTACTTTAGTTACTCCTGGTCAAATGGCTAGAATAATTGTTCCAAGAGGAACTACTACAGTAGTGGCTGACCCACATGAAATTGCCAATGTTTTAGGAATTGAAGGCGTTGAATTTATGCTTGATGCCACTGAAAAAACTACTTTAAATGGTTTTTTTATGCTCCCTTCATGTGTTCCTTCTACTGACTTCGAAACATCCGGTGCAAAACTAAATGCAGATAAGCTTTCCGAACTATTTAATCACCCAAAGGTTTTAGGCCTTGGTGAATTAATGAATTATCCAGGAGTTATAGCTGGAGATAGTGATATGCTAGAAAAAATGAATATGGCTCAAAGTAAAATTATAGATGGCCATGGCCCAGAGCTAACTGGTAAAGATTTAAATGCCTATATGATTAACGGAGTTAGAACAGAGCATGAATGCAGCACAATAGAAGAAATGCAGGAACGTATCGGTCTTGGAATGTATATAGCAATAAGAGAAGGTTCAGCTGCTAAAAATTTGGATACTCTCATAAGAGGCGTAGACGAATATAATAAACATATGTGTATGTTCTGCACAGATGATAAAAATCCAGAAGACATCTTAAAGGAAGGTCATATAGACTATAACGTAAGAAGAGCTATAGAGCTAGGAGTATCTCCTATTACTGCTATTCAAATGGCTACTATAAATCCCGCAAGATGCTATAATTTAAGAGATATAGGTGCGATTGCTCCTGGATACGATGCAGATTTAATAGTGTTTGATGATTTAAATACTTTTGAAATAAAAACCGTTTATAAAAAAGGCATCAAAGTAGCTGAAAATAAAACTGCATTATTTGAAACTCAAGGTATAGACACAAATAATGTTACTAAAACTGTTAAGCTTGATAAAATAACTTCTGATAAGTTCAAGCTCTTCTTGAATTCAGATATTGTTAATGTAATTAGAATTATACCAAACAGTATAGTCACTGAATCTGTAACAAGAAGAGTATATCTAGACCAAGATAACAATTTTAAATCTAATAAGCTTCTTGACGTTGTCAAAATTGCTGTAGTTGAAAGACATAAAAATACAAAAAATATTGGAATTGGTTTAGTAGAAAACTTTCATCTTCAAAACGGTGCTATTGCAACTACTATTTCTCATGATTCACACAATATAATAGTTATAGGTGACAACGATGAAGATATGGCGCTTGCTGTAAATACTTTAATTGACCTACAAGGTGGAATTGTCATAACCTCTAATAATGAAATAAAAGCATCTCTTGCCCTACCTATTGCTGGGTTAATGTCAGAAAAATCAATGGAAGAGGTTTGCTTGGATTTAAGAAAATTAAGAGAAGTCGCTATGAGCATTCTTAATATTCCTAACACCCTAGAACCGTTTATGACGCTTAGCTTTATGGCTCTACCTGTTATTCCAGAGCTTAAAATTACTGATAAAGGATATTTTGATGTTAAAAGCTTTAAGTTCAAAGATATTGAAGTCCAGCAAAGCTAGTCTTTAACCATATATTTCCATTTAAAAATTATAAACGCTATCATGCGTTTATTTTTTTATTCATAAATAAATATTTAAAATATTGATTTTGCACATTTACAAATAAATTTTTATGACAAAATTATTTTTTGATTATATGAAATTTTCAAAATATATAGAATTTTTAACCAAAACACCTTATAATGCTAATAAGTGTATTTACACTTAGTTACATAATAAAGGGGGAAATGTTGTGAAAAAACGTTTAATCGGATTAGCTTTAGCAATGTTAATGGCAATTCCAATGGCTGGTTGTAACACTCCAGCTGCTACAGAAGAACCTGCTGCTGAGCCAGCTGCAGATGCTGCTGCTAGCTACAAAATCGGTATCATGACTGGTACAGTATCTCAAGGTGAAGAGGAGTACCGTGCTGCTGAGAAGATGAAGGAAAAATATGGAGATCAAATAATTCTTCAAACTTATCCTGATAACTTCATGAAAGAGCAAGAAACTACTATAGCAAACGTTATGAGTATGGCATCTGACCCAGATGTAAAAGCTATAATAGTAGTACAAGCTATACCTGGTACTTCTGCTGCAATCGACAAAGTTCGCGAGATGAGAGATGATATCTTATTTATCGCTGGTGTTCCTGGTGAAGACCCTGATATGATTGCTAGTAAAGCCGATGTTGTATTCCAAGCAGATGAACTTGGAATGGGTACATCAATTATCGAGCAAGCTGAAAAAATGGGCGCTAAAAACTTTGTTCACTATTCATTCCCAAGACATATGTCTTATCAGCTTCTTGCAATGAGAAGAGATATCTTCAGAGAAACTTGCGAAGCTAAAGGAATCAACTTTATTGATGCAACTGCTCCAGACCCAACAGGAGACGCTGGTGTTCCAGGTGCTCAGCAGTTCATTTTAGAAGATGTTCCTAGAAAAGTTAAAGAATTAGGAGCAGATACAGCATTCTTTAGTACTAACTGCTCAATGCAAGAGCCACTTATCAAATCTGTATTAGAGCAAGGTGCTCTTTATCCACAGCAATGCTGTCCATCTCCTTACCATGGATATCCAGGAGCTCTTGGAATAGAGATTCCAGATGACAAAAAAGGTGATGTTGATTATGTTGTAGAGCAAATCAGCGCTAAGATAGCTGAAAAAGGTGGAACAGGAAAATTCTCTACATGGCCAGTTCCAGTAAATATGTTATTTGTTGAGGGTGGAGTTGAGTATGCTAGAGCATATGTAGAAGGCGAAATCACTGAAAAAGTTGACGAAGCTAAATTAGAAGAAATCTTCACAGAATTAGCTGGAAACCCAATCGACTTAACTACATTTACAAATGAAAGTACTGGAAATGAATTTAAAAACTTCTTTATGTTCCTTTCTGATTACATCACTTTCTAAACTAAAAACCTAACGATTTTTGTCTGTGCTGCCACATTATGTGGCAGCCTAATTTTAGTCCAAAATGACAATTTACAGCTTAGGGGGAAAATATGCAAAATCAAGAATATATAATACAGATGAAAGATATACGCAAAGAATACTTTGGCAATCCTGTTTTAAAAGGTGTAAATCTAAATGTAAAAAAAGGTGAGATTCATGCTCTATTAGGTGAAAATGGAGCAGGAAAATCTACACTTATGAATATCCTATTTGGAATGCCAGTAATTCATTCAACTGGTGGATATCAAGGCGAAGTTACCTTTGATGGTCAGCTTACTAATATCGATTCTCCAAATACAGCTATGAATTTAGGTATAGGAATGGTCCATCAGGAGTTTATGCTTATTCCTGGATTTAGTATCACTGAAAATATAAAGCTTAATCGTGAAATTCTAAAGCCAAATATTTTTAGTCCTATGCTTGGAGATCAAGCAAAAACATTAGATTTTAAAAAAATGGACCAAGAGTCTCAGGTTTCATTAGATACTTTGGGTCTTAATCTAAAAGTCCAAAGCAAGGTTGAAGGACTTCCTGTTGGATTCATGCAGTTTATCGAGATTGCTAGGGAAATTGATAAAAAAAATATGAGGCTTATGGTATTTGATGAGCCTACAGCCGTACTTACTGAAAGTGAAGCAGATACTTTACTTAAGGCAATGAGAAGAATTGCAGACAGTGGTATATCAATTCTATTTATAACTCACAGATTAGATGAAGTTATGCAGGTTTCAGATTCTATCACTGTACTTAGAGATGGAGAACAAGTTGCAAGTCTTAACACAAAGGATACAAATGTTATAGAACTTGCTGAAATAATGGTTGGAAGAAAAATCGAAAATATGGCTCAAAGGGAAGAACATGAATCTTCTAAAGAAGTAATTATGAAAATTGATAATTTAGTTGTAGATATGCCTGGCGAGGAAGTAAAGGGCGTTAATTTAGAAATTAAAAAAGGTGAGATTTTAGGTATTGGAGGACTTGCTGGCCAAGGAAAAATAGGTATACCAAATGGAATTATGGGAATCTATCCTTCTAAAGGCTCAGTGACATTTAATGGTCAAAATATTCCTCTTAATAACCCTGCTCAATCTTTGAAAAGTAAAATTGCCTTTGTTTCTGAAGATAGACGTGGCGTTGGTCTACTGCTTGATTGCTCAATAGAAGAAAATATCGTTCTTACCTCTATGCAGATTCAAAATAAATTCATAAAAAATTATGGAATAATGACTCAAATTGATAAAAAAGCAATTAGAGCTCACGCTTTAGAAATGATAACTAATCTAGATATAAGGTGTACTGGTCCAGAACAGCTCACAAGAAGGCTAAGTGGTGGTAATCAGCAAAAGGTTTGTATAGCTAGGGCTCTTACTCTTGATCCTGAAATTATATTTGTTTCAGAACCAACAAGAGGTATTGATATCGGAGCTAAAAAACTGGTTCTTGATACACTCGTTGAGCTTAATAAAAGACTTGGAATGACAGTAGTTGTAATATCAAGTGAGCTAGCTGAGCTTAGATCAGTTTGTGATAGAATAGCTATTGTAACTGAAGGAAAAATTGAAGGTATCCTATCTCCTAGTGATAATGATGCAGATTTTGGATTAATGATGTCTGGTGACTATCATAAAATTCATGGAAAGGAGGTAGGTTAATATGGAAATATCAACTAAAAAAATTATATCTACCCTCGGAATACCTAGACTTATAATAATTACTTTTATGATTGTATTATGCGTTATGGCAGTTTTCCTTAAACTTCCACTTAATGACCTACTGTCTGACACTCTTATAAGAACTGGTATGAATGGAGTGTTGGTTCTAGCTATGGTGCCAGGTATATTATCTGGAATTGGACTTAATTTTGGTCTTCCATTAGGTATAGTTTGTGGCCTTGTTGGAGGATTAATAAGTATTGAAATGGATTTAACAGGCTATATGGCATTTTTTGTTGCAATTATCGTATCTATTCCTATATCTGCTTTAGTAGGTGCATTATATGGATATCTACTAAACAGAGTAAAAGGTTCAGAGATGATGGTTGCTACTTATGTAGGATTTTCTGCTGTTTCGCTTATGTGTATAGGATGGCTTTTAATGCCTTTTAAGGCTGAAGAAGTAAAATGGCCTATCGGTGAAGGTCTTAGAACCACAATTGCACTTACAGGTCGATATGACAAGATATTAGATCATACATTTGCTTTCAACATATTCGGTGTTACTATTCCAACTGGTCTTTTATTATTCTTCTTCCTTTCTTGTTTTTTAATGGCACTATTTTTAAAAACAAAAACAGGTATGGCTATGAAGGCCGCTGGAGATAATCCAAGATTTGCTGTCGCATCTGGTATCAACGTTGATAAACAAAGAATTGTAGGAACTATGATTTCTACTATTTTAGGTGCAGTTGGAATTGTAGTTTATGCACAAAGTTTTGGTTTTTATCAGTTATATCAAGCTCCTTTGATGATGGGTTTTGCTGCAGTAGCTGCTATCCTTATAGGTGGCGCATCTGCTAGACGTGCTAACATGCTACATGTTATACTTGGTACATTTTTATTCCAAGGACTTCTTACTATTTCTCTTCCAGTTGCTAATAAAATAATAACTGAAGGTAACTTGTCAGAGGTACTAAGAATAATAGTACAAAATGGTATAATTCTATATGCACTTACAAAAGTATCTTCAGGGGGTGACTAGAATATGGAAGCAGAAAAATTAGTTTTTGAAGAAAATAAACCTCAAAGCATGGGGTCAAATATTAAACAAATAATATTTGATAACAGTGTAACTATTATATTCGTTATTTTGTGTTTGGGTGGAGTTTATCTTTCTAAACAGCCTATCCCATTTATTGCGAATGAACTGATTCAGCGTATCACTAGAAACTCTTTTCTAGTACTTTCACTGATAATCCCTGTACTTGCTGGTATGGGTCTAAATTTCGGTATAGTTCTAGGCGCTATGGCTGGTCAAATAGCAATAATTGCCGTAACTCACTTTAAAATAGGTGGAATAGCTGGTTTTGGATTAGCAGCTCTACTTACTATACCAATTGCTTTATTATTTGGTTATTTTACTGCTAAATTACTTAATAAAACTAAAGGCCAAGAAATGATTTCTGGTATGATTCTAGGTTTCTTTGCTAATGGTTTATATCAGCTTTTATTCTTATTCTTAGTTGGAACTATAATTCCTATGGATAACCCTACTCTAGTTTTAAGTGCAGGGATAGGGCTTAAAAACACAATAGATTTATCTGGTCCACAAGGAACAAAATATGCTCTTGATGCATTTGCCAAAATCCCTTTTATTAAATCAACTATTGTTTTTGCATTAGCAGGTACTGGCTACTATGTATTTAGAATACTTCAAAGTAATAAAGATGAAAGACTTAAAATGGAAAGAAATAGTTTCATAATAAGAGCTGTTCTCTTTGCAGCACTGTTAATTATTTCATTCTATGTAAGTACTATTAAATCTCTTATTAATAACATATCAGTACCTCTTGCTACTGTGGTAGTTGTTGGGCTTTTATGTGTATTTAATGTATTTATTCTAAAAACAAAAGCAGGCCAAGATTTTAGAAGTGTAGGCCAGGATATGAATATTGCCAAAATATCTGGTATTCCAGTTGATAAGATACGTATAAGAGCTATCCTTATTTCTACTGTACTTGCTGGTTGGGGTCAGCTTATCTTCCTGCAAAATATAGGAACTCTTAATACTTATGGAAGTCACGAGCAGGTTGGTACATTTGCAATTGCTGCTCTTCTAATAGGTGGAGCTTCTGTTACAAAGGCAACTATAGGACAAGCTATCATAGGAACAGCACTATTTCATACCCTATTTATTGTTTCTCCTCAAGCTGGTAAAAACTTATTTGGAAATGCACAAATCGGTGAGTATTTCAGGGTTTTCGTAGCTTATGGAGTTATAGGGGTATCCCTTGGACTACATGCTTGGAAGCAGCTTTTCGACAAGAAAAACAAGAAGTAATATAACCAGATAAAACCCCGTATTCAAATTGTATACGGGGTTTTTACATCCAAATATTAAGCTCCCAATATTTGCTTAAAACTTTTAGTTTAAACATTCCTTTTAAATAGTGTTTCAATTATAGCTATTTTCTCAAATAAAATTGTATAATAATTTTATATAGCATTATTTTTCAGGAGGATTATATGAGCGCAGAATATAGAATAAAAACATTTTCAGCTTTAACTGAGAAAGAAGTCTCAGCCTTATATGAATTTTGTAATTCTCAGCAAATAGAGGATTTTTATTCTGATTTAAATGAAATGAAAAAATACTATTCCTCAAATGTATTGAATAAAGGAGAAAACCACTTTAGCCTATGGGTAAATGATGATATTAAAGCATGCGGCGGATATGTGGATTTGATGGCTAAAGAAAAAAATGAAATCTACATTACTCAAGCTTTTTCAGCAGAAGATGATAAAAAGTACTGGGAGCTACTTTATTCTAATCTTTTAAGTGCTATGAGTAAACGAATTGAGCAAGCTGTGTTAGATAAGGTTTATATCAAGCTAGGACTAAGAGGTAAAAGTAGCCTTATTTATAGTTGGAGCATAGATGAAAATTTTATAGAGGATTTTGATATGCTAAAACTAAAATATGATTTGTCAAAAGCTTCTACTTTTGAAGATGCTCAGAATTTAGTTTATCATGAGAACCTATCTCTTGAAACCTGGGAAATATTTAGAGATATTCACGATAAAGCTTTTGTCCCAATTCCAAACGGTGGTAGATTGGATTCAGATTCATATGAGGAATATTTGACTACAATCGATGATACTACTTCTAATTTGATTTATTACTACAATAATCTTCCTATCGGCATATCGATTTTAGCTAAGGATGATTCAGAAATATTTCTTGATGCTCTAGCTGTAAATCCTGAGTTTCATTCAAAAGGCTATGGGAAATTAATCCTTAAGTATTTAAGTGGCAATCTAAGGACTCAAGGCTATAAGAGCATTAAATTAATTGTTTCTAATAATAACGCTCCTGCTTATAATTTATATCTTAAATATGGCTTTGTTCTTGATAAAATCTATGTTAAATGGATGAAAAAGAAATTTTAATAATAAGACTCCACTTAATAGTACAATACAAATTGCTAAAGGTTTCTGAAAAATTATTTTATCCACAATAAAAAAGCTACTAGAATGATTATTTCTAAGTAGCATTTTTTATTATTTTATAATTAATGATGATTATTTTAAATAGCTATCTATATCTAGCATTATATGTTATGAATAGCCTTAAGTGCTTCTTTATGACAAATAATAGTATATTCAAGCTCTTCATCAGTTATTGCAGTGTTTACAAATAAGCCTTCAAATTGTGCAGGTGGAAGCAAGATTCCTTTGTTTAGCATAAATCTGAAAAACTCTCCATATTTATCAGTATCAGATTTTTGGACATCCTGATAATTTGCAATTTCTCCCTCTGCAAAGAAGAATGATATCATGGATTTCACTCTAGTTATTGTGTAATTAAGTCCAAGGTCAGATAAATTTTTCTTAAAGCCTTGCTCTAGTTTTATAGCTTTTGCTTCGAGTTCACTATATATGCTTGGATTTTCTCTTAATCTTTGAAGAGTTTTGAGTCCCATATGCATAGCAAGTGGATTTCCCGATAAGGTTCCTGCCTGATATACTCCACCTAGAGGCGAAACTACCTGCATGATTTCTCTTTTCCCTCCATAAGCACCTACTGGAAGTCCTCCACCAATTATCTTTCCAAAGCATACCATGTCTGGCTCGATACCATACACTTCGCTCACACCACCATAAGCTATCCTAAACCCTGTTATTACTTCATCTAGGATAAGAAGTATCCCTTCATCCTTCGTAAGCTTTCTAAGCTGTTTTAAGAAGTCTGGACAAGGTGGCACAACTCCCATGTTTCCTGGAACTCCTTCTATTATTATTGCTGCTATTTGGTCCTTGTTTTGATTTATTGCGGATTTTACTGATTCTATATCGTTAAATGTACATACTATTGTGTCTTTTATTACATCCTCTGGCACTCCAAGGCTTGTAGGAGCATTAAAGGTAAGCGTTCCAGAGCCTGATTTTACAAGTAGGCAATCTGAATGTCCATGATAGCACCCCTCAAACTTAATCAGCTTGTCTTTTCCTGTATATCCCCTAGCTGTACGAATTGCGCTCATAGTTGCCTCTGTTCCTGAGTTGACCATTCTAACCATCTCACAAGCAGGATATGCTTTAACTATTTCCTGAGCCATATCTACTTCAATATATGAAGGAACACCGTATGTAATGCCTTTTTCAAGAGATGATTTAAAGGTCTCTATCATTTCAGGATCATTATGCCCAAAAATAAGTGGTCCCCATGATGAAATATAGTCTAAGTATTTATTGCCATCTATATCGTAAATATATGCTCCATCAGCTCTATCTACAAAAATTGGAGCTTTGTCTACTGAGCCAAAGGCTCTTACTGGACTATTTACTCCACCTGGAATATAGTTTTTAGCTTTTTCATACAAAGCATTTGATTTATCTCTATTCATAATAAGTCTCCTTTAGCTTGTTTTATAGCATTTTTGCAATATCTTTAGCAAAATAAGTTATTATTATATCTGCTCCCGCTCTTTTTATACTAACCATTGTTTCATAAATCACAGATTCATTCATAATACCTTGCTCTACTGCCATCTTTAACATAGCGTATTCTCCGCTTACATTGTATGCAGCTACTGGTATGTTGTATGAGCTCTTTACTCTACTAATCACATCCATATAAGACATAGCAGGCTTTACCATTACTATATCTGCGCCCTCTTCTATATCCAGCTCAACTTCTCTTAAGGCTTCATCAGTGTTATGAAAGTCCATCTGGTAGGTTTTTCTGTCTCCAAATCCAGGTGCCGATGAAGCTGCTACTCTAAATGGTCCATAGTATGCAGAAGCGTATTTTGCACTATATGCCATTATCGGAGTGTTATAAAAGCCGCTCTCATCCAGTAGGCTTCTAATTGCCCCTATTCTTCCATCCATCATATCAGAAGGAGCAACCATATCTGCTCCAGCTTTAACATGGCTTAGAGCAATCTTAGCAATATAGTCTATTGTTACATCATTTAGCACTTCTCCAGCTTCAGAAATAATTCCACAATGTCCATGCGTGGTATATTGACACATACATACATCCGTTATTACATAAAAATCTGGAGCATAGCTCTTTATTCTTCTTATTGCCTTTTGAACTATCCCGTTTTCATCATAGGCACTAGTAGCTTCTTCATCTTTTAATTCAGGTATACCAAAGAGCATAACTGAATTTATACCAAGACTCTTTAGCTCTTTTATTTCGTCATCAAGCATATCCACAGAGTAATGATAGCAATCCTTAAGAGAGGAGATTTCACGTTTTATTCCCTCTCCTTCTACTACAAATATAGGATATACAAGTCCAGACTTATTAAGATGAGTTTCTCTTACTAAAGCTCTTACATTTGCTGTACTACGAAGTCTTCTAGGTCTTTTAATCATTTTATTTTTGCGCCTCCATCAAAATTGTCTCAAGTACTCCGTCAATACTGTAGGACTCAGCCTGAGCATGAACTTTTTTCCCATGCTCCTTTATAGTTTCACTTGTTATCGGTCCAATAGAGATTATTTTAGTTTCCTCAAGTTTCTTTAATATATTTTCATCTATCATTTCATAAAAATTACTAACTGTAGACGAGCTTGTAAAGGTAATATAATCTGCTCCATCAAGAAGCTCATCTCTAGTTTCTTCATCAAGCTCTTCTATCTCAGATTTATATATTTTAACTTCATCTATGGTACATTTATCTTCTAGCATTTTTATTAATACATCTCTTGCCCCTTCTGCTCTTGGAAGTAAAATTTTACTGTCTTTTGTCACTTCTTCCAGTAATAGAGCTCCTAGCTCTTCTGCAACAAATCTTTTCGGCATGAAATCATACTTTATGCCATAGCTAAGCAGCTCTTTAGATGTTGCTTCTCCTATAGAAGCAATCTTTAAGTGACTTAATTTTCTTGCGTCAAAGCTTTCTAAAAGTTCCTCCATAAATATCCTTACTCCATTTTGACTTGTAAATACAAGGTGAGTATAGGAATCTAATTTAGCAATAGCTTCTTTTAGATCGTTATTATTTTTTTCAACTATTTTAATTGAAGGACATTCAATGACCATAGCTCCTAAATCCTCAAGAGCTTCTACTAGAGAGCTTGCTTGATTTCTAGCTCTAGTAACTATAACTCTTTTAGAATGAAGTGGTTTAGATTCAAAAAAATCAAGCTCTTTTTTTAGATTTATTACTGTTCCTACTGCAATCAAGCTAGGCGGCCTAACTTCATCAGTAAATCTGTCATTTATTATTTCATCTAGAGTAGTAGTAATAGTTTTTTGGCTAGGGTGAGTCGCCCATGAAATAAGTGCAACTGGAGTTTTAGGATCCTTACCAGAATCACATAGACCTTTAGCAATATTTTTAAGATTTGCAACTCCCATATAAAACACTAAAGTTCCATCTAGCTTTGCTAAAGCATCATAATTTAGCTCATCTTCTTCAGATTTTAAATGCCCCGTAATAAGATGAAGTGATGATGCATGGTCTCTATGCGTTATAGGAATCCCAGCGTAAGCTAGTCCTCCTATTCCTGAAGTAATTCCTGGTATTATTTCAAAGTCAACATTGTTTTGGTAGAGAAGCTGGCCTTCCTCTCCCCCTCTTCCAAAAACATAAGGATCTCCACCTTTTAATCTAACAACTGTTTTTCCTGCTAGTGCTTCATCTACAAGAAGCTGTGATATATCCTCCTGCTTCATTGTGTGCTCTTTAGATGCTTTTCCAACATACACTAGTTTTGCAGATTTCTGATTGTATTTAAGAAGCTTTGGATTAGCTAGTCTATCGTAAACTATTACATCAGCTTTTTTTATCGCATTCATACCATTTACTGTTATAAGTCCTGCATCACCAGGCCCTGCACCTACTAGATATACTTTACCTTTTTTCATAGCTTTCCTCCAATGCACGTTTCATTTTCTTAGCTAAGGTTCTTCCTAGTTCATCTGCATTATCTGTTGTTCCAGTTATGTTATCTCTGATTAATTTACTACCTTGCTCATCTCCATAAACAGCATAGATAGTAATTTTATCTTCGTTTATTTCGCAGTATGCACCTACTGGAGCATGGCATCCGCCTTCGATTTCTTCTAGGTAAGCTCTCTCTGCTATGTACTGAATTCTAGAGCATCTATCCTCCACTTTGCTAAGTACTGCAATTACTTGGTAGTCATTCGTTCTGGTTTGAAGTGCTAGGATTCCCTGACAGGGTGCTGGAATCATAGTCTTCTCATCAAAATAATGAGAAATCTCGTTTTCTCTACTTATTCTCTTTAGCCCTGATGCTGCTAAAATAATCCCATCTAAATTTTGTGTATGAAGCTTATTTATTCTAGTATCTATATTTCCACGTATAGGCTCAAATTCTGCTTTTGGATAGGATGCTTTAAATTGATAGCTTCTTCTTTTACTTCCTGTTCCAATCATCATAGTTTCGAGCATGCTGAGGTCTTCTAGCTTAAGGTTGTTTTTTAAAATAAGTGCATCTCTTGGGTCTTCTCTTTTGGGAATGACTGGAAATACTAATCTCTCATCCATTTTAGTAGGCATGTCCTTCATAGAGTGAACTGCCATGTCTATTTCGTAAGATATAAGCTGCTCCTCTATCTCTTTTACAAAAATACCTTTATCATTCATTTTATCAAGCGGAATGTCTTGAATTTTATCCCCTTTTGTCTTTATTACTTTAATCTCAAAATCAACATTTGGGTTTAGTTTGCTTAGCTCATTGACGATAAGCTTTGTCTGGGTCAAAGCTAGCTGACTTCCTCTACTTCCAACTATTATTTTCATAATATCTCCTCGCCGATTATATCTTCTAACTCTTCTTTGCTCATATGGACTAGCTTTTCTAAAAGCTTCGCCTTGGTTTCATAATCATTTTGGGATTTTATTTTTTTTCGTGCTAAATCTAATAGCTTAAGCTTGTTTATATCAAGAGTTTCTAATACCTTTTCTATCTCACTTTTTAAATATTGGCAATAAATAGGACTTGCTCCAGATGTTGATATAGCAAGCAATAGCTCTTGTTTTTGTATAGTAATAGGATTTATAAAATCTGAATGCGTAGCATCGTCACAGCGTAAATGCCATATCCTATTTGATTTAGCATAGTTTTCAATTTCTTGATTTAATAAAATATTATCAGTACAAATAAATATAATGTCAGAATTTTCGAGATATTCGTAGTGCTTGTTTAAATCTAAAGCTTCTTCTATTAGCATGATACTTGTATCAGACTGAGTCTTTAATCTATTTACCTGCTCCTTGGTTTCAAGCTTAATTTCCTTTGAAATAACGTAAATATTTGCTGATTTATCTACTAAACCTTTTAGCTTCCTTAAGCCTACTGCTCCTAAGCCGATTATAAGAGCAGATTTCGTGGTTAAATTAAGCATAACAGGATAATAGTTTTTTTTATCCAAGGTCAAAAAGCTCCTCAATTACTTTCATATATTCTGACTGTTTTTTATCTTCATCTATTTGTTTTAATGCTATTATCGGCTCTCTAATTAGTCGTTTAAGTGCAGAGTCCAGCATTTTTTCTACTATTCTCTTCTCTCTGCAAGGCAAATCCATTTTTCTATAGATGTAAGAAATTGTATCTCTGTGTATTTCTTCGCATCTCTCATTTAGAGATTTAATAGTATTGTCTACCTTTATTGTCTTTTTCCATTTATGAAACTCTGATATGCTTTCACTTATTAAGCCTTGAGCTTTTTCAGAAAGTTCGTTTCTTAGCTTTTCATTTTCTTCTGAGGTCTTTTTTAAGCTGTCTATATCAAATAACACTATATTTGAATCTAGTGCGATATCTGGGTCTATATCTCTAGGAAGTGCCAAATCAAGAGCATAGAGTTTTTTGGTTATAGGCGGAAGATCTAGTTTTTTTACTACGGTATGAGTAGATGCTGTAGCACTTACTAGAATATCCATTTGAGGAATATAGTCATATCTATTTTCATACTCAACTTGGATTATAGATGGATATACTTCTTTCAGCTCTTTGATTTTCTGAGGATTTCTATTACAGCAGTAAATCTTCGTAACCCCTTCATCAAGCAAATGATTAAGAGCAAGCTTTCCCATTTTACCTACTCCGATTATAAAAGCTTTTTTATCAGATAAATCTCCTATTTTTTCTTTTAGAAATTTTACACCTATATAGCTAATAGAAAGTGGATTTTCCGAAATTTTATATGTGGATTTTATATTTTTAGCCGTAGTTATCGCTTCTCTAAAAAGCTTGTTCATGAACTTCTTACTCGCATCTAATTCCATCGCTGTCATAAGTGCATCTTTAACCTGACCTAAAATTTGGTCTTCTCCAATAACTATAGAATCTAGCCCACTGCAAACCCTGTACAAATAATTGATTGCTTCATCTTTTTTCTTAATAAAAATATAATCTGAGATTTTATCGCTTTTAAAATACCTAGAATAAAAGTCCTTAACAAGCTTTATGTCTTCATCTAAAGTACTAGAAGCTATATAAATCTCACTTCTATTACATGTTGACAAAATTATAACTTCTTCTATCCCAAGGTCAAGAAGCATAGATGTAGCTTCAATTTTTTTTGCTTCTGAAAAGGAAGCCATTTCTCTTATTTCTATTGGTGCCTCTTGGTGAGACAAACCTATAACAGCAACATTCACTGATTTCACCTCTATTTTTCTCTAATAACCCTTTTTAACACTTCTATATCGTTAAACATTAATGGATAATTTACAATTGGTCTTTGTACTACTATTAATTTTACATCTAGTTCAATACATGCTTCAAGCTTATCCATGAAGCCTCCAAGGTTTCCGCTTTCCTTAGTGATGAGTACCCCTGCGTTTGTAGATGTAAGCATGGCTTTATTTAAAGCCTTAGAAAAAGGACCTTGCATAGCAATAATATTGCTATTTTTAAATCCTAAATCCTCACATTTTTTCACAAGGTCACTTTTTGGTAGTATTCTTATAAATATATCTACGCTTTGATTATAAGGAGCATAAATATCTGCATTGTTGCTGCCCACAGTAAGAAATATTTTATCTGATAGAGTCATGGCTAGCTTTATCGCTTCCTCATGAGTTTCAACGTAATATATATTTTCATCAGAATATGATGATGAGCTTTGTCTTTCATATCTTAAGTAACTTATTCCCATCTCACTTGCTGCCTCAATAGCATTTTGCGACACCATAAATGCATATGGATGAGTTATATCTACTATTAAATCAACATTATTTTTTTCACAGAAATTAATTATACCATTTTTGTCCAGTTTGCCAACTATCATATATTTATCATAAGCTTTAAATATATCAATGGCATAATCTGTAGCAACAGAAAGATAAAACTCAATTTCTTCAGCAATTAGGTAGTCACATAGTTCATGCGCTTCTTTAGTACCACCTAGCACCAATATCATATTTTGTAGCCCCTAGGTGTAATCATTAAATCATCAGCTTTATAGGTAGAATTATTTCCTACTATAACTATAGAGGTCATATCTACTAAGGTATAATCTATCGCTTCTAAAGTTGTAATTATCTTTTCTTCATCTTCTCTAGCTGCATTTTTTACTATGCCAACTACAGTATCAGCAGATTTATATTTTTTTATAAGTTCAAATGCTCTTTCTAAATGATGCTCTCTGCCTTTACTTCTAGGATTATAAAAACAGATTACAAAATCGCCTTGGGATGCTAATTCAACTCTTTTTTCTATTAAGTCCATAGGAGTTAGCAAATCACTTAGACTGATATGGCAATAATCATGCATAAGAGGTGAGCCAAGAAGCGCTGCTGCTGCAGTGCTCGCAGTTACTCCTGGAATAATATTCACTTTTAAATCTAGCTTTTCAACTTCTAATAGCTCTAATATAAGTCCTGCCATTCCATATACGCCTGCATCTCCACTGCTAATAACTGCAACTATCTTGCCAGTTTTAGCAATTTCTATAGCTTCCTTGCAACGCTCTATTTCCTGCTTCATTCCATTTGAAACTATTTCTTTGTCCGATAAAATAGGTTTTATAAGATTAATATAGGTTTTATACCCAACGATAACCTGAGAATTGTCGATTGCTTCCTTTGCTTGGAAGGTCATCATTTTTAAATCTCCAGGTCCTATGCCAACTACATTTATCACTATGCTTCCTCTTTTCTATATTTTGTTATTATTCCCAGTGAAAAAGTAACTCCATTAATAATTTGTTTTGGAAGAATTATTTTTCCCTTTGATAGCTTATAGGCACTTGCTTCGGCTACTGATGAAACTCCAGCTATGCTCTTTACAAAGTCTGAGGCTTCAATAGTATCTGTACTACTTATAGCCTTATCAAGTGTTGCCGTATCATAGATTATAAACGGAGCTGAGAGCTTACTAGCTAATTCAATTATCCCAGACTCATTTTTTTTAAGCTCTATACTTGCTATTGTTTTAATTTGACTTTCTTCTAGTAAATATTTATCACAAAGAGCATTTAGTCCCTCTTGGATTTTTTCATAGCTTGTATTTCTTCTACAGCCAATCCCTAAAACAAGATTTTGAGGTTTTATCTCATAGTAGCTAGTGTTTTCTTGAACTATTTTTAGTATAGCTTTATCTCCATGAAAAGCCCCTCTAATATGAATTACATACTCATCTTTGTCTAGGTCAAGTGCATCCTGAAGGGTTATAATTTCAAAGCCTCTAATATCTAAGTTTAAAAGATTTAAATCAATATCAGAAAGTAAGTAGACTTTCTTGCCAGTTGCTAGGTTGTAGTTTATAGCTTTATAGATATCTCTTTGAGAATTATCATAAGCTCCTAGCTCATGAGCCATTATATCTAAGGCTCCTTTATTATTTACATCAGTAGCAGTAGTAATTACAGGAATGCAGCCTATAAGGTCAGCTAGCTGATTTGCAAGCTGATTTGCACCTGCTATATGCCCCCCAAGTAAGCTGATACAAAACTTTACCTCCTCATCCATTACTACTATAGCCGGATCTAAGGTTTTGTCCTTAATCATATGAGCTACGCTTCTTACTACTATGCCTGTAGCCATTATAAAAATAAGCTTACTATGAAGTTTATAAGCTTTATCAACTATAGATGAAAATTTTTCATCATAAAAATCCACTTTAAACTCACTATCAGCTTTTAGCTTTGATGGTGCGTATATTGTAGCATCCTCAAGCAAACTCTCGATTTTAATAGCGTTTGCTAGAGCTTTATTTGTCAGTACTAGAATCCCTGTACTCATGAGCAAACTCCTTGTCATACAGCTTAGAATTGTAATAGGTATCTCCTAAGAATTTTCCAACCAGTATCAATGCTGTTTTCTTTATTCCAGCTTCTTCTACCTTTTGAGCTATATCACTTAGCATTCCTCTTACTACTTGCTGGTCTGGCCATGTAGCTTTGTATATCACACAGCAAGGTGTATCAAGAGGATAGCCACCTTCTGTTAGCTCTGATACTACATCTGATATAGCCTGAACTGACAGAAATATTGCCATCGAGGTGTTGTGAGAAGCAAAAGATCTTATGCTTTCTTTTGCCGGAACTGGGGTTCTTCCTTCCATCCTTGTTATAATAACACTTTGAGATATTTCAGGAACTGTGTATTCTACTTCTAAAGCTGAGGCTGCTCCTAAAAATGAGCTTACTCCAGGAACTAGCTCATACTCAAGATTTAGTTTATGTAGCTCTTCAATTTGCTCTCTAACCGAACCGTATATAGAGAAATCACCAGTTTGAAGTCTTACTACGTTTTTTTGTTCTTTAACTCCTCTGTGCATTACTGCTATAATCTCATCTAAATCCATATAGGCACTGTTGTGAATCTCACAACTTGGCTTGCAATAATCTAGTAGCTTTGGGTTTACCAGCGAGCCAGCATATATTACTATATCTGCATTTGATAAACGATTGTACCCTTTTAAGGTTATAAGTTCTGGATCCCCAGGCCCTGCTCCTACAAAACAAATTTTCATTAGTTTTCCCATCCTTTGTTTATAAGTATAGTTGTAAAATATGATATATCTTCAGGATTAATATTTTCAAAGCTTCTATATACGGTTTTGTTATCTTTCGATGAATTACTAACTACTATAGAGCATTTTTCTAAGTTGTATTTCTTGATAAGCTCAACAACCTCAGTAAAATTCTTGTAGACTTTCATTATCACTAGTGAGGTCTCATTTTTTATATAGGTTTCTAATTTCTCTATTCCTATTGTAGCAGGTATGATTACTAGAGGATTTTCTCCTTCTACAAGTGGGAAATTTTCACTTGAAGCTATATCTAAAAATGATGTGATTCCAGGTAAAGTCCCTATATCTATTTTTGATTTTAGAATTTTAAGCAGATATATGTAGGTGCTGTATACCATAGGATCTCCTATAGTTACGAAGCCTACATTCTTCCCTTTTTTTACTTCCTCTTCTATCTCGCTTGCTATAGAATTCCAAGCACTATTTAAATCATCTTGATTGTAATTCATAGGAAAATGTCTTTCTCTTATTTCCAGATACTGAGAAATATATGGCTTTACAATATTATGTGCCACGCTTGCCGATTCTTTTTTTGCTGTAGGAACATAAAGTATATCTAACATTCCAAGTGTTTCTTTTGCTTTTACCGTAACTGCCTTTGAGTCGCCTACACCTACTCCGATTCCATAAAATACTGCCATTTTACACCTCTTATAATTTTATTGTTTTTAAAATAAATGTTGGATTATTTGGTTTCATATATTGATAAGGTCCTATATCAGCAAATTTATTGATGCTGACTAGCCCTCCTTCTGCTTTTGCAAATCCTCTATGCTCATTTATATATGATAGTGATTCATAAAAATTTTCAATCGTTATGAAGTTCATCACTAGGATTCCATTTTTCTCTAGCAAATCGTAAGACCAGTTGATTATTTCTTTTACATTGCTTCCAGTTCCTCCAATAAAAATCCTATCAAACTTTTCTTCAATCTCAGATGTAGGAGCTTTATCGTTTATGAGCCTTATTCTATTTGAAATATTTTTTTCTTGCTCATTGAATAATTCCATATTGGCTAAAAACAAATCATAGGCCGCTTTATTTTGCTCTATAGCAGTAAGTAGAAGATGTTTATTTGAAAACAAAGCTTCAAAACTTACACTTCCAGTTCCAGCTCCTATATCTAGCATTTTTTTTGCATTATTTATTTCTAAATATCCAAGCGATATATATCTTATTTCTTCTTTTGTCATAGGAATCTTATCTTCTCTTTTGAATGCACTATCTCTCATAAGCATCCTCCTTGATAACTATTACGACATTCATATCATAATATTTCTCTTTATCTAGCTTTGACGCCTTTGAAAGAGTAATGCGTTCATTCTCATAAGCCAGATTTTCTCCTACTATAATATAGGGATCTAACCCAGCATCAAGGTACCTATTTGCAATATACGTTGGACCTCTATTACTGTCTGTAACATATGCTACCTTATCCATATTTATAACTGTATCAAAGCTTAAGTCTTTGCCATGAGTTGATGTTATGTAAATATCATTCATGGATTGCTTTATTTTTGAGAATAGATAAGCCACTGAGCTTATTCCTGGTATTATTCCAACCTCCTGCTTATCTTCACCTGCAAATTTATCCATAAGATACTTTGCAATTCCATAAAGCGATGGGTCTCCCGATGCCAGAACAGCAATATTTTCATATCCTTTGGTGATACTTTCGCTAATCATAGCTGATAGTTCTCCAAGCTTCACATAGCTGGATTTTGATGCCTTGGTTTTTATATCACTGATTATATCTATATGTCTTTTAGCTCCGTAAATTACAGAGGCTGACTCAATCATAGCTATGGCTTCATTTGTTAAATATTTTGACTGCCCAGGACCTAGTCCAACGATTGTTATCATTTTATCAGCTCCTCAAGTAAAGTATTTGCCCCACTGCTTTCGCATATGAGATTTCCTTTTAAGTCAAACATCATAGTCTCAACCAAAATTTCATTATAGGTGTGAGCATGAGATTTTTGCGCAGCTTTTTGAGCCAATATATCAAAGACTTCATTATATCCGTACTCTCTAATTGCTAATATACTCTCTTCTGCAGTTAGACACTGCATAACTTTTTCAATAAGTGCTTTAGGTGCACCTAGTAAAGCTAAATTGGCTGAAATAATTTCGTTTTTTGCATCAGCAATGTGGCTATGGGTATTGAATATACCTCCAGAAAGCTTCACCATCTTGCCTAGATGCCCAGATAAAAGTACTTTTTTTACTCCAAGCGAACTCGCTTCTCTTAGCATATAGCCTATAAAGTTACTGCAGATGCAAATTTTATCCTCAGCTACCCCTCTTGCTATGAGATTTTTTTCTCCCATATTTCCAAAGGTAAAGCACAAAGCCTCTGATTTTTTTTGCTTTAGCTCTTCTAGTAAAGACCTTTTGAAAGCATCCTCACTCATCGGCTCTACTATGCCAGTAGTTCCTAGTATAGATATTCCTCCTACGATTCCAAGCCTTGGATTAAAGGTTTTTTTGGCGACTTCCTTTCCGTTTGGCACGCTAATTTCGATATTAAGACCTAAATTTTCGCTCTCATTTTCAAATTGACTGAAGATGAGCTCTCTTGGTTTAGGATTTATTGCTGGCTCGTTTATATCTAGCTGTAATCCATTTCTAGTTATTATTCCTATGCCCTCACCAGCAGTCAGCTTTATTTTTGCTTCATTTGAATAGCTCACCTTGGCTACTACTTCAAGCTGGTTCGTTACATCTATATCGTCTCCAGCATATTTTTTTACTGAGCAAAATGCTGTATTAGTATTAGAATCATAACTACAGAAATCTGTAATTATTTTAAGTATGAGACCTGATGGTAGCTTTACATCTACAATATCTGGGACTTCTCCAGTAGAAAGCAATAAATAAGCTCCCTTTGCAGCAGCAGCAGCTGCTGTTCCAGTAGTAAACCCTCTTCTTAATAGCTTGCCATCAACACTTACGCTACCGAGCTGTTTTTCATAAAACTCCATTTTAATCCCTTTCAACCATCTGATATAAAACAGCATTTACTATAGCTGCTGCTATATTACTTCCACCTTTTCTTCCTAGTGCTGCTATATGTGGAATATCAAATTTAGATAGATAGTCCTTGGACTCAGCTGCACCAACAAAACCAACGGGAACACCAATTATTGCTTTAATAGAGGTATCTCCCTTTTGGATTTCCTCCATAGCTTGAAACAAATAAGTAGGAGCATTTCCAACAACTAAAATCTTATCTTTTTTTTCTTCTATCATTCTAAGAACTGAAGCCATTGATCTTGTTATACCTTTTTCTTTAGCTATTTCAGCTGTTTTTGGCTCAGATACATAGCATTTAACTGAAATTCCTAGCTTAGAAAGAGCTGATTTGTTAATTCCAGATAATGCCATATTAGTATCAGTGTAAATATCAGCTTTATTTTTAAGTGCTTTTGTTATTGTAGCTTGAAAATCTTCACTTATCTTAAGATTGTCTAAATAATCAAAATCTGCTGATGTGTGAATGCATCTTTTAATTATTGCTTCTTCAAATTCATTTTTAAATTGATAGTTTTCTCTTTGTTCATCAATAATGCTTTGAATTATTTTAAAGCTCTCATCTTCAATTTTCATTGGATTCTTTATATATTCCATTTAGCTCATCCTCCCATAATTTATACCGCCATCTATTACTGGAAGGCAGTACATACGTCCAAAATATTTTGCCAAGTTGTTGTTAATAAGCTCACTTTTGTAATTTGCAGAGCTATCATTTATATCGAGTAATATTCCCACAACGCTTCCACTATGAGCTATATTAACACCATAAGCCCCTAGACTCATTGCTATATCCATCACTTCCTTAAGATATGGCTTAGGAAGAAGGTGTTCATTTAATAACGAGCTTTTATTTACAGCTTTTCCAAGCTCTTTTAGATTATTTGATTTTATTGCTGATTCAAAATCTCCTAAGATTTCGTTATATTTTAAAATATTTGACTTTTTAAACTCTGAATAACCTAATTTATTTCTTACATCCTTAGTTTTTATCTTAGCTCTAGGCTCTAATATAAGAGTTTTTAGGCCTCTAATATTACCTATATTTTTTATTAGATTCCCATTTAGGGGATTCATGGCAACTAAGCTTTTGTAGTAAATTGAATCTGTAGGTTCTATTTTTGCTGCTATCTTAGAAGCATCATCTGGCGTAATATCTATTCCAAGATAAGCGCACGAAGCTCCAATAACCGCTCCTATATCAGCTGTAGAGCTAGCCATTCCTTTACTTCTAGGTATATTGCTAACCATCTCTAGGCTAAGATTTTTTAAAGCTTTTTCCTCATTAAAAAACTCAAAGGTTTTTTTCATAGCCATAATCGACTTTGGATATGTAGTTAATCTAGTATTTGAAGAGGTTTGCTCTGTTATTATAGCTTTTGAATATAATGAAACACAGTAAGAAGATAAATATTCTCCTGACTCTATTTGCCCTTGAATCAGCTCTCCACAAGAGGCTGGACAAATTCCATAATATTGCATCAAATCACCTCCATGCAAAGTATTTGTCTTATAGCATTAGCAAGAAGTGTATTGGACTTTGAATCCTTAATTGCGATTCTTATATAGGAATCGTCTAAGCCTCTAAAGTCCGTACATGTTCTTATTAACAATTTGTAATTTTTGAGAAGTACTGCTTTTATAGCCGTCCCACTAAAGCCTGTAGGTAGTTTTAAAAGCAAATAATTTGTAACTGATGGCTTTGTCATTACATTCATATCTTCGTAAATTGAAATCAAGCGTTTAATTTCGTCTTTATAATAATAATGTGTTTTACTTGTTATAATCTCTGTTTGTAAGTGCTTTACTAACTGCTCTGCAAACACATTTATTGTCCACGGTTCTTTGTACTGCCAAAGCATATCAATAAGGTTTTCATTCGATGTGAATATGTAGCCTAATCTTGCTCCTGGCATAGCATAAAACTTTGTTATTGCTTTTAAAATAATTACATTATTATATTTATTTATTTGACCTAGCATCGAATACTCTTTGTTGTCAGTAAAATCGATAAAGGTTTCATCTACAAATACGAGTGTACTATTCTTATTTGCAATATCTATAAGCTTTTGAAGGTTTTTTATTTCGCCAGTTGGGTTGTTAGGATTGCATATTACGACCATATCCAAATCCTCAATGGCATTTTGAAGTAAAGCTTCATTTTCTTGCTCTAACAAGTCAAAACTTAAATCCACTGGATTCTTACCTGATATTTTTGCCGCTCTTTCATATTCACAAAAGGTCGGGTGAAATATTCCTATTTTTTCAATTTGAGGTAGCTTCATTATCAAATAAATTAACTCTGTTGCTCCATTTCCAGGTATTATATTCGATGATTTCACATTGTAAATACTTGATAAAGTGTTTCTAAGCTCTTCATAATTTATATCAGGATATTTACTTAGGGTAGTTGTAATATTTGAAAAAACAGCCTGAAAATCTATTTGTGAGGTAAAAATATTAACATTTGAACTAAAATCTATTATTTCAGATTCGTCTATATTGAGCATCTTTGAAGAAGCTTTTGTATCAGCTCCATGTACTCTATCTGATAGCTTTACCTCTTTAGCCATTTTGCTATTACTCCCTTCTGATTTGGCATATTTGATACCTTGTCTATAATTAAAGCTAGAAAGGTGTTTATCGCAAGCATGATTAAAACAGTTTTTGACATTTCCATTGCTGCTTCATATGTATAAAACGCTCTGATTGAAAAAAAGGTTATTATACTAGGTACTACAGTTATCGCTACAGCAGCTAAATTGGAGTTTTCATATTTCTTATTAGCTACTCCAAATAGGTAAACTCCTAGTCCTGCTCCAGCAGCAATTATTGCTCTAGCAAATAAATTTTGTGGGGAGCCTTTGTAAACTCCAGTCATCAAAAATACAAGAAAAGATAGACTGGCACCAGAAATATTGGACCCTGTTAATGTATATAGAATAGACGGCAAGCTTGTGAATGAAAATGTACTATTTCCTATATATAAAAACGAAAGTAAGTAAGAAACTATTAAAAACGCAAGGTATTTTAAGCTTAGCTTTGGTATTTTCATTTACATAAACTCCTTTATTGCTAATAAAGCTGTAGTTGTAATTACAGCAGATGTAGCTGTCATATACATAATCTTACATGTGGACAAAATATCTCCATTATTAATCTCTCTTAACTTATCTCCTATTGTTGGCTTATATACTTCTTGGCCAAAATATACGTTTGTTCCTCCAAGCTGTATTCCTAAAGCCCCAGCTACTGCTCCTTCAGCAAAGGCACAATTAGGGCTTTTATGATTTTTTCTATCTCTGATACTTATAATAAAAGCTTTTTTTACATTTTCTCCGGCTAGTAAGCTTCCTATGCTCATAAATAAAGTACTGAGTCTAGCTGGAATAAAGTTTGCAATATCGTCTGTTTTAGCAGAAAAATAACCTAGATTTATATACTTGTCATTTTTATATCCAACCATAGAATCAAGGGTATTTATAGCTTTGTACGCCATAGCAAGAGGTGCTCCACCAATTGCTGCGTAAAACAGTGGTGAAAGAAATCCATCTACTGTATTTTCAGCCACAGTTTCTACTACCGCTCTAATTATCTCCTTGAATTCTAGGCTTGTAGTATCTCTGCCTACTATATAAGAAAGTGCTAGCCTAGATTTTTCTAAATCGCCAGTTTCCAAGGCTTTATATATCTTTGCGGCTTCATCTTTAAGACACTTAACGGAAAAAGTAGTGTAAAGTATAAAGCCTTCTATCAATACACCTACAGACTCATTTATTCCAAAAGATAGCTTTACAAGTGAGAATGTAATTGCATAAGTTAAAGCAACTGTAGTTAGCATTAGGATAAATCCAGCAAATTTGAGCTGAGATGGAGATTTAAAGCTCTTTCTTAGGCTAGCTTCCATAAAATTTATGTATTTTCCTATAAATCTAGTCGGATGCGGAAAGCTATAGGGATCTCCAAATATCAAATCTAGTATAAATGCTATTAGGATGCTATAAATTAGATTCACTGTATTCCTCCAAAGCTGAGCAAAATTTATATATAAGATTGTAGTCTGAAGCAAAATGAGTATGAAGATAGGTTCCAAATGTATTTTTGTACCTATATCCTCCTGCCCAGGTTTTTATACAATAATCTGACATTTCTTTTTCCATGCTATATACAGGCTCTAGGTCTGTTATAAATTCTGAATGGTGAAATTCATGCCCTCTTACTATTTGCCCTTTTTCTCCTATTATGGTTGGCTCATTAAGTTTTCCTTGGCAATATCCGAATCTTTGGAGCTTTGTGCTCATCTTACTGTATCCAGATAGAATTCCAGTCATATCAAATTTGTTGCCATCACTATCTATCAGATAATCTCCTAAATACATAAGTCCGCCGCATTCTCCATAAATAGGCATGTTATTATTAGAAGCCTCTTTAATACTAGCTCTCATTTTAGTGTTATTAGATAGCTCTCTAGCAAAAACCTCAGGATATCCTCCTCCAAAATATATTCCATCACATTCTGGAAGCTCGCTGTCACTTATCGGGCTAAAATATTCTAGCTTTATACCTGCAAGCTTAAATATATTAAGCGTATCTGGATAATAAAAGTTGAAAGCTTTATCGAAAGCAACAGCTAGCGTTAGGTTCTTATCACTTCTTTTTATTGCTCTCTTAGACTCCCAAGTTGATTTTGCTTTGCTTATTTTTATAATTTCATCTAAATCCAAATATGTAGTAACCAAGTCTGCCATTGTCTGCAATTTTTGCTCTGAATCATCCAGCTCTGATTGCATCACTAGTCCAAGATGTCTAGATGGTAATGATATATCTGAATTTTTAGGTATCCTACCTAATACTTTCACATTTACATTTTTCTCTATTGCCTGCTTTAATATGTCATAGTGATTCTCGCTAGAAACATTGTTTAAAATTACTCCCACTATATCGAGGTCTTTATCAAACTCAACGAAGCCTTTTACTAAAGCAGCCGCTGAACCTGCCATAGCCCTTGCATCTATTACTAAAATAACAGGGCAATTTAAAATTTTTGCCATAGACGCACTAGAACAGTAATCACTGTCTGATTGATAGCCATCATATACGCCCATTACTCCTTCTATTATTGATATATCCGATGTCTTTGCATAAGCTGCAAAAATATTTCTTATTTCATCTTTTGGAAGTATGAATTCGTCTATATTATGTGAATCTAATCCAGAGGCCTGTTTATGGTAGCTTGTATCAATATAATCTGGTCCTACTTTATATGGCTGAACTTTTAGACCTTTATCCTTAAGCGCACGCATCAATCCACTTGTGATTGTAGTTTTTCCTGCTCCACTATGAGTTGCAGCTATCATAATCCTATCCATAATTTCCTCCCAATTTCACAAAATTTCAATCTATTAGAGCAATATAAATCGCTCATATCTCATGTATGTTCTGCTATATTTACAATAAAAAAACCAGACCTAAGGCCTGGTTCAACATTATATCTTTACTTAATTTTCATTTACTAATTAATGCTATATCTAAGTAAATTAAATTTAAAACTAGATATGTGTGAATCCTTCCTCCCCGAAAGTATCATGCATGTACAGGCAGGTCTCCTGGCTAAGAATCAACCTCTTTCGTACCTTCCCACTTTTAAAAAAAGCAGTGGCATCAACGAAATCGTCATCTTTTACAGTAGCGGGGGCTGCAGAGGAATACCTCATTTCCCTATTAAGCTATCTAGCACCTGAACATCGTATTATTTTATTTACTCATTTATAATACCATAAAGAAAAACTAGAATCAATCATATAATGAATTTTTATAAGCTTAGATACAAGTTATTGCAATGGATTTGCATTAAACCTCTGCTAAATCGATGCCAAAAATTCTGAAAACCTGCTCTCTTTTGATTCAGCATAATCATATATTACTGGATAAGGAAAAACAAATTCGTTTACTAAGCTTAAGCCACCTATAGTTTTTAAAACCTTAAATCCAACTTTATACGTTTTAGAATCAAGTGCTGCAAAGACAAGCTCGCTTTCTGTCGTAAAAAAAACAGCCTCTAAATCGTCGCTTATATTATATTCTTCTTCCTTAACATGGTCATTATGAGGCTTAAACTTTGTGTACATATCCCCTTTGTCAAAAGGCACTTTGTATAAGGTTGGATATGCCTTTTTTAAATTATGCACTAGCTCTTCATCTTGAATTTTATAGTGAGCTATATACTCAGGTCTACTTATCTCTTTTCTAACACTTTCACTGTCAACTAGCTGTTTTTCTCCTGATAATATGGACCTAAGCTTAAATGGATTTTCATCTATTATAGTAAATCCGAGCTTAAGCTTATAGTAGCCTGTAGCATCTTCTATTATCGCATTGGAGTAGTATCTATTATCATTCATTTTGCTAACTGTATTTTTTAAAAGCACGGCTCCCTTTGAGGATACCTCAGGATAAAGAGGTTTTTTTTCAGACGAAAAATATCTTAGAGCTTTGCTATCTTTAGCTACTAGTCTCATAGTCATATAATTAATAAACTCTATAGGCTCCGATATAGCTACGCAGGTTTTGAAAAAAAGTTTTTCTTCGTCCACAGTAGTATCTCTTTTTAATAAATATTCATATTCTAAAAAATCTCCTGGAAAAGACAGCGAGCTTTTAATATTAATTCTTGCATATTCATACAGTAAGTTAAGCGCTTCTTTTTTTGTTATTCTTATTATACTAGAGCCCAGACCACCCATAAGTCTATTTTCTTCAATAAATATATCCTTTAGACTAGCATTACGAAGTCCTACATAATCAGCTATTCCATCTTCTTCAGCATCCAATAAGAAGAATTGATTTAGTGTTTCTTTTTCATCCTGCCATTTTATATGTAACCCAAGACTCCCCATTAGGCGTGACTTGGTTATCTTTGCAAATTCAAATTTCATTGGTTTAGTCCTCCATTTTAAAGGTATACTTAGTATAATAGTTTTTAGTAGTTTTATATACTTTTTGTTTTATACCCATATATCTATTATACTATTAAAAACAGCCAAGTGATTATAATTCTGGAGGTGCTTGCATGAAAAAAATTGCAGCTTTTTTTGATATAGATGGTACTTTTTACAGGGATTCTCTAATGACGGAGCATTTTAAGAAATTGATTAAATACGATATCATAGATCCTCTAATGTGGCATGCTCACGCAAAGGAAGCTTTCAATGACTGGGATAAGCGTCAGGGTAATTATGATGATTATCTTCTTGAGCTAGCTGGAGTTTATATAGATACTCTTACTGGAGTGCCTAGAGAAAGTATTGAGTTTACAAGTCAAAATGTAATAGACCAGAAATCAGAACGAGTATATAGATACACTCGTTCAAGAATAAAGTGGCATAAAGAAAGTGGTCATACCGTAATATTTATTTCCGGAAGCCCTGATTACTTGGTTAAACGAATGGCAAAAAAATACAATGTAACTGAATACAAAGCTACTGAGTATATATTTAAGGATGATATTTTCACTGGCAGAATAGTTCCTATGTGGGACTCAAAAAGCAAAGACAAAGCTATTGATTATTTTGTTGAAAAACATGATTTAGACCTTTCTAAGTCCTATGCTTATGGTGATACTCATGGAGATTTTTCAATGCTAAAGCGCGTAGGCTATCCTATTGCTATAAATCCAGCTAAAGAGCTGCTAAACGATATAAAAAATGATGAAGGCTTAAGAAAAAGAGCTGAAATTATAATTGAAAGAAAGGATGTAATTTATTCTTTCACTCCTGACCAAATTACCACTTTATTATAATTTCTACTTGACTATTAAATATAAATTGTGTACAATTCAATTGTAAACAATTTATATTTAATTTAGGAGGTTATTTATTATGAACATTTATGATTTTACTGCTAAGGATATCGATGGTAATTTAGTTTCTCTTCAAGATTATAAAGGTAAGGTACTTATAGTTGTAAACACGGCTAGCAAATGTGGCTTTACTCCCCAATACGAGGATTTACAAAAGCTATATGATAATTACAAGGACAAAGGGGTAGAGATCTTAGGTTTCCCATGTAATCAATTTATGGATCAAGAACCTGGAACAAACCAAGAAACAAAATCTTTTTGTTCTCTTAACTACGGTGTTAACTTTCCACTATTCGAAAAAACAGATGTAAATGGGAAATTTGCTCATCCATTATTTAAATATTTAGTGTCTGAAGCTCCATTTAAAGGTTTTGATATGTCAAATCCTACAAACAAAATGCTAGATGCTATGCTAAAGGATAAGTTCCCTGAATTTGCTGTAGGCGATGCTGTAAAATGGAACTTTACAAAGTTTATCATCGATAAAGAAGGTAATGTAGTTAATAGATTTGAACCTGCTACAGAGCCTATGGATATGGTTTCTACTATAGAAAATTTATTATAATAAAAAAGGAAAATTACTATGAAACCTGAAGATAAATTAAAGCTAGATAATCAACTATGCTTCGCAGTATATGTGGCATCCAAAGAAATAATAAAGCAATACAAGCCTTTTCTGGACCCACTAGGATTGACTTACACTCAATATATAACCTTGCTTGCTCTTTGGGAAAAAAGTGATATTTCTGTTAAGGAATTAGGACAAAGATTATTTTTAGATTCTGGTACCTTGACTCCTTTGCTAAAGAAGCTAGAAGCCATGAATTTGATTGAGAGAGTACGCTCAAGCGATGATGAAAGACTAATAATCGTTTCTTTGACAAAAAAAGGGCTGGATTTAAAAAAAGAAGTTATTGATATACCTGATAAAATCATATGCTCAACAAATTTAAATATAGAAAATGCAGTTTCTTTGAAAAAACATCTTGATATATTACTTGGCGGTATGTGTAAATAAATATAACTTAAACTTTGCTATTTTCAAAATATAATTAAGGACTCTAAGGAAATAAAATTCGTTTCCTTAGAGTCCTTGTTTTGTAATTTAAAGCTAAATTTGAAATTTTTTATTAATCCTCTATTCCTCTTCTCGCTGGAATTCCTTTTTCAAAAGGATGCTTGATTGGATTTATTTCTGAAACGTAATCTGCAATCTCAACAATTTCAGCTGGAACATTTCTTCCTGTAAGTACAACTTCCATATAAGGCTTTCTATTTTTTAGCATACTTACTAGCTTATCAACATCTATCAGCTTGTTTTTTATGCTTCCCATAACTTCATCTAAAATCAATAAATCGCAATCTCCTGATTCCAATCTATCCTTTACAAACTGCATTGCTTTATCAATATCTTCTTGAAGCTCAAGCTTTTCTTTATCATTTAGAGTCCAAAAAAATCCTCTTGGTCTTTCAAATCTATGAACCTCAAAATTATCAAGCTTTTCTATAACTTTAAGCTCCCCTGTATCAGAAGATTTTAAGAACTGAACCATAACAACTTTGAAATCTCTGCCTGCCGCCCTCATACCTAGTCCAACAGATGCAGTAGTCTTACCTTTTCCATCTCCAGTATAAACGTGAATTAAGCCTTGATTTTTCATTATGTCCTCCTGTTTTGATTATAATTATGTTCTTTTTAAAGAAAATGTATTTAAATAAGTGTAGTCAGATGTTCCAGTTATTACTCCTCTACCCGTGTTTATTATAAAGCATCCATCTATTTTTTCATTATTTAGCAAAGTATTAAAAATATTTGAGCTCTTATAAACTGCTTTTGTTACTAAATCCTGCTTGCTTATAACCTCTGGTAAGCTATAGTCCTCTATATACATAGGAACATCTATATGACAAACTTCTTTTAGTTTAATTTCATAGCTGATTCTAACAACTTCTTTTGTAAGCGAGTTGCATATATATATTTCATCTGGGATATAGGCAATCATATTGTACATATGATCATTTAATTCAAATTTAGATTCAATCTTTCCTCTGT
>Ga0228535_1000930_pt1 | contig 60946 bp, 63 predicted proteins | sample SJ1metagenome_FD_168457 | JGI IMG/M metagenome (GOLD analysis project Ga0228535, IMG submission 168457) | Enriched culture of PCE-dechlorinating microbial communities from Ithaca, New York, USA - SJ1 | ecosystem: Engineered > Modeled > Simulated communities (microbial... > Unclassified | place...
AGTTTACCGACGGCCAGTGGGCCCGGAGAGCCACGACACCTTCTGCCCGGTGGGCCCCGCCATCGTCACCGACCTGGACCCCGGCAACCTTGCCGTCACCTGCCGCCTGGACGGGGAGGTGATGCAGGCATCCAACACCTCGGACATGATATTCCCGGTGCGGCGCATCGTCTCGCATCTCTCCCACTCTTTTACCCTCCTTCCCGGTACGCTTATCCTGACCGGCACCCCGGGCGGGGTCGGCTTCATGCGCAATCCCCCGGTCTTCCTCTGTCCCGGGCAGGTCGTGGAGGTCGAAATCGAGGGGATCGGTACCCTGGCAAACCGTGTGGCGGTATGAAATCGTGTGTCAAGGAGGCGGTCTCGCCCCCTTGACAATGAGAAACTACTTTTACTTCGATGGCTCAGGAGCAGGCGCAGGAGCCGGGTCTGGAGTAGGCGCGGGTTCCGGATCAGGAGTTGGAGCAGGGGTCGGGGCAGGTTCCTCTGATGCCGAAGCAGCCCCGGTTATCTGCGACGTAGACGGAGTTGCCTCAACCGCGGCAACAGCGATGGCGGCGAATAAAACGGCGACAAGTGTCGAAAGGCTCGCTACAAAAATCTTTTTCATGTCTATCTCCTCTTAATGATTGTACTGATGTAACTTGGCTTTCTTCTCCACCCGGTCAATTGCGCGGCATCACCTCACTTTCCAAAGGATCGGCTCAGGCGCCTGATTCAGGCTTTGCCCGAATGCACACCTTGGGGCGACGCGATTTCCTTCGTCTTTTTGGCGCGCCCTTCTTCAAGAGGTGAAGCAAAGCAAATGCCACACCTCTCTTGTACCGCTAACCCATTGATTTACGGTCGGTAAAGCTTTCCTCAACCAGTATGGACGTTTTCCGTGTGAAGTGGTTTCCCTACACCGGATTCGGCCAGCCGTAGGGAAATGAAGGGCAACCGACCGTAATTCTTAAGGTTGTGTGATTGTATGGTTTTGCATACAGGGGTGAGTCCGGCGGGTGCTATCCCTTGAAGTCATCAGGGTTTATCCGGTGTTTCTTGAGGAGGGTGTAAAGGTCGGCCCGGTACTTCCCCGCCAGTGCCGCGGCGGCGCTGATGTTGCCGCGGGTAAGCTCAAGAAGACGGACGAGGTAGCTGCTTTCAAAGGCATCCCTGGCCGCTTTCAGAGGTTTTACCGGTTCTTGGACAGCGATGCGTTTCGAAGGGAGGATGAGCTCTTCGGTGATGACGTCCTGCGTGGTCATGGCCACGGCGTACTCGATACTGTTCTCCAATTCACGCACGTTTCCGGGCCAGTCATGGAGCATCAGCCGCTGCATCGCCGCGGGGGAGAAACCCTTGACCTTTTTCTTCATCTGATCGCCGCATTTTTTCAGGAAGCTTTCCGCCAGCAGCGGAATATCTTCCGCCCGTTCCCTCAAGGGAGGGAGCGTAATCGGAATGACATGAATCCGGTAGTAAAGATCCTCGCGGAAAAGAGATTGGCCGACAAGTTCTTCCAGGTTCTTGTTTGTGGCCACGATGACACGCACGTCCACTTCGAGAGGACGTTCACCTCCCACCGGATAAAACTGGCGCTCCTGGAGGATCCGGAGAAACTTGGCCTGAATCGAGAGGGGCATGTCGCCGATTTCATCCAGGAGAATGGTCCCTTCATGGGCTTGGGAAAACAGCCCCTTTGATGCCCGGATCGCGCCGGTGAAAGCCCCCTTTTCATGACCGAACAGCGCGCTCTCCAGCAGCGTTTCAGGCAGAGCGGCGCAGTTTACGGCGACGAATGGTTTGTCTCTCCTTCCGCTTGCAAGATGGATGGCCCGTGCAATGACCTCCTTGCCGGTGCCGCTTTCTCCGTGGATATACACTGTGGAATCGTTTTCCGCAATCCTGGTGACCACCTCCAGGACTCTACGCATCCGTTCACTTCGCGCCACGATGTTGGCAAAATCGTAGCGCTCCGCCAGCAACCCCTTGAGCCTGCCGATTTCCGCCGTCAAACGCCGGTTTTCCAGCGCGCGCTCTACCTGGAGCGCCAGCTCACGCGCATCGAAGGGTTTGGTCAGATAGGTATAGGCGCCCCTCTTCATCGCCTCCACGGCGCTTTCGATACTGCCGTGCGCCGTGAGAATGATAGCCGGCATGCCGGGACAGACGAGATGCAGTTCCTCCATCAGCTCGATCCCGTTCCGGTTTTCCAGTTGAAGATCGATGATGGCGAGATCAAAGGGCTGGTCCGTTACAGCTTCTTGTGCCTCCCTGTCATTCCTGGCAACCGTCACCTCGTAATCAAGGGACTCCAGCCTCATTGCTATGATTTTCAGGAGGTTCCGGTCATCGTCCACCACCAGAAGCTTTCCCTTTGGCATAGGCACCTACCTCCTCAACTCTTTCTTTTTCGCTTCGACTTCCAGATCGACCCGTGATGCTTCCACCATTGTTTCCAGTACGCCGGTCCATATTCTGGCCTCTTCCGCAAAAGGACTGCCCGGGAACTCTTTTTTCAGCCGTACGAAGAAATTAAGCGCCTTCCTGTAATCCATTTTCGGGTTGGCATGATCGGCATGTGCAAGCCCCATGCAGAAAAGCGCCGCATCCCCCGGCGGACTCTTTGGAGAAAGAGCGAGGGTGTTCTGGCATTCCCGAATGGCGCCATCGAAATCTCCCTTATGGATAAGGAATTGCACCTGTTGCAGATGGGCGTATGGCGACACCTCGTTTTTAAGGAGTCGTGTCCAGGTCCTGGCCCCCTCCACCAGGGGACTCTCCGGAAATTCCTTAACGAGTTGCGCGAAAAAGCCCAGGGCCTTCCGGTAGTCCTTTTCCGGGTTGTTGTGGTCGGCAAAGATAAGGCCCATGCTGAAAAGCGCCCCATCGCTCCGCGGATCTTTCGGAGAAAGAGAGAGAATCTTTTGATCTTCCTGCAGCGCCCCCTTGAAATCCCCCTGCCTGATGAGCACCTGCATCCGTTGCAGATGGGCGCATCCCTCCCGGCCGACTACCTCGTTCCCGAGGATTCCGGCCCATACCCGACCGTCTTCGGCGAACGGACTCCGGGGAAAATCCTGGTCGAGCTGAGTAAAATAATCCAGCGCCTTTTTGTAATCCTTGCCGGGGTTGGTAAAATCGGCAAAGATCAGACCCATGCTGAAGAGCGCCGCGTCCCTTGGCATACCATTCTGAGAAGAAGCGAGCACCTCCAGATTTTCCCGCAACGCGCCTTCAAAATCTCCCTGCCTGGTGAGGATCTGCATCCGTTGCAGATGGGCGCGACTTTCCCTCTCAGCCGACACCTCGTTTTCCAGAACCCCGGCCCAGATTCGCGCATCCGCCGCGAATTGGCTTTGCGGGAACTCGCTGACAAGCTGCCTGAAAAAGGCCAATGACCTTTTGTAGTCTTTTGCGGGATTGGCATTATCGGCAAAGATCAGGCCCATGCTGAAGAGCGCCGCGTCCGCGGGGGAACTTTTCGGGGTACTGTCGAGAATTTTCCGGTTTTCCCGTATCGCACCCTCAAAATCCCCCTGTCGAGCGAGAAGCCGCTCTTGCTGCAAATGGACGCGTCCTTGCCGCTCCTCCAGGATTGCCCGGAACGATGCGCACCCAGCGAATAAAGGGACAATCAGGCCGGCAGCACAAAAGAAAATGAACTGCCTCGTCCAACTTCGCTCTCTACCCACACCCTACCTCCATGCGCCTGAACAATATGCCTCACGATAGCCAGTCCCAGCCCCGTCCCGAGAGAGGAGGCATGTGATGCCTGGCGGAATTTTTCAAAAACGACGTCAATCTCTGTCTCGGGTATTCCGGGTCCGGTATCCGTTACGGAAACTTTCACCTCTTTCCCTGTGCCGCGAACAGCTACGCGCACCGTCCCCCCTGAAGGGGTAAACTTAAGGGCATTACCGATCAGGTTCCTCAGCACCTGCAGAATCCTTTCCGCGTCCGCGGGTGTGGGCGAGGTCTCTTCGATGTCGCTCTCTATCCTGATATTCTTGGCCGCGGCAAAGGGGGCCACTTCACGAACCGACTGCGTAATCAGAAGAGATAGGTCGACCGTCGAGAAGTTGAAGGTGAGGAGGCCGGCTTCCATTTTAGACAGGTCCAGCAACCGGTTGACCAGGTCGATGAGACGGGAGCTCTCTTCTGCAATGATGACCATCAGCTCCCTCTGCCTATCCGTTATCTCTCCACCCAGTCCCTCCAGGAACATGTTCGTTCCCTCTCTGATCGACGTGAGGGGAGTGCGCAACTCATGAGACATGAGAGAATAGAAATCGGACTTCATCCTGTCCACTTCCTTGAGTTTCATGCACATGGAATTGAAGGCACCGGCCAACTCTCCTATCTCCGGTGGAGAAGAGATATCAAGATCAGCCTCGAATGTGCCCTTGGCGATCTCTCGTGTCTTATTCTTCACGAGGGAAAGCGGCTGCGTGATGCTCCGGGTAATCCTTATTGAAAGCGCGATGCCGAACAGCAACGCGATAACGGTGATCACCATGGCCACCGCCCTGGCCTTGCTCCCCGCCTCATCCAGTCTTTCTATCTTCCGGATGATGCTCTGCTGGATCAGGGCTTTCAATTGGGCCAACTCATTCATCACCTCGTTTACTATTCTCTCTTTTTCCCGTACACGTCCTTTTCGGGGTAAACGCCTGCCTTCCTTAAGGGAAGAAACGTCTTCCTCGAACAGAATCCCATAAGCGCGGTTCAGCTCCTGTATCCTTCCTAAAGCGTCTTTCACCGCGGTGGAATTTGCCAGGACCAGGGCCTCATTCAGGCTTTTCTCGAAATCTCTCTTGGAAGCGAGAAATGCCTCGTAGAGGGCCGGATCCTGCAAAAGGGCGAATTTCTTTTCGTAGCGGATTTCCGACAAGAGGGCGCCGGTCATATCTTTGTCGAGATCGATGAGGACGTTATGGACCAGGATAATTTTGTGGGTAATCCTCCTGATGTGGTCCAGCTGGAAGATGGCGTACGCACTCACTCCCGTGGCTATGAGCAGAACAACAATATTCCCCAACATCAGTCGGGAGAAGATAGTGAACTTTGTACTACTGAACCTCAATAGCTTCAACATGACGTTTCCCTGCAATTGTGGTTAACTGTTGAGTGCCACGACATCGTGGGCACCCATTTGCCCGGTGCAGTCTGCAGCCGAGCTGTCGCGTTCAACGATTTGCGACAGGTCGCGAATCTTCTGGGACGATGGAGTGGGGACGCGCACGCCGGACGACGGTATCCCGGCAAGGACGTTGATGAGGTATGGCAATACCATACGAATGCATGGTTTTACAAAACAAAAAGAAAAATTTTCTTGATTTCGGGTCGGGCATGAGGCATGCGTTCAATGTATTTCCTCGGCCGGGAATACTACGCTGATGTCCTTTATTTTTGCGAACAACGGGCTTAAACTTATCAAACAGCCGCTCCGAGGCAACCGTGGCACGAATACCACATTAGTTGCTTCGCATTGAAGTTACTCATACCTGTCGGGAATATGCATCCAGCTCGCCGTTTCCTTATACGTGACCGTGTCCACCTTCCCGACTGCATCTCTGGTGCCCCATGAGTCGAGCCTTTGTAAAAAATGACGCTTCGGATGAGCAGATACTTGTCCCGCCGCGAGCACCTTTGCCGCCCGGTACCATCAACTATGTCACTCCCAGGGGCATGGCGCTGCTGAGGGAGGAACTTGCAGCCCTGGAGGCTGAGCGCACAGAGGCGCAGAAGAACGGCAACGATGAGGAGGAGCGGATTCGCCGATTAGCTTCCGTTGCTCACCGTATCGCCGAACTCGGACGCCGCATTGCGTGCGCAAGAATCGTTGACCCTCTCGAACAACCTCGCGACGAAGTTCGTTTTGGCGCCATGGTTACGGTGAGGACCCTGTCCGGCAGACATCCGGGCAGGATTCGCCGTATCACAATTGTGGGAGTAGACGAGGCCGACCCCTCTTCGGGGCGCATCTCGTTCATATCGCCGTTCGCGTCCATCGTCATGGGGTGTGGTGTCGGGGATACGGTTTCCATGCGAACCGGAGAAGGGGAGGAGTTGTTGGAGATAACCGAGATTGAATATGGGGGGTGACCAATTTCCCGGGGACATCCATTACAACCATTTTCCCATTCGCCATGACGCTCTGTTGCCCTGCCGGTGATTTTCCGGTATCATCCGTACATGCCAACGTGATGGAGCAGCCAGTGGCCAAAGAGAAGATAAGATTCACCATTACCAGCGCCGACCTTTCGACAGCGTACAGTTTCGATTGCCGGAAATGGATCCGGCACCTTGCCGCCAACGGCCTGAAAACCGATGACCTGCACCGGTTGACGGGCGGCAGGTTCCCGGCGGGCAAACTGTTCGTGCTCGACATGCTGGAGTTCCTGAGGAAAACCGATATTCACCTCGATCGTTTCCTGGCCGGCCGGGGCGGCCTCCTCCCCGACGACCATCTGTCCATCGAATTCGCCTCGGTGCGCCAGCTGCTGCACAGCGAATTCCCCGAGCTGGTTGCCAGACTTGCCGAGGGTGAGCAGGCCAAAAAGGTGATCAAGCGCCGCCCCGGTACCGTCGATCTTTCGCCGTTGTCCCCACTTACCAAGAAACGCTGACAGCGTCAATTTATTTTTAAGGAAGGGGGAGGCATCGGAGATGGCGGCCATCGCCGCTCCGATGCCATGACGTGGGTCGCGCCGCCGCTTCGGACCGCCACGACCGTTTCTGTTCATGCATCAGCGACCGGTACTTAGCCGAGACCGAGAGCCGAGACTTCCAGGCCGCTTTTTCCCAATTTACGCTTTTGCATTGTCTCTCCTTTCACCTCTACAACGCCGAACGCAGCACCTCGACGATCTCTTCCCCGTTCATGGGCGGTCGTCCGGGCAACAAGCCCTCCTTGTCGTGGGCAACGCGCAGCGTGTCCCGGGCATAGCGCGACAACATTGCGTCGCCTATACCCAGTTGCGACAGCCGTATCGGGCAGCCGATGGAGCGCAGGAACTCCTCGAACCGATCAACACCTTCCAGGGCGCAGCCAAGGTAATCTGCCGATTTGAGCGGTACCCCGAAAACGCGCTGGGCGAACTGCGCGAAGCGGGCAGGGCGGGCCTTGGCCGCGAAGCGCATCCACGCCGGGTTGACCACCGCCAGCCCGGCCCCGTGGGCGACGTCGTGGTGGGCGGACAACGTGTGCTCGATCATGTGCACCGGGGCGGTAAAGTCGGTGCCGACCTGCACCCAGCCGTTGAGTGCCACCACTGACGCCCATTGCACCTGGGCGCGCGCTTCGAGGTCGTCTCCGTCGGCCACCGCCCTCGGCCCCCACTCCATGGCGGTCAGTATGACTCCCTCGGCGAAGCGGTCCTGCAGCGGCGTGCCGTCGACGCCGTTGAAGTAGCTCTCTGTCACATGGGTGATCAGGTCGCAGACGCCAAAAGCGGTCTGCTCCGGCGGCACGCTCAGCGTCAACTCGGGGTCGACCAGCGCCACTGCCGGGTAGAGACAGTCCGCCATGACGAACGACTTTTCCACCGTCTCCTCGTTGGTGATGACCGCTCCGCAGTTCATCTCCGATCCGGTGGCCGCCAGGGTCGGCACGGTGACGATGGGGAGCGCCCGGGTGGGACGCCCCTGCTTTTCCCGACCATGGGCCATCATCTCCCACGGATCCCACTGGTAAAAGACGGCCGCCGCCATCACCTTGGCTGCGTCCATGGTGCTGCCGCCGCCCAAGGCGATGACCACGTCGCATCCCTCGCTGCGGGCGGTCTCCGCACCACGGACGACCGAGGAGATCCGCGGGTTGGGCTCGATGCCGGAGCATTCCACCACCGAGACTCCGGCGGCTTGCAGGCTCGCGATTGCCCGGTCGAACGTGCCGTTCCGTTTTACACTGCCGCCGCCGGTGACGAGCAGGGCTCTTTTGCCATGTTTGCTTACCACGTCACCCAAGCGCGAGAGCGTACCGGCACCGAAGACGAGTTGCGTTGGATTATGGAATTCGAAGTTCATGCTTACCTCCTCTAGGATCATGTTGATTTTTGTATAGTATTCCTGAAAGAACCGGAAAGGGTAGACCAATCCTGTCTATTTTTTGCCTGATTGTGCGAGTTCTTGGATGATGTTGTAACCCGAAACAGGGGAAGAGGGATTAAGCGCGAGGAAACGCTGCAAAAGCAACTCTTCAAGCGGAAGGTTAAGAAAAGAGGTGAAACTTGCTCTCGGAGCCTTGGGAACGAGTATTGCTCGATGGACTGGAGAAGACGTCTCGCCCATGGTCGTGTTCCCAGGTTTGTCGTTTCATTAACGGATTAAGCCGACCTTGCTGATAAACGGTTCGTAAAGAGTTTTGTAGAAATGGTTTTTGGGGTCGAAAGTACAGGTTCAATGTACTTCCGATTTCGAAAACAGATTTAAGATCAGGACACCGGCAACGATCATTACGATGCCGATAATTGACGGCAGGTCCAGTCTTTGCCCCATGAACACCCACGCCACCAGGACGACAAGCGCCGTGCCGACTCCCGCCCAGATGGCATAGGCTATTCCGATCGGTATTGATTTCAGAGTCAGCGACAGGAAGTAGAACGCTAAAGCATACCCGATAACAACGGCACAGGACGGCCAGAATTTTGTAAAACCCTCTGCTGATTTTAAGGAAGATGTTGCGATAACTTCGCTGATAATGGCAACCATGAGATAAAGCCACTTTTGCATTGATTTGATCCTTTACTCCGACAGAAGCTGTTAGCGGAAATGTAAAAATGACCCACCCTGGAAACTGAAATTTGACCCACTCTTCCCTTATCCTAGCCGACCAGGAGGGTCGGCATGATTGGAAAGGAAGAGTACATGGAAATCGAGATTCTCAAGAAGCAAGGCAAGAGTATCCGGGAAATCAGCCGCGTCACCGGACTTTCGCGAAACACCATCAGGAAGTACCTCAGGTCAGCTGCCGACCCAAAGTACAGGCAGCGTGATAAGCGTCCAGGGAAGCTGGACCCGTTCAAGGCATTTATTGAAGACCGAGTTAAGGCCGCCTTACCCCACCGCCTTCCGGCAACCGTGCTGACTCGGGAGATCAGAAGCCTCGGTTTTGAAGGCTCTGAGCGACTGGTCAGGCTGTTTCTGGCACTACCGGTTCCGGTTCAGGAACCGGAACCGGTAGTGCGGTTCGAGACCGAACCGGGCACCCAGATGCAGGCCGACTGGTGCGAGTTGCGTAAAGGCAAAAACCCGCTGTACGCCTTCGTCACAACCCTTGGGTTCAGCCGTAGCCGAGGATGACCTCGTCGGCCCGGTCTTCCGGAATGTTCCTGGCCTTTTTGCCGATCACGATGGCCAGCTCGGCCTCGTAGTCGATCCTGTCCGGGTACTGCGCGGGCAGGACAATGGGGTCTCCCGTGCCGCACAGGGCGGTGGTAGCCTTGATGAAGACCAGCGGCTCGGCCGGCAGCGGATGGCCGGTTTCGACGGCGTGCGCCCGGTAGTTGAGCCCCAGGCAGATAATGTTCGGCGGTTCCACCGGCGGCAACAGCTTCACGTCGGCAAGGTCGAGCAGGCCGGATTGTCGGACCAGGCCGGTAAAAGGATTGCCGTCGCAGGGATGGACGCCTTTTTCATCCACGATACCGTAACTAACGTGACCTTCATGCAGGTATCTGATAATCCTCACTCGCTATTCTCCTCTATCCTCGGTCAAGCCACAATCGCCCGCGCCGCCTCTTCTGCCTGTTGCAGCACCTTTTCCGGAACCGCATCGACGCTTGCCGGGCCAATGCCGCAGACGCGGATCAAGTAGGTGTCCACGAACCCAAGCCACTTCAGGAAGTGCTCATAGCGGGTGAAGATGTCGGAAAAGAGCGACTCGTCCGGGTTGCCTTGGCTGATGACGAACACCAGCTTTTTCGGCGTCAGCCGGCTCGGCTCCGGGTTGGTGATGAAATCGGGCTTAAGAAAGGAAAAGCAGCGGTCGATGAAACTCTTCAGTTGGGCCGTTATCTCACCGAAGTAGACCGCTGACGCGAGCACCACGCAGTCGGCTTCCCGCACGGCGGCGAGCACCTCGGCCAAGTCGTCTTTCAGCACGCAATGGTCAAGGCCCTTCTTGCAGGCGTAGCACCCCTGGCATCCTTGGTACGAGAGCCGGTTAAGCTCGTAGGTTCTGGTCTCGGCGCAGAGCTTCGCAGCTGTTTCGGTGAAACGCCCGGCAATGGTCTCGCTGTTCCCCCTGATACGCGGGCTTCCCAATAGACTGACTATCTTCATTGGTTCGTTACCTCCTACTGGAATTTCTTCATGATCTCGGCGGCGGCCTCCTCAATGGCCTTGTTGGTCATGTCCAACACCATCCATCTGGGATTCTGCCGATACAACCGCTTGGAAAACACCAGTTCCGACTCGACCGTATCGTACTCGGTGTAGCGGCCGCGGACCGGCTGCCGCATGTTCCGCATCCGCGACATACGGATATTGATCAGCTGCTGCACGTCGATGGTCAGGCCGATGACGCGATCCTGGTGAATCTTGAAGAGCATGTCGGGCGGTCTTAATTCTTCCACCAGCGTCGTAAGCCCGGTTGATGGCTGTAACCCGCCCTTTATGGCTCGTCGTTAAACAATTTCTCCGTTTCCTTCAGCACACTTCGAATGGGAATGTGTTGCGGACATGCCTCCTCGCATTTCCCGCACTCGACACAGTTTGAAGCCTTGTGAGCCGGGCCGATATGGACGTTATAGAAGATTCGGTGAGTGGCCACATCCTCCAAGATATGGGCGTTGTTGAAGAGGGTGAAACAGCCGGGAATGTTGACCCCTGCAGGACAGGGCATGCAGTAGCCGCAATTGGTGCAGTCCACCTTCATGCGCTGCCGGTAAATCACTTTCGCTTCATCAATGAGAGCTCGTTCCGGTGCGGAAAGGCTGTTCGGACGAACCTCGCCGGCCAGCCGCACGTTTTCCACAAGCTGAGCCATGTGGTTCATACCACTCAAGACCACACTTATCCCCGGATGGTCCCAAAGAAAACGCAGCGCCCATTCCGCGGGACTTCTGCGCACAGGGGCCTGGTTCCACAACTGCTGAACGGCTGCGGGGAGGTTCGCCGCCAACCGCCCTCCGCGAAGCGGTTCCATGATGACCACCCCGAGCCCGCGTGTCGACGCATAGTCCAACCCCGCCCTGCCGGCCTGATAATGCTCGTCTAGGTAGTTGTACTGGATCTGGCAAAAGGACCAGTCATAGGCGTCAACCACTTCCTTGAAGAGGTCCAGTTCGTCGTGGAAGGAAAAGCCGGCGAAACGGATTCTGCCGTCGGCGCGGGCGCCGTCGAGAAAGTCGAAGACGCGATGCTCGATGAGGGTAGGCCAGAACGATCGGTTAATTGTATGCACCAGGTAACAGTCGATGCAGTCGGTCTGAAGTCTCGTCAGCTGCTCATCCAGATACCGATCCATGTCTTGCCGGCTCTGGATCAGCCAGCTGGGCAGTTTTGTCGCAAGGTGGACCCTTTTCCGATACCCACCCTGCAGAGCGCGTCCGACAAAGGGTTCGCTGTTGCCCTGGTGGTAAGGGTAGGCCGTATCGATGTAGTTCACTCCCTGATCGATGGCCCAGTGCAGCAGGTCGGCAGATGTTGTCTCGTCGATCTCTCCGTCGTCTTTGTGAAACACTGCGTCGGCGCTCGCCAGCGGTAACCGCATGCAACCGAATCCCAGAGCAGACACCTCGAACCCGGTATTGCCGAATCTGCGGTAAAGCATTGCTATGCCTCCTTAAATGAGTAACTACTTGATAAGCTCAATAGTCACCTTTACAGTTGTATCGTATTCCCGAAAGAACCAGGAGAGGTAGACCAATCCTGTCTATTTCTTGCCTGATTGTGCGAGTGGTAGCCCGATGCCAGCTCCGGCTCAGCTCACTGGTTACCTTCAACGCATACTCGCGATTTGGGTATCACAGTGGTTCAGTTCAACCCCTTCTTCTCTAGAAACTTGTACATCAAATCCGCGATTTCGAGATTGTTCAGATCCGAGAATGGAAAGTGCGTGTTGCCGTAAATGCCTGTTTCGGGCAGATGCACCACGGTGACATCACCGCCATGGCGGTTCACCGCATCCCTCCATAGCCTTGCCATTGCCAGCCGTACGCGCCATTGGTCCTGACCAAAGTTCGCTATCGGTTTTTCCGGAATGTTGTCGCCGTAAAAGATGATGATCGGGATTTTTGTGAGCTTCATGAACTCCGACAGAGGCACTCCAATCGCCTCAAGCAGGCCGGCGGAGTTCGGTATCGGGGGAGGCACTTCACTGTTCGGGAAGATGAAATTGCTGCCCGGTTCATAGGCAACGATGGCACGGACATTTCGGCTCTTGACGGCAGTGCGCCAGCCCATGCCGCCGCTATGGGAATGTGTGACCAGGATGCCTGGTCCGATCTTGTTGAAAAGTGCCGCAACGGCATCTGAGGTAACCTCGATGTCGATAGGACCGGTGTCGGGCGTCATCTGGCGAAAGTACTGATTCAGGGCCTCCGGGTTACGTGAGAATTGCACGCCAGGGAAGAAGTTCGGCCAGATTCCGAGGCGGAAAACACTAAACCATTTTTGCTCATCAGCCACCGGCGTTAAGGTACTCGGCTGGGTGCTGCGTCCTGCATTGCCACGACGAGGCTGGTCAATCACGTACACCCCAAAACCACGCCGCAGGAAAATGTTTTGATAGCCTTCGCGTCCATCCGGTGTTGTTTCCCACGTCTTTGAGAACTGCCCATAGCCATGCCAGAGCACGAGAGGTAATTTGCGGGCGTTCGCCGGAATCTGGTAAAACACATAGGCGTGATCTCCGTGGAACGTCTGCCCTTCAGGAGACATTTTGACAGGATCGAAAGTGCCAGGGTTAGTGACCACCGTTCCGCCGACTGCAAAACTACCTTGCTCCTGAACGATCAGTGGCGCGGGCTTGCCGTTTCCGTCAGCCACTGTACATGATGACGCAAGAATGCTAACGAGGATTAGCGTGAGCGTACTGAAAAATTTCCCCTGTTTCGTACTCATAGGATCACCTCCTTAATGCAGTGCCCTGTCGAAGAATTCTTTCAGCTCTGCAACCTCAAGGGTCACATATCGGTGTTTGTCGTACAGGCATCCTTCTCCCGAAGGCCGCCAGATTTAAGCTCCCTTCCTTCTTTGCTTGGAGCAGTCAGTTCATGGTCACATCGTACCCCTCAAAAAAAACAAAATTGATAGACCGATCCTGTGTATTTCTTGCCTCATCGTACGGAACCTCCGATAATTGTTGTACCGCTCGACGAAGTCTGGCAGTATGGGTCAGGAGGCAGCTTTGGAAAAGCAGGCGGTCAAACAGGGGTTGAGGATACCCGCATGAAACGTGCACTTGAAGCGCTGGAGAGGAGCATTGCCCGATGGACTGGCAAACCCGACCGGTTTGAGACCGCGATCCCTGGGTTGCTCCTCTTCCGGCACGATCAACCGACAGAGCCGAAGAGCGGCATGTACGAGCCGAGCATTTGTGTGGTCGCCCAGGGAGCCAAACGTGTGATGCTCGGAGACGACACGTTTGTCTATGACACGCGCCACTATTTGATCACGTCCGTACATCTACCCACTATGGTGCAGATTGCCGAAGCCAGCCCGGAAAAGCCTTACCGGGGGCTCGTGTTGAAGCTTGATCAGCGCGAGATGTCACAACTGATGGCGGACAGCAATCTTCCTCCGCCGCGTGTGCAGCAGTCGAGCCGCGGAATGGCGACCGGCGAGGTCACGCTGCCGCTGCTCACCGCCTTCCAGCGCCTGATCGACCTGCTTGCCGAACCGAAGGACATTCCGATCCTTGCGCCAATCATCCAGCGGGAAATCATTTACCGTCTGCTTGTGGGTGATCAGGGTGCGCGACTGCGCCAGATTGCATCGGCGGGAAGCCAGAGCCATCAGATAGCCCGGTCAATCGACTGGTTGAAGGGCAACTACGCACAACCGCTCCGGATCGACGACCTGGCAGCGCAGGTCAATATGAGCATATCGACCTTCCACCATCATTTCCGGGCACTCACGGCCATGAGCCCGCTGCAGTACCAGAAAACGTTACGGTTGAACGAAGCGCGGCGACTGATGCTTTCCGAGCGTCTGGATGCGGCGACCGCAGCTTTCCAGGTCGGCTACGAGAGCCCTTCCCAGTTCAGCCGCGAATACGGCCGTCTGTTCGGCGCTCCACCGTTGCGCGACATCACGCATCTACGTCAAATGGCTGCTGGGGAGAAAACCCAGGGGATATCGGGAGCGGCGGGATAATCGTTTCACCTCCCTCCTTCCTCACGCTTCGAAGACCGGCGACATCCCGTCCATTTCTGCCAATCTTACGATCAGATCCGCCACCCGCGAACTGTACCCCCATTCATTGTCGTACCAGGCAATGACCTTTATGAAGGTGTCGTCGATGACCTGGGTCAGCAGGGAGTCGAAGATGCACGAATGATTGTTCCCCACGATATCCGTGGAGACCACCGGGTCCTTCTGGTACTCGATGATCCCCTTCAGCGTCCCTTCGGCCGCCGCTCTGACGGCGTCGTTGATCTGTCCGACCGTAACCGGCTTTTCAACCTCCAGGGTGAGATCGACCACGCTCCCGTCCGGCACGGGAACCCGCAGGGCGAGCCCGTCCAGTCTGCCCTCCAGTTCCGGAATGACCCTGCCGATGGCCCGGGCCGCTCCGGTGGAGGTGGGCACGATGTTGATGGAGGCGTGGCGGGAGCGCCGGAAATCAGAGTGGGGAGCGTCCACCAGCCGCTGGTCGGCGGTGAAGGCGTGGACGGTGTTCATGAGGCCGCGCCTGATGCCGAAGGCGCGATGGAGCACCAGCGCCAGGGGAGCGGCGCAGTTGGTGGTGCAACTGGCGTTGCTGATGATGGTGGCGTCTCTGGTAAGCACGTGGTCGTTGACCCCGAGCACGATGGTGCTCTCCAGGTAGTCCTTGGTGGGGACGGTCACGATGACCCGGCGGGCGCCGGCCTGGAGGTGCGTCTTGAGATTGTCCAGCTTGCGGAACTTGCCGGTGCTCTCGATGACATAGTCCACCCCCAGTTCCCGCCACGGGAGCCGGGCCGGGTCCTTCTCGGCCAGGACAGTAAAGGGGTCGTTGTCCACGACCATGGTGTTCCCTTCGATGGCGACGTTCCCTGGATAGATGCCGTGGACGCTGTCGTACTTGAAGGAATAGGCCAGTTGGTCCGGTCTGCTCAAGTCGTTCACCGCGACCACGTCGAAGTGCCTGCGCAGCTTGGCGATCCGGGTAACCGTCCGGCCGATGCGGCCGAATCCGTTGATGGCGATACGCGGAACCTTCATGTCTTACCTCCTGTGTTTTTCAGGACGCATCTGCCGGGGCCGGGTTGGGGCTTTCCCGAAGCCTCTCGTAATCGGTCACCATCCTCCGCACTGGTGATCTGCCTGATGGGATCAGGAGCTTTCCAGTGGTCCACCACCATGCGCCGAATCCGTACGAAAGGCCCCGTGAAAGCCCCAACCCGGCCTGTTAGCTGTTCCCTGTTGGAAGTTGCTCAGCCGAGGGAAGCGCAATGACCTCCATACGGTGGTTGGCCTCGGGGTGTTTCGAGGAAGGGCCTTCGGTCAGTATCACGGTGTCGCCGGAGAGCCCCTGGTCGGAGACCCATTTCGCCACGTACGAATTCCAGTCTTCGGGGTGGTCCGGTTCGTGGATGGGCCATACCCCGGAGGAGAACTGGAGCCGCTGGCAGGTGGCCTCCTGGGAGCTGACCGCCGCGATCCAGACCGGGAGCCGGAACGCGGCGATGCGCCGGGCAGTGGTGCCGCTGCGGGTCGGTACGAACACCGCCGCAGGGGTCACGTATCCCAGGCTGGTCTCCACGCTCAATGCGATCAGGTGGGACGGCCGCAGCTTCTCCCTGAGCTCGATGCCGGCGAACAGCTCCCTGACCGTGACGGTCGGGCGATGGGGTTCGATGGCGGCCGCAATCTTCGCCAGCATGGCCACCGACTCCACCGGATAGTCTCCCATGGCCGACTCGCCGGAGAGCATGACGCAGTCGGTGCCGTCCAGGATGGCATTGGCCACGTCGGTCGCTTCGGCCCTGGTGGGACGTCGGTTGCGGGTCATGGATTCGAGCATCTCCGTGGCGGTGATCACCGGCTTGCCGCGCCGGTTTGCCAGCCGCATCAGCCGCTTCTGCACTATGGGGATCTGCTCGATGGGGAGCTCCACCCCCAGGTCGCCGCGGGCGATCATGATCCCGTCCGCCTCATCCATGATTTCATCGAGGTGTTCGAGCGCGGTGGATCGCTCTATCTTGGCGATGACGAACGGGTTGTGGCCCAGTTCGGCCGCGGCTGACCGGACCGCGCCGATGTCCTCCGCCCGGTTTACGAAAGACTGGCTGACCGCGTCCACACCGTTTTCCAGGGCGAACCTCAGACAGTCGCGGTCATGGTCGGTGAATGCGCCGATGCCCAGGTCGATGCCGGGCAGGTTCAGCCCCTTCCGGGAGCGGATCTCGCCGCCCACCACGACGCGGCAGCGCACCTCCTCTCCCTCGACGCCTTCCACCTGGAGCTGGATCAGGCCGTCGTTCAGGAACAGGGTGGCGCCGGGGCCGACGGCCCGGGGGAGGAGAGGGAAGCTGACCGAGACCCTGCCGGCGTTTCCCACGATGTCATCGGTCGTCAGGGTGAACGCATTGCCCGATCGAAGCTCCAGCGGTTCCTTTTCCAGTCTGCCGATACGTATCTTGGGGCCCGGCAGGTCGGCGAGAATGGCCAGACGGCGCCCGGTGGAGCGTGCCGCGGCGCGCAGGGTCTCTATCACCCGGGCGTGGCCGGCAAAGTCGCCGTGGGAGAAATTGAGCCTGGCCACGTTCATGCCGGCCAGCAGCATCCGCTCCATGACCTCCCGGGACTCGGAGGCCGGTCCTATAGTGCAGACGATTTTGGTTTTGTGCAGGGGAAGGGTCACCGTTGCCCTCCTGGTGAAAGATTTCTATGTTACACCATATGCCGCGGCTGTCCGGTCGAGGCCAGCACCGTGCCCCAGAACCACCCCTCGGGATCGATCCGCTTCCTCTGGGAAACCGCCATAGAGATGGGGACGTGGGTGAATTCGTTCTTCCAGAACCCGACCACCATGCTGGTCCGCCCCGTCATCCCTGCATGGACCGCATTGTGACCCAGAAGGAGGCAGAAGGACGAATCGTGCGGCGTGGCCGGCACGCTCCTGATGGTGTAGCTCGGGTCGATGTACTTGAGGTTCAGGGCGATGTTCCGCTCTTTGAAGTCCCGCTTGATGGCTTCCTTCAGGAAGATGCCGATGTCGCCGAGCTTGGGGTTGCCCGAGGCGTCCCGGTCCTCCCGCTTCGGCATCAGATCCTGTCCTGCCCCCTCGGCAACGACGATTACCGCGTGTCCTCTCCGTTGGAGCCTTTCCCTGAGGGCGTCAAGGAAACCGTCCAGGGTGAAGGGGGACTCGGGTACCAGACAGAAATTGACGTTGTTGTCGGCCAGCACGGAGTAGGCTGCGATGAAGCCGGATTCGCGGCCCATGAGCTTTACCAGCCCGACCCCGTTGCGGGCACCGGTGGCCTCGTTGTGAGCCGAATTGATTACCTTGCTTGCCTCCGTCACCGCGGTCTCGAAGCCGAACGACTTGTGGATGTACGAGATATCGTTGTCGATGGTCTTTGGTATGCCGACAACGGAAGTCTTCAGTCCCCGGCGCCCGATCTCCCCGGCAATGGCACGGGCGCCTTTCAGGGTGCCGTCACCCCCTATGGTGAACAGGATGCTGATATTCATCCGTTCCAGGGTGTCCACCATCTCGGTGACGTCCTGGGGTCCCCGGGAGGTGCCGAGAATGCTCCCTCCCATGCCGTGAATGAAGTTCACGCCCTGCGGCGTCAGTTCCACCGGCGTGTGGCCGTGACGCCAGGTCAGCCCCTCGAAGCCGTAGGGAAAGCCGAATACCGTCCTGACGCCGTAGTGATAGAACAGGCTCATGACCAGGGAACGGATGACCTCGTTGACTCCGGGGCAGATGCCGCCGCAGGTGACGATGCCGCACTTGAGCTTTGAAGGGTCGAAGAATATCTTCTCCCTCGGTCCGGCAAGCTCCATCGAGGCAAGCTCGGTTCCCGCGTCGATGCAGCCGCAGATGCGGGAAAAGCTCGATTCGTACAGCACCCGCTCCTGGTCAGGGACGAAGCGGATGCCGGTCATGGGCGAAGGTATGCGGCATTCTCCAAGACGGGAAATTTCGAAGTCCAATTCGGCGTCGGCCATTTATGAGGTCCTTTCTTGGGAGGTGTTCTACGCACGAGAAGGCGCGAAGGCGTCACGGGTCAGGTTATGTGAATTGCCGTAAAAGAACGGCATATCTTCTTCGAGCTCATGTCCGTCGAACCAGAGTAACCAGCGCAACGATGGAATAGGGCTGCACCAGATAGCCGGGATCGGTAATCCGAGGGGCGTCTCCCCAGGGGCAGATATCATACGGTGATTCAAGAAAGGTATCCATTACCCTGCGCCATCCGGACGACGTTTCCTGTGAGAGCCGGGGAAGCTGGAACCCGAGCGCTTCCCGGTAGGCGTTGAACATGAGGTGGTAGACAAGGCGGCCATCCAGGCTCCAGGCGGTGACCGCAAGGCTGTGCGAATCATCGTTCCAGTCAGGCTGGTTCAGTCTGACCCCGTGCCATTCGATCCTGGAGCGGCGCAGGATCTGGTTCAGGCTTTCGACCGGCGCTTCCGGGGCGGGCTCCAGGTCCACCCTGCGACGGATCAGGTAGCTGGCGAAACGGAAGATATCATGGTGCCGGTCGGGCAGGGTCCAGTCGAACCAGCTCAACTCGTTGTCCTGGCAGTAGGCGTTGTTGTTGCCATGCTGGCTGCGGCGGACCTCGTCGCCCATCTGCAGCATCGGCGCTCCCAGGGATATCAGGGTCATGGCCAGCAGGTTTTTTACCTGCCGGTTCCTGAGCTTTTCGATGTATGGGTCACCGGTTGCCCCTTCCACCCCGCAGTTCCAGCTCAGGTTGAAGTCGTTACCGTCGCGGTTCCCCTCGCCATTGGCCTCGTTGTGCTTGACGTTGTAAGAGACAAGGTCGTTCAGGGTGAATCCGTCGTGGCAGGTAATGAAGTTTATGCTCTGCTCCGGCTCCCGTTCCTCGTGCCCGAAGATGTCCGGGCTCCCCAGCAGCCGCGAGGCAAAGTTCCTCACCGACCAGTCGTCGCCGCGGAAGAAGTGCCTCACGTCGTCCCGGAACCTGCCGTTCCATTCCTTCCAGTTGTCCCCGACAAAGCTGCCGACCTGGTAGAGCCCGGCCGCGTCCCAGGCCTCTGCTATCAGCTTGATCCCGGCCAGCACCGGGTCCGAATCGATATCCCGGAGGATCGGCGGATTGGCCATGGGGCAGCCGTTCTGGTCGCGGGACAGGATGGACGCCAGGTCGAAACGGAAACCGTCCACGTGCATGACCTCCACCCAGTAGTGGAGACAGTCCACGATCATCCGCCGCACGATGGAGTGGTTTGCGTTCAGGGTGTTGCCGGTGCCGGTGAAGTCCGCATAGGAGGCGCCGTTCTCGGCCAGCATGTAGTAGACGCCGTTCTCCAGCCCTTTGAACGACAGGGTCGGTCCGTGCTCGTTCCCTTCCGCGGTATGGTTGAAAACCACGTCCAGGATCACCTCGATCCCGGCACGGTGGAGAGTCTTGACCATGTCGCGGAACTCGTCCAGGACGCCGAGAGGGTCCTTGTCGGAGCTGTAGGCATGGTGGGGGGCGAAGAACGAAATCGGGCTGTATCCCCAGTAGTTGGTCAGTCCCGCGGGACAGTCCTGCCAGTCGAACTGGAACACGGGGAGGAGTTCCACCGCCGTGATGCCCAGATCCTTGAGATAGGGTATCTTCTCCACGAGTCCGGCGAAGGTGCCCCTCTTTTCCTGAGGGAGGCCGGAGTTGGGGTTCCGGGTAAATCCCCCCACGTGCATCTCGTAGATCACAGTGCGGGAGAAGGGACGTTTCAGGGGGAGGTCACCCTCCCAGTCGTACGAACGGGGATCTGTCACCACGCTCTTCATGGCTGTTGCGGTAGTATCTCCGGCACGTGAGGCTGCGTTCCTGTCGTACCTTTCCGGGACCGCCACCGCCTTGCCGTAGGGATCCAGCAGGACCTTGGCGGGATCGAAACGCAGGCCCCGTTGCGGTTCGAACGGACCGTGGGCCCGGTAGGCATATATCTGGCCGACCCTGAGGCCGGGGACGAATACGTGCCAGTAGTGGCTGGTCCTGTTCCGTTTCGGATCAAGCGGTATGATCCGGGAGGGGAGGGGGACCGTGGCGGAATCGAACAGGAGCAGCTCCATGGAGCTGCTGTTTTTGGAATAGACGCTGAAGTTGACGCCTCCGCAGCCGATAGTGGCACCAAGGGGATAACTCTTGCCCGACCCGCTTCCAGTGTACGCGCAGAAGTCAGCCGTCCGTTCCGCTGCCGGATTGTCATCCTTCAGTATTTCCAAAATGTTCCCCCGCGGGTTTGATCTTCCAGATCCTCGAGCAGTACTCCCTGATGGAGCGGTCCGAGGAGAATTTTCCCATCCGTGCGACGGTAAGGATCGATTTCCGCGCCCAGGACTGCTCATCCAGGAACGCCGCTCCGGCCAGTTGCTGGGCGTCCAGGTAGGACTGGTAGTCGGCCAGCAGCAGGTACTCGTCGTGTTGCAATAACGAGTCCACAATCGGCTTGAACAGATCGGGATCTCCGCCGGAGAAATGTCCGGAGCGGATCAGGTCGATTGCCTCGCGCAGGCACGGGTTTGCCCGGTAATAATCCATGGGGTTGTAACCCCCGGCGCGCAGCTCCCGGACCTCCCGGGTCGTGAGGCCGAACAGGAAGAAGTTGTCTCCTCCCACCTCTTTGAGGATCTCGATGTTGGCGCCGTCCAGGGTCCCGATGGTGAGGGCGCCGTTCAGAGAGAATTTCATGTTGCCGGTGCCGGACGCCTCCTTGCCCGCCAGGGAGATCTGTTCGGAAAGATCAGCGGCCGGGTAGATCCTCTGGGCGTTTTTGACGTTGAAATCGGGCAGGAAAACCACCGTCAGACGGCCTCTTACATCCGGGTCGTTGTTCACCTTGTCGGCAACGGACGTGATGAGCTTTATGATCAGCTTCGCCATCCGGTAACCGGGCGCCGCCTTGCCGCCGAAGATTACGGTGCGTGGAACGCACTCCCTGTCCGGCTTCCGCTTGAGTCCGGCATAGAGCGTGATGACGTGCAGGATGTTCAGATGCTGCCTCTTGTATTCGTGAATCCGTTTGACCTGTATGTCGAACATGGTGTCGGCGGCGACCGAAAGGCCGGTGCGCAGCCTGATGACCTCGGCCAGGTCCCGTTTGCTGTCGAGCTTGACCCTGAGCCACTGCTCCCGGAATGCGGGGTCTTCCGCAAAGGTTTCGAGCCCCCTGAGCTCTTCGAGGTTTCCCGGCCAGCGGTCGCCGATTGCCTCGGTAATGAGCGCTGAGAGGCGGGGATTCGCCAGCGCCAGGAAACGGCGCGGGGTCACGCCGTTGGTCACGTTGTGCAATTTCCCCGGATACATCTGGTGGAAATCCCTGAGCAGCTCGTCCCTGAGCAGCCGCGAATGGAGTTCGGCAACGCCGTTCACGGCACGGCTCCCGACACAGGCCAGGTGCGCCATCCGCACGTGACGCCCGCCCGACTCGTCGATGATCGACATGCGCGTGACCCGGTCTCCGTCGCCTGGAAACGCCTCGCGCACCTGACGGAGAAACCGGCTGTTGATCTCGAAGACGATCTCCATATGCCGGGGCAGGACATCCTTAAACAGCGGGAGAGACCATTTTTCCAGCGCCTCCGGCAGAAGGGTGTGGTTGGTGTAGCAGAAGGTCCTGCGGGTGACTTCCCAGGCTGCTTCCCAGTCGAAATCGTGTTCGTCGATCAGTATCCGCATCAACTCCGGTACGGCAAGGGCGGGATGGGTATCGTTCAGTTGGGCCGCGAAACGCCTGTGCAGGACGTCCGGCCGGTCCCCTATCATAAAGGCGACGCGGATCATGTCTTGGATTGAGCACGAGACCAGGAAGTACTCCTGGGCCAGCCTGAGCTCTTTACCGATGGCGGGTTCGTCGTTCGGGTAGAGGACCTTGGTGATGGTCTCCGACCTCATCTTTTCCTCTACCGCGGCATAGTAGTCCCCCAGGTTGAAGTTATTGAAATCGAACGATTCGATTGCCTCCGCCTTCCAGAGGCGGAGGGTGTTGCAGGTGCCGCCGCGATACCCGATGATAGGCGTGTCGTAGGGGACCCCCTTGACCACCATGGCCGGGACCCAGCGTACCCGGAACCTGCCGGTATCGTCGTGGTATTGCTCGGTATACCCGCCCAGCTTCACCTCCCGGCACAGCTCGGGGCGGTGTATCTCCCACGGGTTGCCCAGTTCCAGCCACTTGTCGGTAACCTCCACCTGCCAGCCGTCACGGATGACCTGATCGAAGATACCGAACTCGTAGCGTATGCCGTAGCCGATGGCTGGAATCCCCAGCGTCGCGAGGGAATCCATGTAGCAGGAGGCCAACCTGCCGAGCCCTCCGTTTCCGAGTCCCGGCTCATCCTCGTGGGCGACGATTTCCTCAAGGGAAAAGCCGATGTCTGCCAGGGCCTGCCTGGTTTCCCGGTGGATTCCAAGGTTCAGCAGATTGTTCCCCAAATGGGGACCGGGGAGATACTCGGCCGAAAAATAGCAAACCGCCTTGATTCGGCGCTGTTTTTCAGACTGCCGCACCTTCCCGATTCCTTCGATCCAATGGGCCAGCAATCGATCACGGACTGTATAGGCCAAGGCCAGGTAGAGATCGTTCCTGGTGGCAAGCGCCGGAATCCTGCCGAGACTGTAGTAGAGGTGGTCCAGAAAAGCCTGTGAAATCGCCTTTGGAGTATTTCCGGTACGGACATGGTCTTGGGTTTTCATTGACGGCGCCCCTGAAAAAATTATTATCCATCCATCCGATACTGTCGTGATCGGTCATCAAATTTTATCTGCTCCAGGCGCTCCCCATCGCTTTCCGCGTCGGTGCCTTCAGCGAAGTTCGGCCTGATTTTTAAAAAATATTCAGATAGGGGGGACGCCCTAAATGATATGGGTAATCTGCAGTGATCAGACGGTGGGGTGGTTGAAAACCGTCTTCCGGATGAGTTGATGTGCTTCCTCGGATACTTTGAGCCTCGGCTACTCTTCTTGCAGGATAACCACCTTTATTTTTCCTTTTAATTTTTCCGCGAACTTTTTCGCATCCGACAGATTTCCGACGATTGAACCGTAATGCATGGGTACGGCTACCCCCGGTTTTATGGTAAGTGCCGCCTGTACCGCCTCGTCGGCAGTCATCACGTAGGTGCCTGAAACCGGAAGCAGGGCTATATCGGCCGTGATCTTCTCCATTTCCGGTATCAGGTCGGTATCGCCGGCAAGATAGATCCGCTTGCCGTTTACCGTGAACACGAAGCCCACCCAGCCGTTGTCCCTGGGGTGAAACTTCTTGTTGATATTGTACGCCGGCACGGCTTCCACTATGATGCCCCCAACGGTTACGCTGTCGCCCGGCTTTACCGTCCGGATGTGGCCGGACAGTTTCTTCGCGCAGTCCCCCGTTGTTATGATGACGGTGTCCGGACCCTGAACTTTTGTCACATCGTCGGGCGAGCAGTGATCGAAATGGTCATGGGTGATCAGGATGATGTCGGCTGCTTCCTTGTTGCGGATTTTGAACGGGTCGGTGATGATGGTCTTCTCACCTGTAATCTTGAAGGTGTCGTGCCCCAGCCAATGGATGTTCTCAGTCATGTTTTGCCTTCCTTTAACGCCGGCCGTGACAGGGGTCTGCCATGAAATGGCCAGTATCAGGGCAGAGAAAATGACTCCGGTCAATACTCGCGCCATGTCAATCTCCTGGAGTTCCGGAATACCGCGACTATTTGTTTAAGTCTAGCATCGGGAGCAGCAAGTTCAACATGCGCTCCGTACCTGGGCGGCTCCGGCGGTGGCTGCTGCTCATGACTTTCCTCAGTGACCTTCAATGACCCTGATCAACCACCCGCCATCTACAAATCAGCGAATTACCTCACTATCAGCCAGGCTTTTTTCCACCAGTTCATAGACGTCACGAGGGAGGTCGGGCAGGCCGCGGATACACCGCAGCTGATCGAGCATCAGGGCCTGCCGTTCCGGATCGAACCGGCGCCAGCGGGTAAAAGGTGTCAGCAGCCTGGCCGCGACCTGCGGATTGAGAGGGATGAGTCGCAGCAACTGGTCGCCGAGGAAGCGGTAGCCGGAGCCGTCCGGGGCATGGAAACCGGCCGGATTGGCCTGGGAAAAGACTCCCACCAGAGAGCGGCACCGGTTGGGGTTGGCAAGCTCGAAGTCGGGATGATCCATGAGCCTGATAACCTCGGACAGGGTACCGGGAAGTGTCGCAGAGGCCTGGACCGAGAACCACTTATCCACCACCTGGCGGTCACCTCTCCATTTCCGGTAGAATTCGTCGAGTGCCGCGCCCCGCTCCGGGCAGTCGCAGGACGCCAGGGGAACGAGGGCGCCCATGACGTCGGTCATGTTGTCCGCCTCACGGAACTGGCGCAGGCAGAGGTTAATGATATCCGGAGACTCGACGGCCATGAGATAGGCGAGACAGAGGTTGGCCAGCCGTCGATCTCCGGCCCGGCCGTCGTCTACGGCGTAGGGGGCGCTGCCGCGGCATGCCTCGCGTACCTGGAGCAAGTCCGGACGCAGATGTTCCGCAAGCCCTCTCCGCACGAACTGGCGGGCCTGGTGGATGGCGTCCGGATCGACCACTTCCATCTGCTCGGCCAGGTAGGCCTCGGAGGGGAGGGTGAGGGCCTCGGCCAGGTATGCGCGATCCTGCTCACCGCTCACCAGCACGGACCGGAACGCGGCGACATAACCCGCATCGAGCAGCGGTTTCCTCCCTGCCTTGAGGTCCGCCACCAGACCCAAGAGCAGGTTGACCGCCAGCCGCTGCCCAGCCTCCCAGCGGCAGAACGGGTCCTGCTCATGCGACATGAGGAGGACCAGGTCGTTGTAGCGGTAGGGGTAATCGAGTACGATCGGGGCCGAGAAGCCGCGCAGCAGTGCCGGAACCGGTTCGCTGCCGAGGCCGGTGAAGGTGAAGCGCTCCTCCGCCGTCCTCAGTTCCAGGATTCGGCCTGTTGCAGAGCGTACGGTTTCGTCGGCCAGAGCGCAGGGGATCTCGCGACCGTCCCGGTCCAGCAGGCCCATGACCAAGGGGATGTGGAGGGGAGCCTTCTCTGGCTGCCCCGGTGTGGGCGGGCACGATTGCCTGACCGTCAGGGTATATGAACCCGCCTCCGGGTCGAATCTGCCATCCACCTCCAGGCGAGGCGTTCCGGCCTGTTCGTACCAGCGGCGAAACTGCCCCAGGTCCCTTCCCGACGCGTCCTCCATTGCCCGGACGAAATCCTCCACCGTAGCCGCCGTGCCGTCGTACCGTTCGAAGAAGAGGTCCATCCCGTTTCTGAACCCCCCGGCACCCAGCAGGGTGTGGAGCATCCGGATGATCTCGGCCCCCTTGTGGTAAACAGTGGCCGTATAGAAGTTGTTGATCTCCATGTAAGAGTCCGGCCGGACCGGGTGGGCCGTAGGTCCGGCGTCCTCGGCGAACTGGTGGGTCCGCAGGTAGCGAACGTCGCTGATCCGCTTCACACCGCGGGATTCCATGTCGGCAGAGAACTCCTGGTCACGGAATATGGTGAGCCCCTCCTTGAGGGAGAGCTGGAACCAGTCCCGGCAGGTGACCCGGTTGCCGGTCCAGTTATGGAAATATTCGTGGCCGATAACCTCCTCTATGGCCTGGAAATCGTCGTCGGTGGCGGTTTCCGGGCTTGCCAGCACATAGCGGGAGTTGAAGACGTTGAGCCCCTTGTTCTCCATTGCCCCCATGTTGAAATCGTCCACCGCCACGATCATGTAGCAGTCCAGATCGTATTCACGGCCGAACGTCTCCTCGTCCCAGCGCATCGCCTTCTTCAGGGAGCGTATTGCATGGCCGCACTTGTTGCGGTTCCGTTCCTGGACATAGATACGGAGAGCCACGTTGCGTCCGCTACGGGTAACGAAGTCGTCCTCCAGGCAGACCAGGTCTCCAGCCACCATGGCGAACAGATAGCAGGGCTTGGGGAACGGATCGTGCCAGACAGCATAGTGACGGCCATCGGGAAGCCCGCCGCTTTCCAGGAGATTGCCGTTGGCGAGCAGCACCGGGCAGTTGGATCGGTCGGCGACGATAGTGACGGTATACACAGACAGCACATCGGGCCGGTCCGGGAAATAGGTGATGGAGCGGAAACCTTCTGCCTCGCACTGGGTGCAGAACATGCCTGCCGAACGGTAGAGTCCCTCGAGGAAGGTGTTCGCCCCGGGACGGAGCTCGGTGACCACCTCCAGAGTGAACGCGGGCGGCACGGAGGGTATTGTCACCCCTTCACTGTCCAGCAGATACCGGTCGCCGTCCAGGGGAATGCCGTCCAGGGTGAGGCCGAGCAGGACGGTGCGGTGACCGTCCAGCCGGAGCGGCCGTACGCCGGGTGCGGCGTCATGGTTTGCCCTGACGGCCAGGCGGGAATGAACGCGTGTGATCTCCTCGCCAAGCTCGAAGCGGAGCTCGACGGTGTCAACCAGGTAGCGGGGCGGAGCGTAATCCTTGCGATAGACGATGCGGTGCGGGGACTCTGGCATGTATTTTTACCTTACCGTTGGTCCTCTCTCCTGTCCGATACGGTTCGTCACGGTAGGACCGCTTGTAAACCGTTTATCAGGCGGGACGTTAAAGTTGACAGAAAAACAGGTTACCTGAAAGGAGACCAGTTATGAAAAAAATAGTGCTCTGTTGTGCTTTGTTACTCGCCGCCAGTCCACTGGCCCATGCCTCGAATGTCGGGGTCAACGTCGGCGTAAATATCGGCGGACCGGCCTCGGTCTATGTACGCCCGCCGGTTGCCATCACCGCGCCTCCGTTGTTCATTCTACCACCCCGTCTGGGTTTCTACGTAGCGGCGGGCGTCGGCTACGACATGTTCTACCTGGGTAACACCTATTATCTGTACCATGGAAATGCCTGGTATTCGTCCCCCTACTATAACGGTCCGTGGATGGTAGTCAAATATAATGCGGTCCCTTACGAGATCAAACGTCATCCGTTCAAACAGATCCACTATTATCGGGATAATCACTACCGGCAGCACTTTTACGGCAGGGACCGGTATGACCACAAATATTTCAAGCCGAAATTCCATGATAATCGTGGTGGATGGGGCAAAGGGGACAGACACGTACGCGGCAGGGGATGGGACGATGGCAGAGGTGGTCACCGCGGTGGACATCGGTGATCGCGACTCGAATCTGCATAACTTTTTCCTGATAAACGGTAACCCGAGCCGGGACGCAAGGGGAACGGTCTAAGAACCGTTTCCCTTGTTGTCTTTGAAGGAAACGATGCCTGGCGCAAAACGTTTGCTGCCAGCGGGGCAAAAAACGGATTTCCCCAATAGTCTCTATGGTATACTGAAACCAGGCTCAAAGGAGGAAGCTCGCGAGCCGGCCATGATTCCGCATGGTTACATCATCAATCTCAATTGAATCAAGGAGCATCAGGAATGACGGGCCGAAAGAAAAACTCCTCACCACTTGGCGATATCCATCTCCTCGTGGCCACCCTTCCCGGAGATATCCAGGCCGCTCTCGGGAAACTTCCACTGGAACAGTTGGTGGAAGTGGTCATGGACCTCGGGCGGTTCCCCGAGGCCAGATTACCCGACAGGGTAGTACGATTGAGCGAGAAACCGGTGAACCACGAGGACCTGTCCCACGTGCTGGCACTGCTGGGTGAGTTCACTGACGACAACCGGGCAGGCATCGAGCGGACACTCCACCGTATATCCGCCATCCGGAACCGGAAGGGGCAGATTATCGGCCTTACGCTTCGGGTCGGCAGGGCCATATTCGGCACCATAGAGTTGTTGCGCGACCTGATAGAAACGGGCAAGAATCTGTTGATCCTCGGCCGTCCGGGGGTGGGGAAAACCACCAAGCTCAGGGAGATGGCCCGGGTCCTGGCTGATGATTTCCACAAGCGGGTCATCGTGATCGACACATCCAACGAGATCGCCGGTGACGGCGACATACCCCACCCGGGCATAGGTAATGCCAGACGGATGCAGGTGCCGCGGCCGGATCGTCAGCACGCGGTCATGATCGAGGCGGTGGAAAACCACATGCCCGAGGTTATCATCGTCGACGAGATAGGCACCGAGGCCGAGGCGGCCGCGGCGAGGACCATAGCGGAACGCGGCGTGCAGCTTATCGGCACCGCCCACGGCAACACTCTGGAGAATCTCATCATGAACCCGATCCTCTCAGACCTGGTGGGAGGAGTGCAGACCGTTACCCTCGGTGACGAAGAGGCCAGGAGGAGGGGGACCACCAAGACCGTGAACGAACGAAAGGCACCCCCGACGTTCGATATCCTGGTGGAGATGGCCGGCCGGCACGAGGTCGTGGTACACAAGGACACCGCCGTCGCCGTGGATACCATCCTGCGCGGGTATCAGGCCGGGGGGGAACGGCGTGTTCAGGCCGAGGACGGCAGTATCCGGATTGAGGAGGCCAAGGGGGTGTCGCCTCCCCAGCGCAGGTCAAGGTCCCAGAGGGAGGCGCCGGAACAGCCTGCACCGTTGCCGACCGGCGGTCCGGTGCGCATTTATCCCCATGGGGTGAACCGGGAACTCCTCGAGAGGGCAGGGAGGGACCTGGAGCTTGACGTGAGGATCGTTGCGCGGGTCGAGTCGGCGGACCTCATCATAGCACTCCGCTCACGGGCTGAAGACATGGGCCTCAAAAGGATCACAAGACTCACCGAGGCGCCGCTTCACTATATAAAACGGAACACCACTGCCGAGATCAGGAGGTTGTTGCAGAAGATCTTCAATCTGGTTTCCGGGGTGGATGACGAAGAGGTGCGGGAGGCTATAGAAGAGACCGAACAGGCGATCAGGAAGGCGTTCGAAGAGGGGGTTGAGGTGGCGCTGACACCGCGTCGCCCCACGCTGCGGAAGGCGCAACACCGCTATATATCCAACCTGGGACTTGTGGCCCAGAGCGTCGGAAGAGAACCGGAGCGGCACCTGGTGATCTATCCAGTTGAAATGGAGGAATAGTCAGGAAACCATGGAACTGTATGAAATCAATCCTTTTTTCTTCTGTCGACGCCCTGGTATGTTTTGCCGCCTTGCCCCCTCAACGGTCCGTAGGGGACGCGCACCCATCCATCGGAGCGGCGGAAACCGATGATCTTTCTGGTGCGAATCAGTTCATCCAGCCTTGCCGGCTCGACGTAATCGAATTCACCATCAAAGTATTGAACGGGTATTCGCATGACAACTACACCCCCTTTCTGAATTATCCGCCCATAACCCTGTTGATGATTTCCAGTACCTCGTCTTTGATAAAAGGCTTCAGAATGACGTATCTGGCGCCGGCGGCCAGGGAGGCCCTGGCATCCTCATCATAGCCCTGGCCGCTGCAGATTACCACTTTCGCATTTCCGTCTATCGACAGGATCTCCTTCGTTGCATCCATGCCGCTCTTATTGGGCATGTAGATATCCATAAGGGTCAGGCCGGGGCGGTACTCTTTGAAACTCTTTACCGCATCGATACCGTCCACTGCTTCGGCAACCACGGTAAGACCTTCTTTTTCCAACATCTCACGGAGTATCTTGCGAAAGAAAACCTCATCGTCAACGATCATTACTGTTTTTGGTGAAGCTGAGCAGCTCGTATTCATAATCAGACCTCCCTGGTTGGAGTGTAGGATCTTTCAGAAAATCTTTTTTGATCAGCAAGTATTGTGCCATCAAGAGATGGGAGCGCGCGTTGCTCATCGTTGCAATATAACAAGACTTACGAGAGATTTGTTGCATTTTTGGTGGAAACCGTTATGCGTCAATTTGCAACTAACTGGTAACCCTTGAGCGCAATTCGAAAAGGTATACAAAACTTGTTGACTTGGAAAAACCTTTTTGCTATAACACAAAAGCTCACAGCGCGGGAATAACTCAGTGGTAGAGTGCAACCTTGCCAAGGTTGAAGTCGCGGGTTCAAATCCCGTTTCCCGCTCCAGAAGTTTCAGGGATTAGTCTTTTAGGCTAATCCCTTTTTTAGCATGAACCAAGTATTTTTTACCAATTAAGTCCGATAAGATATATTATGTCAAGTACAAGGACTAAAGCCTTTAGGTATGGTTTCCGAGTGCCTTGATTGTTCATTGTCTTTTGGTCATTCCTTTTGCCGTTCTTGTAAACATCAAAAAGCCTCTGCAAATTCACAAGTACAAGTACTGAATCCTTTAGTTTGTTCTCTCTGTCCGTACCTGCCTGTTTTCCCTCGCGTTCCCTCCGCCGATTGTGATGATTGCCCTAATTTCGATGGGTGTGCATCATGATCGATCCTTATATCGATAATATCGTTTGTGGTGTGTGTGGCGCTCGGGCCGTCTTTCCCTTTTCCATTTGTCTCGATTGCCTTGAGTGGTCCTCTAAAATTTTGTCTCCGTTCATGCAAAATTGCCCTGGCCAGCTGCCGGTTATTCCGGTTGCTGGCCAGGGCAATTTTCGGCGGTTTCCTAGTAACACCCGCCGAACGTATCGTACACGATACATTTGATGTCAAAATCGAGGTCAAGATCCTTTGATTGATACCGTTCGTTTTTCCATCTCCGATTACTCTTTTTACCGTGCCGTTTGCGAGTGGCGTCAAAACGACCTGGGCGGCGTCATCCCTGCTCGGATTAATTCTGATGCCCTTCGAACCATGATCGAAGATGGGAAAGTGATTGATTTTCATGATTACAAGGATAAAAAAATTCGTGAATTACTAGAAGATTTGAATCAGCACGGTCTCCAGGTTGTTATAAAAGATTTCTTTCATCTTCATAATCAAGGCTCCTGGTGTCGTGATATTATCTGTGTCATTGATGAATACAATTTGAGAGTTCTTGTTGAGTTATCTTTACCTAAGTTTTTCAACGGTCAAAATGTTGATTTACTTTATAACTATCAAGTCGGAGTATTAGATTTCATCACTTACATATACAATTTCTTTAGAGTCAAATTACCTGATTCAGAACATATAAATAGCATCGAAGTATCAAGGGTTGACTTTTGTTATTACTATAAATTTACTTCTCAGTTACATGCATTAGATTTTATTCGTTCATTCAAATATTGGTCTCAACACAAACGCAAACGAGTTCATTTTTATGATACTTCTGTTATGTTTGTTGGAAATTCATATAGTGTTAAATTTTATATGAAATATGATGAGTTTCAGAAACATGACAAAAAAGAAATTATCAGCAACATAGCATCAATTATGGATAGGTCTGATACTGAATCAAGACGCGAAATTTCCGATTACACTGATATTATTTCTTATTGCGACGCTTTTTCTTCCGGTATGGTACGTTGTGAGATTACATCTAGACGTAAGAATTTAAATTACTATAACATTTATACTGTTGGTGATTTGTTAAAAATGGACATATTCAGTTATTACGAGAAATGTCTTGATAGAATGGGAGTGTTAAAGATGGGACATACAGACAAAAACGAAACGTTTAACAAGCTCAAGCATGATAAAAAGCTCATTCAATATGTTGCTTTATTGCAAACTTTCGGTCGTGATAAAGTCAAAGAAATGTATAGCCGCAACTCTATTTATAAATATGACAGGATTTTGTTAGACATGGAAATACAGTTGAATGACTTTGATTTGCTTAAAGACGTTTATTTGACAATTCGTGAAGATGACAAAAAGAGGGTTTTCGCTACGGCTGATGATTATCAGACTGCCGTAAATTTCATAAACGGAAAGTTGTTCTAAGAAAGGGGTGCAAAAATGAATCTTGAGGTAATTGGTATTGTCGGAAAAGTCGAAGTCAAACCGGATAAAAAGACTGGTCTCCCTTCGATGCATGTCCAGTTCCTGACCGACAAGGGGCGTACTGTCAAAGCCAAGGTGGATCTCGTCGACGAGAAGATCACTTCTCTCCGCTTCGGCGCTCAAACGGAAGTTAGGTTTGACGAGGTATCGCTTTGGTCCCTTGAGTACGGCAATCTTTCGTTCGGTGCCGAATCCGCCAGGATCTTGTCCTCTTCCGCTCCTGTCAAGGCTGTCAACTCGTGATTCGCTTTCTGTTCCTCATATCCCTTTTTTGCCTGCTGTCCTGCTCTCAGACCGTAGCGCAAAAATTGCGCGTTATGCCTTCGCATTTCCCTGACCGAATGCCTTTAAAGTCTTTTTTGCCTCTTCATGAGGGCAAAATCTGAAAGGGGGTGATTTCATGCTTTTTACCTGGACACCGCTTATTACCTCGGAGATGTTCACAGGGATCCAAACTGATGTCTTGACTACCGCCACCGGTATAATATCGGTTGTCCTCATTGTTTTGGGAATTGGCATTCTTATTCGCGTTCTTGCAAGGTAACGGGGTCAAATTTTCGAAAGGAGTATGAATGGAATCAACCGCTCTTGAATCGGTATTCAGTGCTGTCGACCTTACGGGTCTTTCCACGAATGTCTCAACTATCCTGGTCGGCTTCATCGGTGTTGCGCTGCTCTTCGTAGCCTACCGCTATATTCGTAAATCCGGCGTAAGGTAGGAAATTTAGTGGTCAAATTTTAGAAAGGAGGTAATTGCATGTCCGCACTTTTTACCGCTGTTGACATCTCTGCGTTGTCCACGAATGTCTCAACTATCCTGGTCGGCTTCATCGGCGTTTCTCTGCTCTTCGTCGCTTACCGTTACATCCGTAAATCCGGTGTACGGTAATACTACTGCCCGGGGGGGCTTCGGCCTCCCCTCCCCTTTTGGTGATTTATGAACGCTTTGTTTACCACTGTTGCCGATTTAACCACTGGATTATCTGCTGACATTCAAACTGTCGTTATGGGGCTTATTATCATTGGTTTCATATGCATGGCTGTTGCTTTAGTCATTCGTCCCCTGCTTCATGCTTTTGAACATAGGGATGAAAAGGAAAATGGAAAAATACGTTCTTTTACTGAACGTTTCGATAAAGAAACGGGGCCATCATGATTCTTGATATTTCACAATTCGGTGCCGGCCTTGGCCTTGTCCTGGTCGGTTGGGTCTGTGGTCTAGTGGCCTCTATCGTGTTCTCAATTATTCGGGGGGTATCCAGGTTATGACCGCTGCCGAATTTTCACAAATTGTTTCGTTCTCGGTTGGTGCCATGTGCGCGATTGCTTTTGTAATTGCTGCTTCTATGAGGTGGTAAATGATTCAACTTCCTGAAGGCTTCGACGTGGCCCAGCTCGTTACCGATTTCATTTCTGTTTACAGTCCTTTTGTCGGTTTGTTTTTCATTATTGCTTCCGGCTATCTCCTTATCAGGATTCTAAAAAGGGTATAAATGCAAAAGTTGCCAATCATAAAAATACGTTTGACAGTAATTTTCATCGGATTTATTGGGGTGTTTGTTATAATTGGTTTCATAAAATATTTGATGAAGGTCTAATAAATGAAAAGACTGTCAAAAAAAATAATTGCCGTCATAACTTTATCTTTTTTCCTTTTCTTTGGTCCAGGTCTTAGACCTGCTCATGCTTGGGTGCCTCTTATCATGGCCGGTATCTATGGTGCTGGTAGCCTTGCGGCATGGATTGAGGCTAGTTGCTATGTTCATGTTGCGGCTGCTGGTGCTTACGCTTGGTATCATTCACGTGGGAGTAATAAAAAAAAGGTTGATCCGAATGGAAATATATACAGGGACGTGAATATTACATGGGTCGATTTAAAAAATGGGAAACCTGTTGCTAAGACTGGTAGCTTAATATCTCGATTGAATTATAATGATATTATTAATATATTAAATTCTAATCCTGATAAATATATTCAGTTGCAACATGCATATTTCAAAAATAGGATTCCTATTGAATTAGAACCTGGAATGGTAAATCAGAATATTGGTGATTATGTTAAATATGGAGCATATCAGGGAACAGTCACATACAAAAACGGTCCTAATTGTAGTAGTCCTGTAGGTTTGCAAAACCCCGGTGTTTCTTGTTCTCCTTATCAAGTGACTGGCTTTCAATGTGTTGTTAGACAGCTTAATCAACAGGGTACTGCATGGCAATGTGCTACTACATATCGTTCTTTAGGTGAGATACCTAATCCTGAGCCTAGGACATCTAAAGAATCTGCTAAAATATTAGCAAATGAAATGTCTGAATTACTTTCTTCTAAAGATATATATTCAGACCGATACGGTAATGAAATAGACGATTTCCTTAAAGATAATCCACAAATTATTGAAATCCTTGATGGCAATATAGAACAACCTGAAAATTCTTCTTCTGCTCAGTTGCCTTCGTTTCCTTCAAAATCTGCTGTTGATAATGCCGGCGGTGGTGGTGTTAATCCAGGTGGTGGTTCTGGCAATTCTGGCGGTGGTGTTGGTGGCCCGGGATTTCCGAATAATCCTTTTCCTGCTGATGATGATGGTGACGGCGTTCCTGATGATAGTGACGGAGATGGAATACCTGATGAGGGCGGTACCGAAGATGGTGATGAAATATTTCCTGGCATTCCTGGACCTGGAGTTCGTGGACCATATGCTGGTGATGATCCGGATTTTGGGAAACGGGTATCCGATTTTTTTGTAAATATGAAGAAAAGTGGAATATTTGCGTTGCCTGGGCAAATGTTTGGCAGCATTCCAGGTGGTGGTTCTTCCACTTTTTCTTTTACTGCTGGCCGGTTTGGTTCCTTTACATATGATTTTGCCTCCTGGGGAAATATTCTTGAGGTTCTGAGAAGTCTTTACCTTATTTGTATGACTGTATGCGGAATACGAATTGTAACGAAAGGAGATGGCGGCTGATGTTATCTGCATTAAAGGCAATTGTCGGATGGTTGGGCAATCTAATTGGTTATCTGTATGATGTAATGAATTGGTTACTTGATGGCTTTTTATGGATTCTCAAAATGGCTGTGTACTTCTGTTTTGACGGTATCTTGACTGCCATCGAGCTATTTTTTTCCGCTATGGATTTCTCTGCTTTTGTCGTTTCTGCTGTTGCTAATTGGTCTGGCCTTCCCTCTCAAATGATTTACCTGATAAATCATCTTGCCATCCCTCAAGGAGTGACAATTCTTATCGGTGCCATTGTCATTCGTATGGGCCTTAACCTCATCCCTGCCGCCTTCACTCGTATCTGAAAAAATAAAACAATATGTCTGACCAGGTCGCATGATTTGTCTGACCTTGTCAACACAAAATAAAACAAAAACCTCTCCTGCAGCTTTAGATTTCAGTTCTGCAGTTTCATAAAAACCGTCAAAATAAAACAGGGGGAAAAAATGATAGTCGGTTTCGTCGGTACTCCTGGAAGCGGTAAAACCTATGAAGCGGTCAAGAAAATCATCTTCAACCTGCGCAAAGGCCGGCATGTCTACACGAATATTGATGGCATGGATAACGGGCCATGTCATGAAATGATAAAGGGTCTTTGCGGATTCGATGATTACGAATTTGACAAACACTTCCATTTTCTGTCGAAAGATGAAGTTCCGAAGTTTTGGGAAATTGCCCGTCATGGCTCCTTCATCGTCCTGGACGAAATTCACAAGGTTTTCAATTGCCGTGATTGGCAGTCCGCTAAAAACAACTCTTTTGCCGATTGGGCTTCTACTCATCGTCATTACGGTTATGATCTGGTGCTTATTACCCAGGACATGGAAAAAGTCGAAAAACAGATCCGTTCTCTTCTGGAATGGACCTATGTTTTCCGCAGAGTAAATTTCTTCGGAGGTGCCGTTCAAAAAAAATACCTCTGTTATTCCTTTTCCGGTGACGATACTCACGGAAAACCTCTGTCAACCAACGTCCGTACCTATGAAGACCAGTATTTCCGTTGCTATAAATCCTATGCAACCTCTGACGCTAAAGAAGTCGGATTCATGCGGCATGTCAACGTGCTTCGTCATCCCGTTTTCATGATTTTGCCTGTTGTCCTTGTCGCCTGCCTTTATCTGCTTTTCGGCAAGTCCTCCTTGGCCTCTGGAGATCTTTTTGGCCGAAAGAAGATACAGGAGAAACAAGATAAGGTTATTGCCGTTCTGAGAGCTCAAAACGGTATCCAGATATCTAAAACTGAATCAAATATCATCCCTCCTGCTGCTCATTCCTTTAAAGCAATTTCTTCCTCTCGATCCGAATGGCAGGAATATCGAATTGAAGGTTACGTCAATGGGAATGGAAAAACTGTCATCATGGTTAATGGTATTTCCGTCACTTTGCCGAATGAATTTATCAGAAACGTCAATATGATTGGTTTCAACTGTTATGGGAAATATAGCGTATTTGGGGAGGTAAAATCACGTGAACAAGGAATTACACTACAGCAAAATACAGCGTTCCAAACGGGGTCGGCCGAAGTCCCAAAACCCGTTATTGTTCAAAACAGTGGGTCTGACCTCTGATGAATGGGAATGGTTGGAATTATGGTTTCCTTGTTCTTCTCCTACTCAACAGCTCAAGGAATTGGTTTATCGGTCTCGTAAATTCTGGCCGAAAGGTCCACGTTTTTTCCGTTAATCCCGTTCGCTTGGTGAGATACCTAATCCTGAGCTCAGGATATCTAAAGAATCTGCTAAAATATATATCCTGAGCTCAGGATTTAATCTTTCACCGAATTTTGGGGGGGGCACGTCATGGATTATTCCTTCCATGACGTGGGAGGGGGTTTTCCCCCTAGAGCCGGCGTTTTTTGCCGGCGTTGCTCAACACATTTTCCCTTCTTGTTGTATTCTTTTGTGGCCGATTTCTTTTGCTTCCCTTCCTGGTCAATCCACCCTTTCAACAGCCTGCCTTTTATCTGAAAGAAAAATCCTCTTTATCCTTATCGCTTCGTGACCGAATGCTGTCTATCCATTCCTGTTTTTGTTTGTTGACGTATCTTGCCTTTTGACGTTCTCCTACTGCTGCGTATATGATCATTCCTAACGGTCCTAGAAATATCATGACAATTATCCATACGAGTTTGTTATTTGGATCTTTGAATTCGCTTTTCAGTATGTCTATTAGTGCCAGGATCCATAGAATTGTAATTATAAAAGCTATTCCCACAGCAACAAACATTACACCTGCAAGTGCTTCCATTTTTCACCCTCCCCCTTTTAGATTATCCCGCCACCCTTCCCTTTTCAGTTCCTTGCTTTTCTTCCTTTACCGAGTCCCTGAACAGTTTTTCTTTCTGAGCGCATCGAATCATCTCTCGTATTAGCTCTCTGTCCTTGTCGCATATGTCTAATAAGATTTCTTCTTCCCTTGACAGTACCCTGCCTGCTGGCTGCTCTTCCTCCAGGAACATCAAGATCGGTTTATCGAAGGCTTTCGCTATTTTTTCTATAGTTTTAATATCAGCATAATTTCTTTTAATCAATCTGTTTATGTGCGAGGCAGAATAATTACATTTCTTAGCAATATCAACTTGTTTCCATCCATCATTTATCAATTCTTTCAGGAATTTAATTATTTTCATTTCAATTCCTCCAAAAATTGCTTGACAATCAATTTTTTTTGTTTAAATTTCTTGTCAGCAAATAATTAGGGGTTCCTGATGTCCTTTACTGGTAACGACGTAATTGAATTTTCCGACGTTGAATACAAAGACGGTCTCGCCGTCGTTACCTTCACCATTCCTCAAGTCCTTTTTAATGATTTCAATAATTTATTCTCCTCCTTTTCTCAGATTTTCAAGCATTCTCAAATTAAAGCAAGGCACAAGCAGGTTATTGAAAACCTTCAATCTAAACGCTTCCAGGAAATGCGGATACAACAATATCAAGCATTTGAGAAAAACATTCTGAAGCGTTACGATAAACATATCGAATCCGGTCTTTCCGTCCGTGAAGCAATTCGTTCTATTAAAAAAGAGATTCCGCATACGACATGCTATCAAATTGAGTTAACTTGCCGTGCTGCTGGTAGATTCCGCAAGAAAAGGCTGCAAAATGTGTAAGCTATTAGAATCATTAGATATATTATGTAAAGTACATTGTGTTGTTATGAAATATCCGCGATCAGGTTTCCTCGAACCCCTCAAGCATCTGCACAAATTCAACAAGCTTGTCAATAACGAGGTCATTGATACGCCGCCCCTTTTCAGCCGTGGCCTTTGCAGGGTCACCCCATACTCCGTGTTTCCAAAACTTCCTTTTGTTCCGTACCAGGACACCCTGCGGAAAGGACGGAAACTCCCTTTCGCCGGTAGCTTTTACCAGGTCCGGCCGCAGATGCATCACCCGGGAGGTCTCGATCTCGCCAGCATGGGCGTCTCCCGGTGTTTCGATGATCTCCTTGCCCTCGCGGTAAGCAAGATCGTATTCCGTCAACACGGCCAGTCTGATGTCCTGAAATTCTTCTATAAGCTCTTCTCCGGCATCTATAAGTGCCATTTTGTGGGTTCCCCCGGCATGCCCGGTAAGGATTATAAAATTCCTAAGACCGTGTCTCCGAAGCGAACGTACAATATCCTTCAGCAGAGATTTCAATGTGCCGGTTGTGATGGATATGGTGCCCGGATGACATGACGTGGACCTACAGCATCCGTAGTGTACCGGAGGCGCCACAAACAAAGGGTGTCTGGACGAGGCGGCTTTGCCCACTTCATATGCCTGGAGTGTGTCGGTGGAAAGCGGCAGGTGGTAGCCATGCTCCTCAGTAGAGCCAAACGGAATGAGAACCGTCTTGGTTTTCTTCAAGCCATACTCGAAGTCTGCCATGGTAATTTCTTCCAAAATCATAATATTTCCTTTTAAAAAGGTTGTTTAGGTCACTGCTAGAAAAGCCCGAGAAAACGGTGAGTCTGGGGGATGACCCTGACTTCCCTGAGTAAACTCGCAGCGATTTCCTGAAACTTGAAGAGTGAACGGGCTGGGATTGTTGACACTGCTCCCTGTGCGGACGTGAGCGGTTGCAGGACCAGCGGGATTGCCTTGTCCACGGAAAGAATGAGCTCGCAGGTTTTTCTGACTTCATCCGCCGTAGTCGTATCACTGACAACTACTTTCACGTACAGGTTCCGCCGGGACGCAATGCGCATGAAGGCCAGGTGGTCCTCCCACAACCCTTGAGCACCCGAAGTTGACGGGAGTTTCACATCCATGGAGACATAATCGATGAGATCGATGCACTCTGAGAGCTCGGCATGCAAAATACCGTTGGTTTCCAGAAAGATTGGAAGAAACCTTTTTAACGCAGGAAGCCATGACTTCAACACCCGAAAATGCAGCAACGGCTCTCCGCCGGTCAGGCTGAGTGAGTGGTGTGACTTTGGCGAATCCTGAAGCCAGCCTTCAAGAACTTCCACAACCTGCTCTAGGTAGACAGGATTTTTAATGAGAACAGTATCACCACTACCCGGCCTCCGCTCGACCCGGCACACATCCGGCGGCGGAGAGTAGACGGTATCCCTCGAATCACAATAGTCGCACGACAGGGAGCAACCGTAAAAACGCACGAACGCCTGTCGCAATCCCACCAGCATCCCCTCTCCCTGAATGGAAGAGAACATCTCGACAAGAGGTGCGCCGGGATTACTCATAATAGCTTGCACAGGCGAAGTCCGATTCCCAGACGGTGACGCACACCACCCTGATGTTTTCATTGTTCAGCCTGGAAGACAGTTCACTGTAGACGTATCTGGCGATGTTTTCCGACGAGGGTGAAGTATCGCGGAAAGGTTGGAGCTCGTTAAGGTATTTGTGGTCAAGGGTCTTGAGCAGCGCGTTTGTCTCGGACTTGAGAATTTTAAAATCGATTCCCAGGCCCGCCCTGTCGAGTTCCACGGCCTCTACGGAGACCTCGACCTTCCAGTTGTGCCCATGGAGGTTTTCGCATTCACCCTGGTAATGCATAAGGTTGTGCGCTGAAGCAAAAGAAGTGCATATTTTCAGTCGGTACATATTCCCTCGATTCCGTATGGTTTGAATGATGTGAGATATTATCATGCCGGGAGCGGAAATGTAAAATACAGACAGAACGATTTCCAGGTGATTCCGTTCACAACCATATTGAAGACGGATAATACATATTGAAGAATTGTTTTTTTTGATCTATAAATTAACTTTCTGTTTTTACTATGTTTAAGGGGGGGTTGATGCTCATTGACAGGCGTCGGTCATGGATTCTTTCCGCCCTTCTTTTTCCCCTGCTCTTCCAGGTTGCTCCCGCATCGTCGGATATCTATAAATATGTGGACGAAGAAGGGGTGATGCACTTTACCGACGCGCCGACCGACCGCCGTTTCAAGATTTTTATGCGGGACCTGAAGAAGGACAGACAACTGAGGACCAATTTCAAACTATCGGCGTGTTACAGAAACCCTGATGAATTCGAGCCCATAATCAAGTCTCTCGCCTCCGAATACGGGGTCGACAAGAGCCTGGTGAAAGCGGTTATACATGCCGAATCGGGATATAACCCCAATGCCGTGTCCTCTAAGGGAGCGCAGGGGCTGATGCAGTTGATGCCGAAAACCGCGCAGGGGCTCAAGGTCGGCAATTCCTTTGATCCCAAGGAGAATATCCGGGGAGGCATCCGCTACCTTCGCTTTCTGCTGGACACCTTCAAGGGGGACGTTACCCTGGCGCTGGCAGCCTATAACGCGGGGCTGTCAAGAGTGTCCCAGTACGGAGGAGTTCCGCCTTACCAGGAGACCCGGAATTACATCTCCAAGGTTTTGGCTTACCAGAAAACTTATCAGAACAACTAGGTGTACCCGATGGTCATCGCACAGAACAGACTTCTCCGGCATTTGCCCAATATCCTTACGCTTTGTCGTATTGCAGTCATCCCTCCGATAGTGTTGATCCTGTTGTCTCCTTCCAGAGCCGCGTGCTTTCTTGCCAGCCTGCTGTTCGCCTTGGCCTCCGTGACCGACTGGCTCGACGGTTATCTTGCCCGGCGCATGGAGATCGTCACCACACTTGGAAAGTTCCTCGACCCGATTGCCGACAAGCTCCTGGTGATGGCGGCACTCATAATGATCCTCCCTTTTGACAGGGCCCCCGCCTGGATGGTGCTGGTCATTCTGGGGAGGGAGATAGTCATTACCGGGCTGCGTGGGATAGCGTCCAATGAGGGTATCGTGATAGCCGCAAGCAGGCTCGGCAAATATAAAACCATCTTTCAGATTGTAGCCATTCTGGGTCTGCTGCTCCATTATGATTATTACTGGTTTTTCGGGCTCAAAAATCCCTACCTGTACGTCAACATGCATAATGTCGGTATCTTCTTCCTCTGGGTTGCCACCATCATAACCATCTGGTCCGGTATCGATTATCTGGTCCGGTTTTTCAAAATCATAAACAGGTAGTATCCGATCGAAAAGCGCTACAGGACAGGATCGACCGGATGTCCGCCGCTTGCCTTCGAGGTTCATCAACCATCCCCTTTCTACGCCCGGGGAAAATTCTCTCGCCTTTTCGTTATAAAAAGATGTTTGAAAACCATTTGACAAAATCAAGTGGCGGGGTAGATAATGCAGCACTTCTGACCGTCCGCGCGGTTCACTTCGGGGGATTCCATGGAAATAGAAAATGATTTTCTCGTTATCGGCAGCGGTATAGCAGGGTTGTCTTTTGCGCTGCAGGCGGCAAATCACGGGAAAGTGGCGCTTGTTACCAAGAAGGAGATTACCGAATCGGCGACCAACTATGCCCAGGGAGGGATAGCGTCCGTCTTCTCCGAGGAAGATACCTTCGAGTCGCACATGGAGGACACAATCGTCGCCGGCGCCGGGATATGCCATGAAGACGTGGTGAAGATGGTCGTCGAAGAGGGGCCGGAGGTCATCAGGACACTTATAGAATGGGGCGTCAAATTTACCACGCGGGGTAATTCTTACGACCTGACCCGGGAGGGTGGACACAGCAAGCGACGAATATTCCACGCCGACGATCTGACAGGCCGGGAGATCGAGCGGGCACTGGTGACCGCGGTATTTGAACACCCCAACATCGAGGTATACGAAAACCACACGGCCATAGACCTGATTACCGAATCGAAGATAAAAAAGATGCGGGTCGAGCGGAACAAATGCTATGGCGCCTACGTGCTTGACGTGGTTAACAACCAGGTAAAGACGTTCCCTGCCAGGATAACCCTCCTCGCCTCCGGCGGCGGCGGTAAGGTTTATCTCTATACCTGCAACCCGGACGTGGCTTCCGGCGACGGTGTCGCCATGGCATACCGCGCCGGCGCCCTGATTTCCAACATGGAATTCATGCAGTTTCATCCTACCACCCTCTATCATCCCCAGGCGAAATCCTTCCTCATCTCCGAGGCGGTCAGGGGGGAAGGCGCGATCCTGAGACGCAAAGACGGCACGCCTTTCATGGAAAAGTACCACAAGCTCAAGGACCTGGCTCCCAGGGACGTTGTGGCGCGTGCAATCGACAATGAGATGAAGACCTATGGTGACGACTGCGTCTATCTGGACATCACCCACAAGGACCCGGATTTCGTAAAAAGCCGCTTCCCGAACATCTATCGCACCTGCCTGAAGTTCTGTCTGGACATGACCAAGGAACCGCTGCCGGTTGTTCCCGCTGCCCATTACCTGTGCGGCGGTGTGGTCTCGGACATGAACGGGGAGACCGTCATCAAGCACCTGTATGCCATAGGCGAGGTTGCCTTTACCGGGCTTCACGGTGCAAACAGGCTTGCCAGCAACTCGCTGCTGGAGGCTGCCGTATTCGCGGGAAGGTCGTACAGGTACGCGGTTGACCAACTCAGGAACACGCAGTTCGACCACATAGACATTCCCGACTGGGATTCGGGAACCGCCACGGACAGTGACGAGATGGTTGTCGTATCCCAGAACTGGGACGAGATACGGCGCTTCATGTGGAACTACGTCGGTATCGTCCGATCCGACAAACGCCTCCAGAGGGCCTTGAACCGGATCAAGCTTATCCAGGAGGAGATCGCCGAGTATTACTGGGACTTCATTATTACTTCCGACCTCATCGAGCTGCGGAACATCGCCACAGTGGCTGAACTGATAATCCTCTGCGCAATGCAGCGGAAAGAGTCACGAGGGCTCCACTACAACATAGACTATCCGGAACGGGACGATATCAGATGGAAGAAAGACACCCTCGTCTGTAAGGAGTTCTGAGGCGCTATGACGATTGACGACCTGAGAAGGGAGATCGACCGCCTGGACGGAGAACTGTTGAGAATCTTCAACCAGAGGGCCACTCTGGCACTGCGGATAGGCGAATTGAAAAAGGTCGCGGGGCTTCCGGTTTATGATCCCGGCCGCGAAAAAAGAATCTTCCAGAGGATGAAGGAAGAGAACCCCGGACCTCTCGACGACCAGGCCATCATCAGGCTGTTCGAGCGGGTAATCGATGAATCGAGACGTCTTGAGAGAATCATGACGGAGAGCGAGAGCTAATCCCTTCAAGGGGGGAATCCATGCTGATCATCATGAAGAAAAGCGCCGATGAAGCGGCGCTGGAACACATAAAGGAATACCTGATAGACAGGCACTTCGACATCCACCAGTCCACAGGCGTCAACCGGACAATAATCGGAGTAATAGGGGATACCGAGAAACTCGACACCCTTGAGCTGGAATCCATGAACGGAGTGCTTCAGGTCATACGAATAACAAAAGAGGAGTAGAGACCTGTCTCAGGAAACCGCCACCGCGGCATAACCGACCACCTGTCCGAAATCACCGGACACGTCCCCGCTGGTCGCATAGCATACCAGTTCGCTCCTGGTTGCTCCCCGTTCAAGCGCATCCACCAGCATTACCGTTGCGGGTATGATGCCGCACATGGTAATTCCGGCGCCCCTCACCACCGAGTAGAGCCCCTCGGGATTCAGGGCCAGCACCTCTCGCAGCGCCAGATTGTCTTTCCTTTTCGCCACCTCGGCCGGTTCGTAGTGGGTCATGTCCGAACTGGCCACCACCAGCACTTCCTTGCCGTATTCACCGATGGATTTGGCCAGCGCGCTCCCCAGTGACCTGCAGGATGCGAGGTCGCCGAATCCGAGGCAGATGGGGACGATGGTTACGTCCGGCCTGACAAACTGCAGAAACGGCACCTGGACTTCCAGCGAGTGCTCGTACTGATGGGCCAAACTGTCCTCTTCCAGCAGGGGAGAGTTCCTGAACAGCAGCTCGACCAATCCTGAATTTATGGGGACACTCCCCAGGGGGGTAAGCCATTCCCCGGCAGGATAAACGGCGGCCCGTGAACCCCTGCCGTGGTGGTTCGGGCCGAGAATCACCACCGTGCCCGGCACCTGGACCGCACCGTAAACCGCCCCGGCAACCGCGCCGGAGTAAACATACCCCGCATGTGGCGCGATGATCCCGAGAACCTTTTCCCCGGCTCCCCTTTCTCTTATAAACGACCCGAGCTGCTTCTTGAGGTGTCTTGCGTCGCCGGTGTAGAATTGACCGGCAACCACGGGCTGACGTACCATTTCCCACCTCCCCGCCCTGCCCTCTTTCAGTCTCCGTCCCGTTCGACGGCCCCGTTGCCGTGTGAAGCCCCTACAGGCGGATCCTCCAGCGGGAGTTCCTCCTGCTGTTCATTCATCCTCTCCGCGGACAACTCCTCGATCTCCCGCAATGTGGGAAGCGACTTCAGATCCCTGAGGCTGAATATCTCCAGGAATTCCTTTGTGGTGCCGTAAATCAGCGGCCTGCCGGGTATGTCCTTCTTGCCCAGGATCTTGATCAGTTTCTTTTCCAGCAGAGTCTTGACGACCCCTCCTGAATCGACCCCACGCAGGTATTCGATCTCGGCCCGTGTGATGGGTTGACGATAGGCGATTATCGCCAGCGTCTCCAGGGCCGACTGGCTGAAACGCGAAGCCTTGATCTTGATGAGACGACGAACATATTCACCGTTTTCCTCCCTGGTGCGGAACTGGTACCCCTTTGCCACTTCGGCAAGGGCAATGCCCCTTTCGGGCTGGGCATATTCGTCCATCAGTGCGGCAACGGCGCTCCGGATATCCTCCCTGCCATATTCTTCCAGTATACCGCAGAGTCTGTCCAGGGACACCGGAGTATCAGAGACGAAAATCAGGCTTTCCACCAACGATTTAAGTCGCGACGTCGTCACCACCCCCCTCCGAACGCGGTTCCTCCACCGGCTCGACCACGGCCGGCATGATCCGGAGAACTCCATACTGGGTCTGCTGTCGAACCCGGATCATCTTCAACTTGCACAGCTCAAGTACGGCCAGGAACGTGGCCACGATATAATCGCGGTCCAGACTGTTCTCGAACAGTTCGTCAAACAGAATCAGTTCCTTCTCCTGCAAAAGGGAGAGAATCTCGTTGATTCGCTCGGCGATGCTGATGGACTCGGCGCTCACCTCGTGGAAGCTCTCGCGTGGCGCCTTGGCAAGGATGGCACGGAATGCCTCTATCAGCTCAAACAGCTCTACTTCCAGCGGTTCATCGCTCTTTTCCACCGTCTGGAGTTCCGGCGCGGGAAAGGAGCGCGCAAACAGCTCTCTCCCCAGCAGCTTCCTTTCACTCAGGAGCAAGGCCGCTTCCTTGTAGCGGCTGTATTCCAGCAGCCTTCGAACCAGCTCGGCACGGGGGTCCTCTTCCTCTTCTTCCCCGGAGTGGTCCTCTTCGCGGGTCGGCAGCAACATGTTGGATTTTATCTGGATCAGGGTTGACGCCATGACGAGAAACTCTCCGGCAACCTCCAGGTTCAGCTCCTTCATGAGCTTGAGATATTCGAGATACTGCCCTGTAATTATCGAGATGGAGATATCGTAGATATCCAGTTCATTCTTCCTGATAAGATAGAGCAGAAGGTCTAGCGGACCTTCAAATTTATCAAGTTTTACATTATATAAAGTATTGTATTGCTCTGAATTATCGTGATTTTCAACCTGATGTCTTACCAAAGGAGTCTCCACCTCGTCAGAAAGCCGCACACTCCGGTCGGAATCAAACCCTGATCGCGGACCTCACCTCGGCCATGGTCTCCACGGCCTTCTTACGGGCCTTCTTGTTTCCTTCCTTCCAAAGTAACAGTCATCAATGTTCCTGCGGCAGTTCGGGAGGCCCCGGGGAATGTGTCCCGGGGAATGTTAAAAATTGAAGAAACCAAGGTGGGCAATGGAAGTATTTTTCAACAGATAGCCCATGGCGGCATCACCAATCAGCAAATCCAGACCCAAATAAAGCGGTGGATAGATCACCCTGAAGATTACGAGTGGGAAAAGTATAACCACTAAAATAATAGCGAACATGCCGAACGGCTCTACTCGCGATAAAGCCATTGCCGGTCGGGGAGGCAGCAAACCGACCAGCACTCTGCCACCATCCAGAGGAGGGATTGGAATCATGTTGAACAGGGCCAGAATAAGATTTATGAAAACGGAAAAAGCCAGCATCATCAGTAATGGCTCCGCAATACTCCGGGGGATAAAAGCCGCCATTTCGATTATGCTTCGCAACAAGAGGGCGGAAAGCGAAGCCAATAGAAAATTCGTAATGGGACCAGCGGCAGCGACCCATATCATATCCCTCTTGGGATTACGCAAGTTGTAAAAATTTACCGGTACGGGTTTTGCCCATCCAATCTTGAATATAAATAGCATCAGCAAACCGATGGGATCGATATGTTTTATCGGGTTTAGTGTCAGTCTTCCCATATTTTTTGCAGTTGGATCGCCGAATATGTTGGCAACATAACCATGAGACACCTCATGACAGACAACAGCGAAGACTCCAGGGACCAACATAATAGATAGCTTAAAAATGAAACCTGAAATGTCGTCCATATAACCTCAAAGATATAAAAATATTCGACTTTTTCTTTCTAGCAGGTTTAGTATACAAAGTCAACGCCGAGTGGCTAATGGGAGAAGAATGCATTTGCGTATTCACGTTTTTCCTTTAGTTCACGAAAAAAGGCGACCTGCCGGTCGCCTTTTTTCTGCGGATTTAATTCCTATTAATTAAATATCGAAATAGAGTGCGAACTCCAGCGGTACGGGACGCATGCGAATAGGGTTAACCTCTGCCTCGGTCTTGTACTCGATCCATTTCTCGATGACGTCGGGAGTGAAGACGTCGCCCTTCAGCAGGAAATCGTGGTCATCGGCAAGGGCCTTCAGTGCCTCGTCGAGGCTGCCCGGAGCCGACGGGATGTTGGCGAGCTCTTCCGGGGTAAGACCGTAGATGTCCTTGTCAAGCGGCTGGCCCGGATCGATCTTGTTCTCGATGCCGTCAATGCCTGCCATGAGAATTGCGGCAAAGGCGAGATAACCGTTACAGGACGGGTCGGGAGTACGGTATTCGACGCGCTTGGATTTCGGATTGGTGGAGAACATCGGGATACGGAGCGCGGCGGAGCGGTTGCGGCTGGAGTATGCCATGTTGACCGGGGCCTCGAAGCCCGGCACCAGTCGCTTGTAGGAATTGGTGGTCGGGTTGCAGAAACCGCTCAGCGCCCTCGCGTGCTTGATGATGCCGCCTATGAAGTAAAGGGCCGTCTTGGAAAGGCCGCCGTAGCCGTCGCCGGCGAACAGGTTGGTGCCGTCTTTCCAGATGGAGACGTGGGTGTGCATGCCGGAGCCGTTGTCGCCGTAAAGGGGCTTGGGCATGAAGGTTACGGTCTTGCCGTTGCGCACCGCAACGTTCTTGATGATGTACTTGAACCACTGCAGCTTGTCGGCCATTGCAACCAGCGAGTCGAAACGCATATCGATCTCGGCCTGGCCGCCGGTGGCGACCTCGTGGTGCTGACACTCGACGCGGATGCCGACCTTCTGCATCTCCATGACCATTTCGTTTCTCAGGTCGTTGAGCGAATCGGTAGGGGAAACCGGAAAATATCCTTCCTTGTGGCGCGGTTTGTAGCCGAGATTGGGGAATTCTTCGCGGCCGGTGTTCCAGGCGCCCTCTGAGGAGTCCACTATGTAGAAGGACTGGTTCGAGCTGGAGTCGTAACGTACGTCGTCGAAGATAAAGAATTCCGCTTCGGGACCGAAGAAGGCCGTGTCGCCGATGCCGGAGGCCTTCAGATACGCTTCGGCTTTCTTCGCTATGTTGCGCGGGTCGCGGGTGTAGGCTTCCTTGGTGATCGGATCGAAGATGTTGGCGATGAGGCTCAGGGTCGGGATAGCGGTAAAGGGATCCATCTTCGCGGTGGCCGGATCGGGAAGGATGATCATGTCCGAGGCGTGGATGGGCTGCCAGCCGCGGATTGACGAACCGTCAAAACCCAAGCCTTCTTCAAAGACATCCTCGTCGAATTCGCTGATGGGCACCGTGAAGTGCTGCCATATACCGACAAAATCCATGAACTTGAAGTCAACCATAAGTGCGCCGTTATCCTGCGCAAACTTTACTACTTCTTGTGCTGTCATATACAATCTCCTTTAATGAATATTAAATCGACACGACTAGATCGCGTCCTGTCCCCGCTCACCGGTTCTTATGCGAACCACTTCCTCCACGTTGGTGACAAATATCTTGCCATCTCCGATTCGGCCGGTTTTCGCGGCCTGCTCAATGGTTTCTATGACTTTGGATGCGAGATCGTCGCCGACGATTATCTCCATTTTGATCTTGGGAATAAAATCGACGACATATTCGGCGCCACGATACAGTTCCGTATGCCCTTTCTGCCTGCCGAACCCCTTGACCTCACTTACCGTTATCCCCTGCACACCGATTTCGTTGAGCGCTTCCTTAACCTCATCCAGCTTGAACGGCTTAATGATTGCCTCGACCTTTTTCAATCAGATCACCCCCTCGGAGAATTTATTTGATCCAGACAGAACTTGATTGATAGATATGCATAGACCGTGATTGATGTTGTGACGGCAACATGTTTATGCAATTATCTTGCCTTGTAAAGGCAGAAAAGAGCAACCGTATAAATTCAACCAGTTACAAAGCAAGGACATATAAGCAGACCCCCAAAACGCCTATTATGTGAACATTTTCCTACTTTGATGATGAAATTTACAGCACAGTCTGATTGATAAACCAAAAAGACCGGCACAAAAAGCTGAATAATTAACCTTTCTCTGCCGGTACCGAGCAATGCAGGCAATGACCGAACGCGCCGCGCACCTGCCCCCTTAAATTTTCGCTGAACCTTACCATGTCTTCCACAAGCGAACGGGGGCGGAACTATCCTTCAAAAAAGGGTTGTGCATCAAGTCGAAAATCCTCTTTGCCTGGCTCCAAGCTCAGCGATCATGCGTATTCAGCATGACAATCGACAGGAAGAGGTTTCATTCATCTTGCAAAATCATCCCACAGAATATATAAGGGTCAAGACTGGCAGAACCGACAACATCGTCAAGGTCCTCGATACCATGGATGGGCACTGCAGATCAGGAGGAAACAGCGGGAAGATGATAGTCATTTTCCTAATTGCTTATTTTTTTATCACCACACCTGATGCCGACGCCGATGTTTACAGGTACGTCTCGGAGGACGGTGTGGAGTGTTATACCAATGCTCCCGTGAACAGAAATGCCGTGATTATGATGCGTGAACGCCGCGCGGCAAAGGAGCGGAAGCCCTCCCCTGCCTCCATCCGTTCCACGGCCGGCACCCCTTCCGCTCCGCACACCTCCATGCAAGGCGCCGGGGACTCGGTAAAACGTGCACTTCCCGTTTCCGGAGTAATATCTTCTCACGTGGGACTCAGATACGACCCCATCGACGGACTGCTCAGGAACCACAACGGCATAGACATCGCGGTGCCGGAAGGTACGCCGGTAAAATCGGTGGCGCCCGGAATTGTTACCTACAGTGGAAGCAGAAACGGTTACGGCAACATGGTGATAGTGGAGCACGCAAACGGCATGGTCACCATCTACGCCCACAACAGAACTAACCTGGCGTTGGCCGGCGAGCATGTAGATACAAAAAGCACCATAGCCCTCACCGGCTCAACCGGACGTTCCACCGGTCCTCATCTCCATTTCGAGGCATGGCAGGACGGGATGAACATAACCTCCGAGTTCCTGGACGGCAGCACCGTATCGGGAAGGGGGTACAAGGTCCGGAGCAACGGACCGAAAAAAGACATCATACGCAGGACGGTAATGGCCGACGGGACGATCCTGCTGACTAACCTGCCGTTGATGCATCCCTAGACACCAGGGCGTCTCAAGCCCTCCCCGAAGATGTCTCCGGTAGAATTGCGCGGAGTCCGGCAAGGTCCGTCCCCTCCAGGGATTCAACCACACGGACGGCTTCGGTGAGACGCTCGGCCCCATAACTGTTGGCGACCGCAAGAACCTTGACGCCGGCGGCGAGGGCCGATGCTATACCAGCGGGAGTATCTTCTATGGCCAGGCAAGTGCCGGGCGCTATCGCCAGATCCGGGAACTGCTCCGCAAGGCGTTGCACCGCCAGTGAATAGCTCTCGGGATCGGGCTTGCTCGCCTCCACGTCCTCCGCCGTTACCTGGACGTCAAATATCCCGCCTATTCCCAGTATGTCGAGTATCGGCATAATGTCGCGTTTCAGGGCGCCACTGCACAGCGCCAGTGGGATGTTGCCCGTAAGGGACCTGATGAGTTCCAGAACGCCGGGGTATGGTCTTACGCCGAGCTTCACGGCTGCTTCGAACGCCGCCGCCTTACGGTCGATGAGTTCGGCCAGCATCCGTTCATCCAGCGACCTCCCCGCCACGCTGAAAACCTCGCGAAAAGCATCCCGGTCGTCAAAGCCGATATAACGCTCGAGATACTCGTCCCAGGTATAGCCGAGCTCCAATGGTTGAAGGACGTCCTGGAAAGCCCTGTAGTGGATCGGCTCGGTGTCCACGATAACCCCGTCGAAATCAAATATTACCGCTGTCAACATTTTCCCTTCCGCTCAATATCAGATAGTTTTTTCCGCAAAGATTTTAGCGCCCGGATACCCTCGATATCTTGGCGATCCTTACCAGCAAGAGAGCGGCTGTCGCTCCGATGCCGTTTGCGACCAGGTCGGCAACTTCAGCGGACCTGGTGGTCGTGAGCAGGGCCTGGGCAACCTCCACCAGCCCGCTTATCAGCACGGCTGATGCTGCGATCATGAACCAGGAACGGCTGGAGAGCATGACGACACCGGAAAATGCCCAACCCGCAAGCAGGGTCAGGGTGCCGTACGCCATTGCGTGGAAGAACTTGTCGTATCCGAACAACACCATGTGGGGGTTGGGAGGCTTAGGGGTAAGAGAGAGCCATATAATAACCAGGACCCAGACCATGAGAACGATAAAACGGGGAAATATTCCGGTTTTCAGAAAGCTCACTCGCACCAGCTTACATCCCCCATCCCTTTTCTCAGGACTTCGGGGATATCGTCGATGAGGCTCACCACGGAACTGACCGAGGCCGTGAGCACCCCTCCGTCCACAACCAGGTCAAGCTGCTTTCCAAGTTCAAGCTCGACCAGCGACGGGTCTCCAATTGGTTCATCTCCGGTACGGTTGGCGCTGGTGGTTATGATGGGGTGGCCCAGCTGCCGGACCATGGACAGACAGATCCGGTTATCGGGTATTCGGATCCCTACCGTTTTCTGCTTGGTGACCAGAAGACCGGGCACAATGCCCGTGGCGGACAGCACAAAGGTATAGGGACCGGGCAACAGTCGTTTCATGACCTTGTACTGGTAATTGCTCACCTTGGCGTACCTGGCGATATCGGAGAGGTCGCTGCAGATGAAGGAAAAAGGCTTTTTCTTGTCGCGCTGCTTAATCGAATAAATGCGCTCTATTCCCCGTTTATTGAGGATGCTGCACCCTATACCGTAGGTGGTGTCCGTCGGGTAGGCGATGACTCCTCCCTTTTCGAGGATATCGACCACCTTTGTTATGAGCCGCGGCTGCGGGTTTTCGGTGTTTATCTCCATTAACATGGTTACTTCTTCCCGGTATGGCCGAAACCTCCCTCTCCCCTGGCGGTTTCACTCAGTTCGGGGACCTCCTGGAACTCAACCCTCGTAAATCTGCTGAACACCATCTGGGCAATTCTTTCCCCTGGCTTGAGGACAAAGGGTTCGGCGCCGTGGTTGATGACGATAACCCTGATTTCGCCGCGATAATCAGGGTCGATGGTACCGGGCGAATTCACCAGTGTTATACCGTGTCGAAGAGCCAGGCCGCTCCGCGGGCGTATCTGGGCCTCGAAGCCGTCCTGGAGCTCGATTGCGATACCGGTGGGGACCAGAGCCCTTTCCCCGGGGGCAAGGATCGTGTCTTCCGACAGGTCAGCGTAGAGATCCATGCCGGCCGAATGGGTAGTCATGTAGCAGGGGAGCGGGTTGGCGCCTTCTGTGCGTATACGCTTGATCCTGACGGAGAGGGTGTCGTTCATGGAGTTAGAGAGAGATGGAGTAAGGGGGAATTGATAGACTGCCCAGCTTTCCCAGAAGCTCCAACGTCAGGCAGTCGTCGCGAAACAGCTCATCCCCGAGGTCGATGAGATCGCTTGGAGTAACACGGTCAAGGCCGGCGATTATCTCGGCGATTGCAACCTGGCGACCGAAATAAATCTCGTTCTTTGCGAGCTTGGTCATCCTGTTGTCGGTGCTCTCCAGCGAAAGTAACAGGTTCCCTTTCAGGTGCTCTCTCGCCAACGCCAGTTCAGCATCCGTCACCGGTTCGGTTTTCAGCTCCTTTAACTGCTGAAGGATTATCTCGATGACCTCGAGAAGCCTGTCCTGTTTGGTGCCGGCGTAAACGACCATTGTGCCGGCATCGGAATGGGACATGACATAGGAATAGACCGAGTAGGCCAGCCCTTTGTCTTCCCGGACCTGCTGGAAGAGACGGGAACTGATGCTCCCTCCGAGAATGGTGTTGAGGACATAGCCGACATAGCGTTTCGTGCTGTCCTGCGGCAGCGCCCTGGTACCGAGGCAGAGATGAACCTGCTCGAGGTCCTTGTCTATGACCTCCACGTGCTTGCCGTGCCGGGGAAGCTGGCCGTCCTTGTCGTATTTCCCGGCAGGCACATCCACGAACAGGCTGGTCAGAAGTTCGACCAGTTCCGGGTGCGACACCTTGCCGGCGGCGGAGACAATGATCTCTTCAGCCCGGAACCTGTCCTTCATGGTCTCCAACAGGATCCCCCTGGAAAGCCTGCCGACACTCTCCTCCGTGCCTATGACAGACATGCCGAGCGGATGACTTTTCCAGAAGTTCCTGCAAAAAAGGTCGTGTATGTAGTTGTCGGGGTTGTCCATCAGCATGCGGATCTCCTGGATGACGACCTTCCGTTCCTTTTCGATCTCGGCGGGATCGAAAAGGGAATTCATGAAGATGTCAGACAAGAGCGCCACTGCCTTGGGCAGGGCTTCACTAAGCACCTTGGCGTAGCAACAGAGAAATTCCCGACAGGTGAAGGCATTGAGGACACCGCCAACGGAATCAATCTCGCGGGCGATGTCCAAGGCGTTACGGCTTGTGGTCCCCTTGAACAGCAGGTGTTCGATGAAGTGGGCGACTCCGTTGATTTCCTGATGGTCGTGGCGGGAACCGTTGGTTACCCATATGCCTATCGAGACGGAATGGGAATGGGGCATGGTTTCGCTGATGACCCTGATCCCATTGTTCAAAACCGATTTGGTGATCATGAACTAACTATACCCCTGAAAAAGCCAAATTCCACTGCGCAGCCCCGCAGGGAGGGAGTCACTCCGGGAGGGTTGCGCCGAGCGCTTCCTTGCGGGAGAGCTTGATCTTGCCCTGTTTGTCGATCCCGATGCATTTCACCAGGACCTTGTCCCCTTCACGAAGCACGTCGCTGACGTTCTTCACCCGCTCGGTATCCAGCTCGGAGATGTGAACCAGGCCGTCAGTGCCGGGGAATATCTCCACGAACGCGCCGAAATCCATCACCTTCTTCACGGTGCCCATGTACAGCTTACCTTCCTCCGCCTCGGCAGTGAGGTCGCGAATCATCTTGATGGCCTTTTCGCAGGCGGCCATATCGGCACTGGCGATATTGATTTTGCCGGTGTCCTCGATATCGATGGTGACCCCGGTCGCCTCGGTGATGCCGCGGATGTTTTTCCCGCCGGAACCGATGACGTCGCGGATCTTGTCGGTTTTCACGTAAATGGTGGTGATGCGGGGGGCATAGGGTGACAGCTCCTGCCGGGGCTTATCGATAGCCTCGGCCATCCTGTCGAGTATATGGAGCCTCCCTTCCCGTGCCTGCTCCAATGCCCTCTGCATGATGTCGCGGGTGACACCGGTAATCTTGATGTCCATCTGGAGGGCGGTAACGCCTTCGGCGGTTCCGGCAACCTTGAAATCCATATCGCCAAGATGGTCTTCATCACCGAGGATATCCGACAGGATGGTGACGTCGTCTCCCTCCTTGATGAGGCCCATGGCTATGCCGGCCACCGGAGCCTTGATGGGGATGCCGGCATCCATCATGGCAAGCGAGCCTCCGCATACCGTAGCCATGGAGGAAGAGCCGTTGCTTTCAAGAATCTCGGAAACGATCCTGGTGGTGTAGGGAAAGTCGTCAAAGCTGGGCATGACCTTATCGAGCGCCCGCTCGGCGAGCGCGCCATGGCCGATCTCCCGGCGGCCCGGGGCCAGACGCATGCTGGTTTCACCCACCGAATAGGGGGGGAAGTTGTAGTGCAGCAGGAAGCGCTTCTTGGACTCGCCGAACAGCGAATCAATCCTCTGTTCGTCAATGGACGTCCCAAGGGTCGCGGTAACCAGGGCCTGGGTTTCCCCCCTCGTGAAAAGAGCGGAACCGTGGGCACGCGGCAGGAGTCCGACCTCCGGGGTGATGGCACGTATCGTGCGGGTGTCGCGGCCGTCGATTCGCTCACCGTCCTTCACTATGTGCTCCCTGACCAGTTTGTATTCCAGGTCCCCCAGGAAGCCGGCGATTTCGGTCTCGCGGCCCTCGTATTCCGGCTGGAGCGCGGCAACGACCTCCTCTTCTACTGCAGAGAGGGCACCTTTCCGTTCCGTCTTTGCCTTGATCCGCACGGCATCTTTTATCTTTGCGTAGGCCAGTTCGGTAACTTTTCCATTCAGGACTTCATCCACTTCGGGAGCGGCAACCTCACGTTTCGGAACGCCGGCCAGCTCGCGAAGCTCCGTTTGGGCAGCCAGAGCCGACTGCATGGCCTCATGACCGAAGAAAATCGCATCCAGCATGTCCTGCTCCGACACGAACCTGGCGCCCCCCTCAACCATGATCACCGCGTCCCTGCTGCCGGCAACCACGATATCGATGTCGCTCCGCTCCAGCTCGGCCGCGGAAGGATTGCAGACAAAAGCGCCGTCGACCCTGCCGACCCTGACCCCGGCGATGGGGCCCAGGAAGGGGATGTCGGAGACCTCCAGTGCGGCCGATGCCCCGATAATGGAGAGGGTTCCGGGATCGTTGTCGCAGTCCGCCGAGACAACCGTTGCCATAATCTGGGTTTCATTCAGAAAGGTTTCCGGAAAGAGGGGACGAATCGGCCGGTCAATCAGGCGGCAGGTCAGAGTCTCGGACTCGGAAGGCCGCCCTTCCCTCTTGAAAAACCCGCCGGGTATCTTCCCCCCCGCATAGGTCTTTTCCTGGTAATTGACCGTGAGCGGAAAGAAGTCCTGACCCTCCCTGACCGCCTTGGCCGCAACCGCCGTCACCAGCACCACCGTATCTCCTGATCTGACCAGGACAGCACCGTTGGCCTGCTTGGCCATCCATCCCGTTTCGATGGTTATCGTCTTCCCATGTATATCCGCCTGTACCGTATGTTTCTTCATCTTGTCTGGCCTCCTGACCATGTTGTCTGTTGGGGCCGTCGATAAAGTCACTAAGGTCGCCGTTCGCGGCGAAACTTTAGTAATTTTACCCGCGCCCCCAACAAAAAAACGAACGGGCGTAACGCCCGTCCTGAAAAAAAGAAAGGCAATATATCTCCGAACTTCAAGAGATATACTGCCTTTTCCTATCTCCTGATACCCAACTTCTCTATGATTGCCCGGTACCTGTCGACGTCCTTGAGCTTCAGGTAATCGAGCAGCCGCCTTCTCTGGCCGACTATCTTCAGCAGACCGCGCCTGCTGTGATGATCCTTCTTGTGCACCTTGAAATGTTCGGTCAAATACGTGATCCTCTCGGTGAGAATCGCTATCTGCACTTCAGGAGAACCAGTATCATTCTCATGACGTTTATGACTCTTGATAATCTCCTGTTTTTTTTCAGTCACCAGCATTCCGATACACCCCCCTTCAGGTTAAAAATCGTATCTATTGTTGTACTATCCAGTCTATGCGGCGAAGGCTCTCTTTTCTATCACAAACACCCTTCTTTGTAAAGGAAAACCTAGGAGAAAACCCTTAAAAGACGAATGGTTTTCTCCGGATCCGAAGCGTCCTGGGCAATGTTCTCCGCCACCGCCGCAAGCCTTCCTCCGATGGAAAGCCTTACCTTTTCACCGGGGTGGAGACATTGCATGGAATCCCCCAGGAAATCTTCTCCAGCCGGACTTCTTCCGTTTGAGACCTTTTTCGCCCCGTCCGCGGTGAGCCGCAGGTCCCTGAGATGCGACAGTGCCTGGCAGGGCGTTATCAGGATAGAGGGAATCCTCCCCCCTGAATGGAGTTCCTGCAGGCGCTCCGGCGAAATGGCCTGGCTCTCGTTGAACGGCCCGCTTCTGAGCCTCCGCAGAGAGGTCAGGTGTGCCCCACAACCGAGCAGTTCTCCCAGGTCGGCGGCCAGGGTCCGCACATAGGTGCCCCGGGAGCAGACCACACGGAAGGTAACGAGCGGCGACTCCACCTCATCGATGGAGATGGAATGCACCGTAATCTCCCTGGCCACCCTGTCTACCTCCTCACCCCTTCTGGCACGCATGTATAGGGGAACCCCGTTCTGCTTCACGGCTGAATACATGGGTGGGAGCTGGGAGATCGTCCCGGTGAAGCGGCTGAAAGCCTCCTGCAGCATGGCGCCGGTTATCCCCGCACATCCCCGGACGCTGACAACCCTGCCGGTCGCATCCTGTGTGTCGGTGGCCGTACCGAGACACATGACCGCCCGGTATTCCTTGAGAGACTCGTCGAGATAGGGGATGGCCTTGGTAGCCTCACCCACAGCCACGGGCAGAACGCCGGTTGCAAAGGGATCGAGGGTTCCGGTGTGCCCGGCCTTCTTTTCTCCGAGGATTCGGCGGACAGCCGCAACCACACCGTGGGAGGTGGGCCCCGCCGGCTTGTCGATGACTACAAAACCGTGCATCACGGCTAGAACGACCCCTCCAGGTAGGAGAACACATTTTTCCTGACCTCTTCCAGGGGGCCGAACACCGTACAGCCGGCCGCGTTGTGATGGCCGCCTCCACTGAAAGCCGCGGCCAGGGCGGAAACGTTCACCTTCCCCTTGGAGCGGAACCCGACCTTGAACACCTCGTGCTTTACTTCCCGGAAGAGCACTGCCACCTCAACGCCGCGGATGGAGCGAGGATAGTTGATGAAACCGTCGGTATATTCGGCAGTTGTCCCGGTCTTTGCATACATGTCCAGGGTGACGGTCACCGAGGCAAAATCACCCTTTTCCGATACGGTGAGGGTAGAGAGCACCAGGGCCAGGAGCTCGAGCCGCTTGCGCGGCTGGCTTTCGTAGAGCTTTTCAGCCACCAGCCAGGGATTGATGCCGAGCTCGACCAGTTCACCGGATATCCGGAAAGCCTCAGGATCAGCATTGGAATAGCGGAACGAGCCGGTATCGGTGACGATGGCGGTATATATGCAGAGCGCGACATTGTAGTCGATTGGGTGTCCGGCCTCCTTGATTATCCGATAGATGATGGCGCCGGTGGCCGATGCGCCGGGATCGATCAGGTTGAGAGCGCCGAACTGCTCTCCGTAGGGATGGTGATCTATATTGATGACCTTGCCGAACCTGCCGAAGGAGCATATCTCCTCGCCGGCGCGCTGCAGCGTTCCGGCATCCAGGACGAAACAGACGTCGTAAGGCCGATCAGGGACGGCATAGACCACGGAATCCGCCAGGGGAAGAAAACGGTAGTTTTCGGGCAGGGGATCGCAATAGTATATGGTCACCTCTTTGCCCAACGCCAGCAGGAAAGACGCCAGCGCCATGGTGGAGCCGACCGCGTCGCCGTCCGGACACTCATGGGTCGTGACCAGGAAAGAATTGCCGGACTCGATTTCAGTTAGAATTTTCCGTATCATCACCGGGTTCCATGGTTTTTATCTCTTCCAGCAGCGAGTCGATGCGGCGGCCGTAATCCTGTGAAACGTCATACCTGAAGGTGATATCAGGAACATAGCGCATGCGGAGATTTTTCCCCAACTCCTTGCGGATAAAGCCGCGCGCGCTGTTCAGGCCCTTTTCGGTGGACTTTTTCTCCGTGTCATCGCCGACCACGGAGAAGTAGACCGTGGCCAGATGGAGATCATCGCTGACCTTCACACCGGTTATGGTGGTAAATCCGATGCGCGGGTCCTTGACCCCCTTGATGAGGAGTCCTGAGATCAGCTCGTGTATGGTCTCGGCAATCTTGTCTGCTCGTTTTATGGTCATTCGGGCTTTCCGTGATTACAGTGTAGCGGCTATCTTTTCCATTTCAAAGGACTCGATGATGTCGCCGGTTTTGATGTCGTTATAGTTCTCCAGCGAGATGCCGCATTCGTAGCCGGAGGCAACCTCCCTGACGTCGTCCTTGAAACGCCGCAGACTGGCCATTTTTCCTTCGTAGATGACAATGTTGTCGCGCAGCAGGCGCACCTGGGAGTTGCGCATCATCTTGCCGTCCAGGACGTAGCATCCCGCCACGTTGCCGTGCTTCGGGACCGAGAACACCTCCCGTATCTCGGCGCGGCCGAGGAATTTTTCCTTTAAGGTCGGCTCAAGCAAGCCTTCCATCGCCTTCTTGATGTTGTCCACCGCATCATAGATGATGTTGTAGAGACGGATGTCCACGCCTTCCTTCTCCGCCAGCGCCTGGGCCTTGACCTCTGGCCGTACGTTGAAACCGAGCACAATGGCGTTGCTGGCCGTTGCCAGGTTGACGTCGGTCTCGGTGATGGCGCCAACGGACGCGTTGATTACGCGGAGACGTATGGCATCGGTGGAAAGTTTGCGGAGCGACTCCGAAACGGCCTCCACCGAACCCTGCACATCACCCTTCACCACCACGTTGAGCTCCTTGACCTCTCCCTTCTGGATCTTTTCGTACAACTGCTCCAGGGAGAGCTTGCTGCTCTTGGCAAGCTCGGTTTCGCGCACTTTCTGCTGCCTGATCAGAGCGATCTCCTTGGCCTGGCGCTCGTCGGAGAGCACTACAAAACCGTCGCCCGCCTCGGGAACTCCGGTGAGCCCGATGACCTCGACCGGCATGGATGGACCGGCCACGGCCACCTTGTCCCCTCGGTCGCTCTGCATGGCGCGGACCCTGCCGAAGTGAACGCCGGAGACGAAGTAGTCACCCACCTTGAGGGTCCCTTCCTGGACCAGGACGGTGGCAACGGGACCGCGTCCCCTGTCCAGCTTCGCTTCGATAATGGTGCCTCGCGCCGGCTTGTGCGGATTTGCCTTGAGCTCAAGTACGTCGGCCTGGAGCAGGACCATCTCCAGCAGCTCTTCGAGGTTGATGTGCTTCTTGGCAGATACTTCAACGAACATGGTGTCCCCACCCCACTCCTCGGAAACCAGTCCGAACTCCATCAGCTCCTGCTTCACCCGTTCGGGCTTGGCCTCTGGCTTGTCGATCTTGTTGACCGCGACGATGATGGGAACCCCCGCGGCCTTGGAATGGTTCACCGCTTCCCTGGTCTGCGGCATGACGCCGTCATCGGCCGCAACCACCAGGATGACGATGTCGGTAACCTTGGCGCCGCGGGCCCGCATGGCGGTGAACGCTTCGTGGCCCGGGGTGTCCAGGAAAGTGATCTTTCTGCCGTTCAATTCCACGTCGTACGCGCCGATATGCTGGGTGATGCCGCCGGCTTCTCCGGCAATCACGTTGGTGGCGCGTATTGCGTCCAGCAGCGACGTCTTGCCGTGGTCAACGTGGCCCATGATGGTGACAACGGGGGGCCGCTTGATCAGGTCCTCTTCCTTGTCGGGCACGGCCTCGAGCATTTCGTCCAGGTCCACCGCCACGTTTTCCACCTCGTAGCCGAAATCGGTTGCGATTATGCTGGCGGTTTCGAAGTCCAGGGGGTGGTTGATGGTGGCCATGAGCCCCATCTTCATCAAGGCGCGGATCAGATCGTTGGCCTTGGCTCCCATCCTTTTGGCCATTTCGCCTACGGTGATGCTCTCGGAAATCTTGATGATCCTCTTGATCGCCTTGGGGACCGTAATCTCGGTCTTTCTGCTCTCGGGTCCCCGGTCCCTCTCCTTCTTTTTCCCTTTGCCCTGACGGAGCGACGGTTCGAAGACCCTTTCGCGCTTCTCGATTATCTCTACCTTCTTGAAGGCATCTTTTTTCTTGCCCGCGGTCGAAGGCGCTTTCTTGCCGGCCCGCTCCATCTCGGGCTGGGCGATCTCCTTCCCCTTGCGACCCTTGCGGTTGCCCTCCGCCGACCCGGGGGCCTCCTGGGGCGCGGGGTGGGCGGCTCTTTCCGGCGCTGGCTGAACCTGCCTGGCCTGGGGCTGACGCTCTGCCGGTCTGGACGGTCTCTGCTGGGGCAACGGTATCTCAACCCGGCCGATGATGCGCGCCCGGCCCGGCACGTGCTTCTCCGGCTCCGGTTTGGAT
>Ga0228535_1000931_pt1 | contig 60532 bp, 47 predicted proteins | sample SJ1metagenome_FD_168457 | JGI IMG/M metagenome (GOLD analysis project Ga0228535, IMG submission 168457) | Enriched culture of PCE-dechlorinating microbial communities from Ithaca, New York, USA - SJ1 | ecosystem: Engineered > Modeled > Simulated communities (microbial... > Unclassified | place...
GCGGCGTCTTTGCCGAAGTAGACCTTGTGCGAAGCGGCCTCGCGTCCCGGCCGCCAGTTCAGTTCCGCGTCGAGATCGACGCCGGTGGCGCCGACCGCGGGAACGGGCTCGCGAGCCTGGACCGGAATGTAGAGGAACCGGACCTCGCTCAGGCCGGCCGTCGGCAGGCCGCCCCAACTGGCGAGAATAGTCAACTTCACATATTTCGCCACCGCGCCGCCAAAGTCGACCGTGGTATTGTGGGAATACCCCGGCTGTCCCGGCCCCCTGGCGAACTCCGGCACTCCGGCCAGCTCCGTCCACGCAGCGCCGTCGACCGAGTACTCCACCTTGACGGTCTTGGCGCCGAAGCCGATGAGCATCTCGATCAACTGGTTGGAGTTCCATACCCACATTTCGTGCAGCTTGTAGGCGGCATCGAACTCGAACTGAATCCAGTTCGACGCCCCGCCGGCGCTGGTCCACATATGCGTCGCTTCGGTCGAATGCCCACCATCTGCGTCGAGCCCGGAACCGTTGACGGTATTCTGGGGACCCATGCCAGGCTGAGAACTGGAGGCGGTGGCGGTGACGCTGCGGATCGGATACGCGTAGGGTTCGACGGTGAACGTCCACACAGCGCCCTTGGCGACCTTGCCGTCGGCGCTGTTGACCTCGTCGACACGCCAGTAGTAGGTTTGGCCATAGGCGAGGACGCTCTGGGGCTGATAGGTCGTGTCGGCCTGGCCCGCGCTGACCGCGTTGGCCAGAGCCGCGCTATTGACGTCGGCAAAACTGGTGCCCAGGTACACGTTACGGGTCGTCGCCCCCTCTCCGGCGGTCCAGCGAAGCGGAACATCGCGAGCGACATCCGTCGCCCCGTCGTCCGGCACAGGTTCGCTGGCCAGCGAGGCCGAAGTTCGAGGCATGGCCGCCACGCCCAGCATGTTCCCGCCGTGACCTTGGGTGCAGCCGCCCAGCGTGACCGTGCCGCGTTTGACTGCCAAGGCAAAGATGGAGTAGTATTGGTTGATGCTCCCGTCCGCGGATTCATCGATGCCGATGTCCTCGCCTGTGTCCACAAACCCCAGGGTGGTCAGCCACGGCATCCCGGTGATGTTCGGCGCCACTCCCTTGCCGCCCGCGGCGCCGCCCATGCGGTTGTCGACGAACACGTAGATCGTCGCATCCCTCGACACCGTGACGTCAAGCTGATACGTCCCCTGGTTCTTGTTGTCGTTGGCCAGCAGGATGTACTCGGCGCCGAGCACGAGGGCCGGGACATCCTTGTAGATGTGGACCCGGTCCAGGAAAGTGACGGACCCCTCCGCCAGCGGAGCGGCCCCCACCAGCGGCGTCTCCGGGGCGTCCGTGTCTGTGTTGCGATGGGCGAGCCCGGTGATCAACTGGGCCTGCGCCGAGCCGACCAGCAGGCCCAGCGCCAACATCGATAGAATGAATGATTTCCGGCACATACCTGTTCTCCTTCGATCCCACACACACATGAAAACGGTTGATGCGACCGCCCGACGGGGAAGGATCACATGAGGTCGTCCTTCGATGCGGACGGCGCAAACGTCAGCAATCGACCATTCAAGCGTTCCTGGATTGACTATGCCGGCGGGTTCCGGGCTCGCGAGGACCTGCGGTGAAGAAATGAATTTCGTGCGAAGGAACGCAGGGCCGTCGCCTGCCATAGTCACGGCAGTTCCCGGAAATCCGCACCACACTGTACCCTTGTTCGAGAACCGATCGTGTGGGCCACACGATCTCCACGACACGCGGCGACGATGCTCATGTGTGGATCACCGCGGGACGCTCGGCCCCCGCAAGGCGTGGGGCCGATTCTGTCGCTTCTGTATATTTTGGTCCTCCTTCCTGCCCCGAAGGACAGGAAGGAGAACCGAGAACCACTTTGCATCCGGCGCCAAGGCCGGAGGCTTGACGCCATTGACTCCTACTTGCCGATCGCAGCGATCGTGTAGAAGTTGTTGCCCGAATCCTGGGCGCCGAAGACATAGGTGCCTGCGGCCAAATCGGCAGCGAACACGCTCATCGGACGGTCCACCGTGGCGCTCTCACGGATGTAGAGCTTCAGGCCGGTGTTCTTGAATTGACCGGGCTGCGCGAACGCCGCAACCACTCTGTCCACCGCAGCCTGCTGACCGGTGATCCGATCGTCGCAAGTGAGGTACACGGTCGCGGCCCGAGCCAGAGTCACGGTGTACGTGACGTCGATCTCGCCGGCCGTCTTATCCTGGTTGAACATCAGAACGTAGTCAGCGCCGATCAACTCCGCAGGCGTGTTGGCCCACGGATAGGGGCGATCGGAGAAGACCGTGGCTCCATCGCGGAGACCCGCGACGAGGAACAACGGCGTCGTGCTGTCGGTAAACGTGGTGATGGGCGACGCGTCGGTCCGGGTGCCCGGCTGGCCTTTGGCCCGCACGACGGCGGTGATGACCGGCGCCTGGGTGGAAGCGGACACCGTGGAATAGAGGCCGATGTCGTCGATGTAGAGGGTGCCCATGCTGCCGGCGCCTTCGACGCCGATCGTCAGACTGGTGACCTTGCTCAGATTCCCGGTGACCTTGGACAAGTCGATGTTCCACGCGGCCCACAAGGGCTTGGCGATGTCGGCTGCGTCGCCGCTGTAGGCGATCTTGACGCCGTTGATCTTCACATACAGCTTGCCGTTTCCGGTGTTCTCGGCCAACCCTCGGAAGAACAGCGAGAGACTCTTGACCCCGCTGGCGGTCCAGTTCTGGGCGGTGGCGAAGGTCAGCGTCGCCTCGGAAGTCGCCATCTTCGTGTTGTCGTACGCCATCGGCATCGACTGCGCGCCGCCATGAACGATCGTCTTCTCGGCGAACGGAGCCTCCATATGGCCGACGACCGAACCGCTCTTGCCATCGGTCATGCCGTCGATCCAGAACTCGTAGATCCGCGATCCTTCGTCGTCGGTGTAGCTCTCGAAGTCGTCGACCACGAGGAATCGGCGGGTGGCGAAACTCCAGACATCGCCTTCATAGACGCTCGTGCCATTGACCTCGTCGACGCGCCAGTAGTAGGTGCTGGCCAGATCCATGGTCGCAGGGGTGAAGCTGTGATCGACCGCCGTCTTGGCCGCTACGGCGCCGCCGGCGACCGCGTCCTGGTCCTTGCCGAGATACACCTTGTGCGAGCCGGCTTCGCGTCCCGGACGCCAGCTCAGCGTGGCGTCGAGCTCGATGCCGGTGGCCGCATCGGCAGGCACAGGCTGGAAGGCCTGCACAGGAACGTAATAGAACCGCACTTCGGCCAGGCCGCCCTTGGAGACGCCGCCCCAGGTGCTGTCGATCGTCAGCTTGACGTACTTGGCGACCGCGCCGCCGAACTCGACGGTGGTGTCGTGTTTGTTGGTGGCCACGCCAGGCGCCTGGGCGAACTCGGGCACCCCGGCCAATTGCGTCCAAGTGGCGCCGTCCTGGGAGTGCTCGACCGTGACGCCCTTGGCGCCGAAGCCGATGAAGGCCTCGATCATCTGGTTGGAGTTCCAAACCCACATCTGGTCGAGCTTGTAGGGTTTCTCGAACTCGAATTGAATGTAGGCGGGCGACACATCGCCGCTGAGCCACATCGTCTTGGCGTCGACCGAATGCTGGTCGTCGGCGTCAAGGCCGACGCCGCCGACGGTGTTCTCGGGACCCATGGCCGCCTGGAAGCTGGAGGCGGTGGCAGTGACTTTCGTGATCGGATAGCTGAACGGCTCGACGGTGAACGACCAGATGTCGCCTTTCGTGACTTTGGCGCTGGTGGCGTTGACCTCGTCGACCCGCCAGTAGTAGGTCTGGCCATAGAGGAGACCGACCGGATCGTAGGTCGCATCGGACATTTCATCGCCGACCGTCCCATTGGTGACCTCATCGAGATCCGTGCCCAGATACACGAAGTGCTTGGCGACGTTCGCCGGCGCGGTCCAACTCAGGATCGTGTCGCGCGGAACATCCGTCGCGCCCTTGGCGGGAACCGGGTCCAAAGCCTTGGTCGGCGTCACAACCTGTGTGATGTCGATGAAACAGATCTTGGCGTTGGAGGCCCCCGTCGCCGGCTTGATGGACAGACGCCCGTCCGTGACCGCGACGCCGGTCAAGGTGTATTCGTCGAAATTGTCCTGACCGTCCGGGTCTGTGACGATGACGCCCTCAACGTCCAGGGTGTTCGTCTGGTCGCTGTTGCTCGGATCGCCGCAGACAATGAACAGGTTGTACTTGCCGGCGGGCAGGGCGATTTCCCACGTCTTATCGGCGTTCTTGGAAAAATGGACCAGGGTGTCGTACCGCTTGTCCTTCGACGCCGCGTTGTTGCGTTCCCGGTCGTCGGCCGTGGCGTCGGCGCTCCAGCCGTAGCTGTAGCCGTTGCCCCGGTCGGCGAACACCTGGCCACTGTCCATCAGGTACCCTGCCGGCACAGCGGCCGTCTCCAACTGGAAGTTGATCTTGACGACCAGTTGCGCGCTGGCCCCTGCGCTCATCAGACACAAGCCGATCAAAGCGAGCCAAACTACTGATTTCCGAACCATACTCAATCCTCCAAACCACGTTGTACCCATTGAAGCCGACCAACACTGGCCAATCCATCCCCGGCGATGCGCAGACACAGGGACCTTGACCCCATCGGGGTCTGCGCACACCATGAATGTCTTCGACAAATCCCCGGACTGGCTGTAGGAGACCTCCTAACCCAAACACCCTCTCAGAAAGAACTTGCGACATGAAACATGCGGACATGACCTCTGTGCCGAACCTTGCTTCGCCCGGGCGCGCACAGAACGGACTGGCGGATTCAAACCCTTTAGGCCCCCCTGCAATGCCAAACCCATAGCCGATCCTCCGGGCCCGCTGCGCCATGGCGCGTCGGGGAGTGAAAAAAGACGCAGGTCATTCACCCTATTTGTACCATACAGGCCGTCGGAACCTCAAGGGAATTCGCTCAGGGACCGATAAGTTTCTGTCCTGTCGGACCGTGTTTGTCCCAAGACCGCACGAGGTTCCTATGCACAATCGGTCACTGTCCGGCGCGGATCGGCCATTCACCCGAGAGGCGTCGGCCGTCGGAACCCAGGTAGGTGGCTTCGAGAATGTAGGTCTTGTCCCGCTCGACCCGCAGGTCCAGCGTGAACTCATAGGCCCGCAGGAAGTCACGCCAGGACCTGTGGTTGTCGGAAGGACGGGTCAGGTCGATGTCCGGCCAGATCATCAGACGCTGGCCCTTGGTCTGGGCCGAACGACGGACGTATTCGTACAGCTCGAACCGCAGCGAGCACGGCGCCTTGATCGGAGATCCGAAGGCGTCCAGAAGGGCCACGTAGACATTCAGTCTGGCGTCCTGCCCGATGCCGGCTGCCCCGGCGATTTCGCTGATCGGCAGGATCGTGATCCTGGCCGGCCCGAATCCGCTGGGGACCGGTGCGGAAGCCTGTTCGCCTGCCTGCGTGGCGGGCGCCGCGGTCGGCGGCGCAACCGGCGCCAACTGCGGCGGGGTGTCGCAACCACCGGTAAGAGAGGTCGCCAGGAGACACACGTAGAGAAGAAGGCACAGACGCCTGCTCAACGGAGGCCGGGACCGATTCAATCTCAAATCGCCAATCGCCAATCGCAAATCCACTTACAGGTCCTCGTCCAGGATGTGTCCGAACCGGCGTTTCTTGGTCCGCAGATAGTCGACGTTGTGCTTGCAGGGCTTGGCCCTCAGGGGGATCTGTTCTGCGATCTTGATCCCGTAGACCTCGAGCCGGCTCACCTTCTTGGGATTGTTCGTCAGGAGTCGCACGTTGCGAAGCCCCAAATCGCGGCAGATCTGGGCGCCGATGCCATAGTCCCGACGGTCGGCCAGGAACCCGAGCTTGAGGTTGGCGTCCACGGTGTCCAGACCCTGCTCCTGAAGCTTGTACGCTCGAATCTTGTTGGACAGGCCGATCCCCCGGCCTTCCTGGCGGAGGTAGATCAGGGCCCCCTTGCCTTCCTTCTCGATCATCTTCAGGGCGGTGATGAGCTGGTAGCCGCACTCGCACCGCTGCGAATGGAACAGGTCGCCGGTCATGCACTCGGAGTGAACGCGGATCAGGACAGGCTCCTCGTGCTCGATGGGCTGCCCCTTTGCGTCCAGGTCGCCGATGCCCCCTTTGCACAGGGCCAGGTGCGGCTCGGGCGACGTCGAGCTCTCGTAAGCGACCAGCTTGAAGTCGCCGTAATCGGTGGGCAGACTGATGGACTCGAACCGCTTGACCTGGCTCTCCCGCTGGAGACGGTGCTCGATGAGCTTGGCGGTCGAGGCGATCTTGAGACCATGCTCCTTGCAGAACCCCAGCAGTTCCGGCACGCGGGCCATCGAGCCGTCGTCGCTCATGATCTCGCAGATGACCGCGGCGGGCTTGAGCCCGGCCAGGCGGACCAGGTCGATCCCCCCTTCCGTCTGTCCGGCGCGGACCAGGACGCCGCCGTCGCGGGCTCGCAACGGAAAAATGTGACCCGGCCGCGCCAAATCCCGTGGCTTGGCGCCGTCGGCGATGGCGACTTGGATCGTGTGGGCGCGGTCCGCGGCGCTGATGCCGGTCGTGATCCCCTCGGCCGCGTCCACGCTCACGGTGAAGGCGGTGCCCAGACGCGCGGTGTTCTCCACCGCCTGCGGATACAGCCCCAGCGAATCGCACTTCTCCGCCGGCAGCGGCAGGCAGATCAGACCCCGCCCGTACTTGGCCATGAAATTGATGATCTCGGGAGTGGTCTTTTCCGCCGCACAGACCAGATCCCCTTCATTCTCGCGGTCTTCCGCGTCCACAAGAACGATCATTTTTCCCTGGCGGAGGTCCTCAAGGACCTCTGGGATATCGCTAAATCCTTGTCCTGTAGTTACTTCTGGCATTACTTGTCAACCATCCTGTCTGGAGCCATCGCCACACCGACGTGGGGCCGGATCTCCATTTATGTGTTGCGCGGGGGCTCTCGGCGCAACATTCATCGCAAAGCCGGACTTGAGGCCGCCGCAGGAGAGACGCGACCTGGGCCGCGATGCGAATGTCGTTTCCAGACCACGAGTTGCGCACCGACCGGTCAAGGCGCTAGCGGCCGGAGTCTGCCGCCTGCGTCCGCTCGTATTCTTCAATATAGCGAGCTCCGTTGCGGATGTAAATGAGGGCTGCCAAAACCGCTGCCGCCCCGGCCGACCACCAGAGCACGCGGGCGAACGCGCGGTAGCCGGGGATGACGCGATCCAGTTCCGGTGCCACCAGCACCGCGATCACCATGCTCAATTGGAGAGCGGTCGCCAGCTTGCCCGCCCAGACGGGCACGATATGAACCTGGGAGGTGATCAAGTAGACGATGAGGAAACCCAGCGTGATCAGGAGATCCTTGCCGATGATCAGGACCACGACCATCGTGGGCAATTGCCAGCCGTCCACGTGCCCCTGCTCGGAGACCAGCAGCAGCGAAGCGGACGTGATCAGCAGTTTGTCGGCCAAGGGGTCGAGGAATGTGCCCAGCTTGGTGATCTGCCCGCTGTGGCGGGCCCAATAGCCGTCGATGGCGTCGCTGACGGCCATGAGGAAAAACAGCACCACCGCGAAGCGTCGCAGGAACACCCGCGAGTCTTCGCTGAACTGAGGGTCGTGGGTATTGAGCATGCAGCCCACGAAGGGCGCGATCAACAGGATTCGCAGGATCGTGATCCGCGTCGGCCAGCTCAGTTGCGGGGCATCGGCCCGCCACATCCGCCCCAGCAATTCCCTCAGTCCTCGATTGTGGAGGTCGTGGTCCATCTCGAACTCCGTCCATTGCTGGTCATTGCATCCGTCGCCAGGCTCGTTATACTAAAGGAGGCTACGCGGGTTGACAAGAGAGGGTTCTTTCCAGTCCCTCGGCAGCCCTCGAACATCCAAACAGGCGGAGCAAGCAATCATGAACGCACGAAGCCGGTTGGCACGAGCCTATTACGATCTGTCGGTGATGCTGGATGCAGGGGTGCCGATCATGCGTTCCTTCGACATCGTGATTGAGGGGCGCAGCGGGTACTTCAAACGCGTGCTCTCGCAGGTTCGCGACTCGGTGTCCAAGGGCTCGAGCCTGGCTGAATCGATGGAAAGACACCGCCATGTGTTCCCCACCCTGGACCGGATGCTCGTACAGGCCGCCGAACACTCCGGGTCGCTGGGCCAGTCGTTCAAGATGCTGTCGGAATGGCACGAATTCGTCCAGAGGATCGTACATCGCATGCTCATGGGACTGGCGTATCCGTTCCTCATTCTGCACGCCGCAGCCTTCATATTCCCCCTGCCCAGGCTCATCTTCGGCCAAATGGGCATCAGCCAGTATCTGCTTTCCGTCCTTGGGGTGGTCATCTGGCTCTACATCTTGTTGTTCATCATCGCCATTCGGGTGTATCGGCCCGAGACGACACGCTTGATCCGCCTGCCCCTGGACTACCTGGTCCTGCGAATCCCTGTTCTGGGAGCGGCCGTCCGCCAGTTGTGCATCAGCCGCTATGTCAAGGCGTTCGCCATGCTCTACAAAGCGGGCGTTCCCATGGCCGAAAGCGTCGAGCGGGCTGGTCGGGCGGTGGGCAATGAAGCCGTCGCTGGGCTTTTCCGAGGGTCGATCACCAGCGTTCGCAACGGCGCCACGGCCTGGGAGGGCCTCTCGCCCCGGCTGCCCAGCGAGTACCGGCACCTTTGGCAGATCGGAGAGGAGTCCGGCGAACTCGACCAGACTGTCGACAAGATCGCCCAGATCTCCGCCGACCGCGCGGACATGTACTTCCGCGGGTTTGCCAGGGGCTTCCCGATCGTGGTCTACTTCGTCATCATGGGCCTGATGGTCTACATGATCTTCACGCTGTTCGCCCAGGTGTACGGCGACGTGCTCTCGTTCTGAGCCCGGGCGTCGTCCGGGGTGCCCGAGGACTCTCCGAGGCCGGTATTTTGCCGACTCTTTCCCCTGGTGCGGATTTTATGCCGCTATCGACTTGATGTTCATTCGGGCGTTGATACAATTCATCCGATTTTATAGAGGCTGACCGATGGCTGTTCTGAATGTCAATATAGATCATGTGGCGACGATCCGCCAGGCAAGGCGCACCGACGAGCCGGACCCCGCGTGGGCGGCGGTGGAGTGCGAACTGGCAGGGGCCAACGGAATCACCGTGCACCTGCGCCAGGACCGGCGCCACATCAACGACCGCGACGTGCGGGTGCTCAAGGAAACCGTCGCCTGCAAGCTGAACCTGGAGATGTCGCTGGCCGAGCCGATCGTCAAGATCGCCGAGCAGGTCGTGCCGGACCAGGTGACGATCGTGCCGGAGAACCGCGCCGAGCTGACGACCGAAGGCGGTCTGGACTGCGTCCAGTACAAACGCAGGCTGGCCGACGTGGTCAAACGGATGCACAAGAAAGGCATCGTCGTCAGCGCGTTCATCACGGCCGACCGGGACCAGATCGCCGCCTCGGCCCAGACCGGATGCGACGCCGTCGAGCTGCACACCGGCATGTACGCCAACGCCAGGACGGAGAAGGCCGCCAAGAAACAGGTGCTCGAACTGATGGCCGGGCGGGACTTCGCCCTGGAAAACGGGCTGGTCGTCCACGCCGGACACGGACTGACCTACCGCAACATCGGCCCGGTCGCCCGGATCGAGGGGCTGTGCGAATTCAACATCGGGCACAGCATCATATCGCGCGCCGTGCTCGTGGGCCTTCGCCAGGCCACGCGGGAAATGATCGAGCTGATCGACAAGCACGAAGTACGTACCGCGTGAAGCGTGAAGCGAACAGGCGAATCGCCCACCTTGTAGAATCGTGCCCAACGCAGAAACTCAAAATAGTAAATAGTAAATCGCAAATAGTAAATCAGGAGAGATTGGATGTTCACAGGCGCCATGGTGGCGATCGTCACGCCCTTCCAGGACGGCAAAGTCGATTTTGAAACGCTCGACGAGTTGATCGATTTTCAGTTGGAGAACGGTATCGACGCGATCGTTCCGGTGGGAACGACGGGCGAGTCGCCGACGCTCACGCACGAAGAGCACAAGCAGGTCATCGAGCGGGTCGTCAAGCGGGTTGCCGGCGGGACGCGCGTGATCGCGGGGGCGGGGTCCAACAGCACCGCCGAAGCGATCGAGCTGACCGCCTACGCCAAGAAAGTCGGCGCCGATGCCACGCTGCAAGTGTGCCCGTACTACAACAAGCCCACACAGGAAGGGTTCTTCCAGCACTTCAAGGCGATCGCCGACGAGGTCGATCTGCCGATGGTGCTGTACAACATCCCGGGCCGCTGCGGCGCAGGCATGACGCCTGAGACCGTCGCCCGACTGGACGAACTGGAGAACGTCGTCGCGATCAAGGAAGCCACCGGCAGCCTCGACCAGGCCAGTGAGATCGCGATGCGGTGCGACATCACGATCCTCTCCGGCGACGACTCGCTCACCCTGCCCCTGGCCTCCGTCGGCGGCAAAGGCGTCATCAGCGTGGTGGCGAACATCGTCCCGGCGGACGTCAAGGCCATGACCGACCTGATCCTCGAAGGCGACCTGGTGAAGGCCCGCCAGTGGCATCGCAAGCTCTTCGCGTTGAGCAAGAACATGCTGACCCTGGCAACCAATCCGATCCCGATCAAGGCCGCGATGGCCATGCTGGACATGTGCTCCGAGGAGCTGCGTCTGCCCATGACCCCGCTGGAACCCGCCAAGAAGACGGCTCTCAAGCAGACCCTGACCGACTACGGCCTGCTGAGCTGAGTGTCGAGACGAACAGTGACAAACCGCCCGGGTGCAGCCGTGCACCCGGGCGGCTGTTTCATTGGTGTGTGATCAAATCCCGTCGATCAGCCAGGAATCGCCGGATTTTCGCAGGGTGGCGTCCAGGTCGAACGTGTCGCCCGCGTGGAAGGTGTGTCCTTTCATCGTCATGTCCGTCTTGAAGGTGACCTGCCATGTCACCAAAGTGCCCCGCTCGGTCGACTCCGTCGCGGTGACGGGCATTTCGGCGTCGGCATCGAGCGATTGCAGCAGGAGTTTCATCTGGTACTGAGACCCCTGCTGGGGATCATCGGGCCCTGCGGCCAGGATCGCCCGCATATCCTCATGATCCGTCCCGCCGGGGAGCATACAGGCCATGACGGAAGCCGCGTCTCCTGAGACGATCGCCTTGGTGAAACTGCGTACGGTCGCTTCAGGACTGCTCAGATCCAGGCCCGAATCTGTCCCAGAGGCAGCGGATTCCCCAGGAGCCGCCACTTCGCTTTCGGCGACCTCCCGAACGGGAAAGAACGGCATCGCGGGCTTCGATTCGGGAGCCGCGGCCTTCGGGCTCGGCAAAAGCTCAGGCACTTGGGATTCAACTGCCGCAGTTGGGCCCTGCGATCCCGTCGGTGTCGCCTTGCCGTCCGAGCTTCGATCCTCAGGGGCCGCCAGCGCGGGCGAAGCAGATGTAGGTGGTCTGGATGAGAACCCCTTGTAGGCGACCACGCCGGTCGCCACCACAATCACGGCGACCGCGGCGGTGATCAGCTTGGTGTTCGCGGCGGCCAGGATTCCTCCAGTCAGGATGGCTGCCGATGGTGCGCCGGCACCGGCGGCTCCAGCCGCCTGTGCGGCCAGCAGAGTCATCTTCCCGAGTTGCCTGAGCACGATCTCCGGAGCGCTCTGTGCGACGTTCTCCGCCAGAAGAGTCGAGAGGCCCGCTGTCGTGACGAGGACGCCCTGACGCTTCAGATGGGCCCGAACCCTGGCCAGTCCTGAATCGATCTGGCGGGAGATGGTCGGACGGGAGACGCCCGACTCGTCCGCAAGTTCCGCCATGGAGCGGCCTTCGAGATAGTGGCGAATGAGCAGTTCGCGAGTCCGGTCGTCAAGTTGCTCCAGAGCCTCGTCCACGCAGGGCGAGACCTCGTGCCACGTCGGGGCCTCGTCAACTTGGGCCGCGTACACCCTCTCCCGTTTCCTGCGGGCAGAATCGCTGCGGATACGGTCCACCGCCTGGCGGACCGCGACTCGATGCAGCCAGGCGCCCACGGAACCCCGAATCCGCGGTGCGTTCTTCGTCAGGTGGAAGAACGTCTCCTGGGTCGCGTCAGCCGCCCGGTCGGCATCGGCCAGAACGCGTAAACACGTTCCGTACACCAGCCCCGCGTAGCGGCCGACGATCTGGGCAAACGCCTCCGCGTCGCCGCCGGCGAACCGCTCTAACAGGACACTTTCGCTCTCAGCCATATTGCTTCTCCTGTCGATCTGCTCTGTTCCTGTCCATCATCGTAGATAGGTCGGAACACAAAGGCAAACCGTTCAGGAAAAAAAACGCCGGCCGAAAGCCCGGATTAGAGCCTTGCCACCGGTTTGGATCGGGCCGGCCTTCTCGACTGCTCAACCAATCCGACGTCCAGCATCTGCACGTTGGGCAAAGCCGCCCTCAGGTCGGCGATCGCCCGTTCGTCGATCCGGACGGAAGAGCGAATCTCGATGGAGTCCAGCAACCTGCACTGCGACAGGCCGGCCAGGCCCTGCTCCGTGATCCGACTGTTGTAGATCTGCAGAGCGTGGAGCCTGGGCATGGCCGTCAGGGGCGTCAAGCCTTTGTCGGTCAAGGTACGGCCGCCTTTCAAGGCCAGGACTTCGAGATTCGCCAGAGAGGCCAGCTTCGCGACGCCGGCATCCGCACTGACCGCGTCCCCGACGCCGAGGGCCTTGAGTTTGGGCATCGACGTGAGATACGCCAGGCTGCGATCCGTGATCCGATCCAGCCAGGGCACACACAGCCGCTCCAGAGACTGGATCTGGGCGAGGTGCCTCAGCGACTCCTCGGAGACTCTCGGGCTCTCCAGCCACAGCACTTTCAGCGAGGGCAGCGAAGCCAGATACTGAACGCCCCGGTCGGTGAAAGGACCCGTGAGCCGCAGGTGACGCAGGTTGGGCAGCGTGGCGAGGGCCTTCAATCCTTCGTCCGTCATCTTCGTAGTGCCATCCAGGTGCAGGACCTCCAGGTTGCGGAGTTTGGCGATGGAGGCAAGTCCCGCGTCGGTCAGCTTCGTGGCGACGATCTCCATCTCGTTGACCGTCTGCAGCGCAGCGATGCCCGCCATCTCGTCGTCGGTCAGGCCGTACGGCGTGCAGATGTGCTCCAGTTGTGTGAGTGATTGCAGGGTCGCCCACCCCTTGCCGCTGAAGCGCGCGTAGACCGGGCAGATCCCGCTAACCCCGGTCAGCCGGGCTATGTACGGCAGAAAGGCGTCGTCAGCCTTGAGGGATGGTTCGAAGTCCAGACCCTGTATATCCCCAGGATTCAATGACCCGAGGCAATCAAGGCATTGTTGACGAGTGACGCCGGGGCCGCCCAGAAACAGCGACGCGCGTTTGCCGGCCGGGATCACCACGTCGCCCTGAGCCTGCCCCACGTACTGAACCGGCGCGAAGACGTAACCCGGGTGGAACTCGCGGGTGATCTCCGGGAGCGAGTGACGCGGATCGATGAGACGAATCTGCCCCACCGATTGCCCGTTGGGGAAGTGCAGGATTCGCTCGGGAAGATCCTCCCGCCCCGCACAAACCTGACCTGCCATCGTCGCCTGAGACACCACCGCAAGTAGAACCGCTGCCCATACCATTGTACGACTCATCTTGCTTCTCCCTTCGTCTATGCGAATCCTCTGCAACCAGTCCGGCTCACGCGTCAGTTGAGCGTGAGCCACGCGTCGTCTTGTGTGACTTCGAACGCATCCATGTGCGTCTCGACCTCGATGCGATAGGGCCCGCGAGGAGCCCCCTGGCCGTAGCCCTGCCCGCCGTAACCGACCGTCTTGGGTACTCGCCACGAGTACGTTGCCTGGCCTCAGCCATAGGCGAACTTGCCCGATCGCACCACCGTTCCAGCCTGGTCGAGAATCTGGAACGACGGCTCGGGCACCTCGCGCCCGTTCTTCTTGACGACGCCGGCGTACCGCTCCCCCGCCCGTCCCTCCAGTTCCAACCGAACCGTGGCGTCCGGGTTGTAGAAATACCGCCCCATGGAGCCCCGGACCTGGAACGGCGGACCGATCTGAAGCCTGGTCTTCTCCCCAGCCTTGATCTCGAAATCGCCAAGTCCTCCGGGCTTGGTCATCGTGAACGCCCAGCGATTCCCGCCTTCCGTTTCGGTCAGACCCAGAGATTTGACATAGTACCTGCCGGCGGGCAACCGCCACGTCGGCTCGACGCCGTTCACCTCCTGGGGCCCGGCGTCAGACCAGAATTCGGCCGCGACTTCTTTCCCGCCGAAATCGAGCGTGCCGAACGCCGGCTCCGCTCTCCGAAACTCGATAACGCTGCCGTCGTCGGAGACCTCGATCCCGTAGTACCGACCGTCGAGGCTGATCACCTTGCTCAAGGGCATCGTCACAGCGACGCTTCTCCGGCCGCCGCCCGGCACGTCCACGAGCTTGTCGCAGTCGAATGAGATCACGTCGCAGTTCGGGTCCCGCGAGCCCCGTCCCGGCGGATCGAACATCCTGTTGAATCGCCCGTCGAAGTCGGTGTCGACCAGCGTGACCCGGCGGGTCTTGCCCTCCAGGACGACCGTGCCGTCGCGGTAGAAGGCCGGATAGAAGGTGAGCCACTTGCCGTCGGTGCACTGCGGGTAGAATGCGTCGCCCCCCGGTTCGCTGCGGCCCTGCTTGAGATACACGGGGCCGAACTCATAGGACGCACAGTACGTCAAGAGCTGATTCCGTCTGCCGATGTAGACCTTCTCGTCCGACCAGAGGCCGTCGCCGTCGAGGTCCAGGATGAGCATCACGTCTCCCGGCGGACGCGTGGATCGGTAGGTGATTCCCTGGATCTCCCGGCCCCCCACGCGAACGGGGAAGTACACCGGCTCGCGCGGCGCGCCCGACGGGGTTTCCCGGATCGTAGGTGGCCTGACCGTCGTCGTATCCTGCCGCTGGAATCCCAGGGCCGTGGCCGGACAGGACTGGAAGGGAGGCACCAGCTTCAATTCGGCCCTGGCCACAAGCTGCCCAGCCGACTCCCATGGCGGCGTCGATTGAGATTCCTTCGCAGCGGCCTGGCGCTTGAGCCTCACGATCGTCTCATAGGGCGACTCCCTCGTCTGGCCTGTCGCCAGCCCGGATGCCGACAGAACCAGGGCCAGGGCGATGAACGCACGAAATCCAGGCAAATCCACGTTCTTCATCGCGTCATCTCCTTTGATAGAGCCCTCGTCAGCGACGCACGTCCCGCTGGGCAGGCTCGACCGGTTCTGCGAGGCGAAACTCGATCGAGCCGCCGTCCTCGGCCACCTCGATTCCATAGGTCCGCCCGGCAATTCGAACCCATTTGCCCAGGGGCATCACCTCCGGCGTCTCCATCGGCCTGTGAAGGAACTGCGAATCGCCGCTGAAGTCGATCGCCAGCAGATCGCACCCCGCATCGCGAGCGTTCAGAGCGATCGGACCGAGGGCTTTGTTGAACCGACCGTCGAAATCGGAATCGACCAGACCGATTCGATAGATCTTGGCGTCGAGGGTGACCGTGCCGTCGCGGTAAAACGCCGGCCAGAACGTCAGCCATTGCCCGTTCGAGCACTGGGCGTACAGCGATTCGCCCGTCGGTTCGGTCGCCCCCTGGCGGAGGAAGACCGGACCGAACTCATAGGTCGCCGTCGTCGGGTACGCCCACAGCCTGCGCCCCACATACGTCGTCTCATCGGACCAGAGTCCGTCGGCGTCGGTGTCCAGGATCAGCATGACCTCGCCCGGCGAGCGGATCGAACGATAGGTAATCCCCTGAATCTCCCGGTCGCCCGCTCCGACCACGAAGTACACCGGCTCGCGCGGCGCATCCGGCGGCGTCTCCACCATGCCGACAGGCTTTGTCGTCGTCGTGCTCTGATGCCGAAATCCCATCGTCCCGACCGGGCTGCCCCGAAACGGCGGCGCAAGTTTCAACTCGGCCCTGGCTACAACCGGCCCCAGCGAGAAATCGCCTGCGAGGTTCGGATCGATGAATCCGTCGGAGATTCCGGCGGTCGCTTCTCGCCGCAATCGTTGAACGATTTCGTAAGGTGATTCCACAGGGACAGGCTCCGACTGGCTCTGATGCCCTTGCCGCGCGAACTCCAGGGGAATGGACGTCTCGCAGGGGTCCGCGCCGGCAGAAGACGAAGACCCGCCCGGAACGCGCTGCAAGGGAGAAGGGTTCCCCAGGCTCGCAACAATCGGTACCTCTCCACGCGGGCCTGTATAGGTTCGAGGGTCCGTTTCCGCTTCGGGGCCTGCCAAACCCTGGCGGATCAGAACCGGATCCCTTGCTGCAGGGGAATTGCCGCTCGGGTCGCCAGCCGCAACGACTTCGACGTCCCCAGCCGCGTCGGGCTGCATCGACGGATCGTGCCCCGCGGTCGGGCCGGGCTCGATCGCATGCGAACCCGCGGACTCCCACGATGCCGGCGTCGGGCGTCGGGCGATGTGCTGATACGTCGCGACGGAGCCGACACCGATCACCACGACCGCCGCGGTCGCCATGACCGCAAGGTTGGCCTTCATGGCGGTCAACGCGCCGGTGGCAAGGCCTCCCAGGCCGGACACCGCCCCCGCGGTCGTCGCTGTGGTGGCCAGAGACCCGCTGATCAAGGCGATTTTGCCCAGTTCCGTCATCAGCGCCGGCGGCGCCGCCTGGACGGCATTCTCCCCCAAGAGCAGACCGAGCGCCCCGGCGGCAACGAGAATCCCGCGCCGGCGAAGGCCCGCGCGAAGCAGTTCGACTCCCCTCTCGATCCGACGGGAAATGGTGGCCTGGGAAACGCCCTGCGTCCGAGCGATTTCCCGCGTGGACTGCCCTTCCAGGAAGTGGGCGATCAGGATGCTCCGAACGTGCGGATCGAGCAGATTGAGTCCCTCGTCCACGAAAGGCGAGATCTCCCTCCAATCGGTTGCCTCGTCGGATCGCAGGACCGCATGCTCGGCCTCGCGGCGTCTGCGCGTGGCGTCGCGACGAACCTGGTCGATGGCCTTGTGCGTGGCCACGCGGTGCAGCCAGCCGGGCAGAGAGCCCGTCACGTTCCCAGCGTCCTTGGCCAGTTGCAGAAACGTGTCCTGGGCGATGTCCGATGCCCGATCGACGTCCGTCAGGATCCGCAGAGCGGCGCCATAGACAAGCCCTGCGTACCGCCGGATGATCTCGGCGAACGCCTCCGCGTCGCCGCTGCGGGCGAATCGTCTCAGCAAAATCGCCTCATTTTCCGCCATAGCGCGTCATCTCCAAAGGCCCGTCGCACGCGGAAGGTCCGCTCAACGCGGACTCCAAGCCTGGGACGTCTATTATAAGGCGTCGATCGCGGCGAAACGATTCAAGAAAAACCCCGAAAACCGAATCAGGCGCACGGCTGAGACCGAAACTGCTGGGCTTGGGCATAGGTCTTGAGCATGGCCGAAACCATCGCGCTGACGGAATACCTGGCCCTGACGTGCTCCTGGGCGGTCGCGGCCAGCCGACGGGCGCAATCGCGGTCGTCGAGCAACTGCTTGAGCGTCTGTCGGATGCTGGGTTCGCTGTCGGGTTCGAAAGTCAGGGCGGTCTGGTTGGGAACGATCAAGTCGTCGACCCCACCCCAGCAGGCGGCCACCGCTGTGCCCACGGCCATCGCTTCCAGCAGGAAGGAGCTGAATCCCCGGAGCGGTTTGGGCTGGACGAAAATATCCCCGGCCGCCACGACGGACCGCCAGGGATTCAGGATCGGCACGATCGTGACGACGTCCGACAGACCGAGGGTCGCGAGCATTCTGCGGAGCGCGTGTTCCGCGGGCCCGGCCCCCATGATCACCATCATGAACTCGCGATTGTCCGTCCGCAACGACTTGACCGCCTTGAAGAGATTCGCAAAATCCGACGCACGACGGAGCGGATGCGCCACCACCAGGCTCGGCAACCGCGACGGGTCGGAAAAACACATCATGTCGGTGTCCACGAAGCTGCCCATATTGACCTGGACGATCCGGTCGGCAAATCGGGGCAGAGCTTTGGCCACGTGGACGCTGATGGTCTCGGCGGGGACGACGATCCTGGCACAGCGATGCGACGAGACGGGCAACCGGCGCACCTTCGCGGCCAGGGAGTTGATCGTGAGCACGTACGGCAGACCCAGCCGACGGGCGATTCGGCGCGTCAGGCCCGCGCGGCTCTCGCACAGACAATGCAGAACGCTGGGTCGGAACCGCTCCAACTGCATGGTCAACCGATCGACCCCCACGTGCTCCATCAGCGGAAGAGGCAGCAGCGGATGGGTGAACAGAGCCGCCGGCGCGGGGGCCACCGACTCGGTGTCGAACCCCGGCGGGCAGACCAGAGCCACAGGGATCGACTCGTCCGCCATGCCCACGAGCAGCCGTCGAAGAAACGTCGCATGCTCCGTGAGATTCTGCGCCGAGACGATCAGGGCCGGCCGAAGCGACCTGCGAAAAGTCGCTCCTTCCGTATCGGCCTGTTCACTTGGAATGCTCCACTGTGTTTCCATTCTGCTCCACCGGCCGTCCGATGCCCGAATAGCCATGGACCATTCTACCCCAAAACCCCCGCTCAGACCATCCCAAATCGTCCCGCAACGCATTCCTCGGTGGATTCGCGATTTGGCTTTGCCCTCGCGTGAAAAACGGGCTATAGTAGGTTGCGATCTCGAATAATGCAGCGTCGGGCGCCGCGGAGCTCGGATGCGAGACCACGCACTGTTCTCCGCCGGAACCCGACGAATGAGGGGGTATGAATCATGGGAAGACTGATCATCGCCGCCAATCGCCTGCCGATCAGCGTGGCCAAGCGCAAGGGCAGGTTCCAGGCGACTCCCAGCCCGGGCGGTCTGGCCGCCGCACTGGCCTCGCTGCCGGAGGCGCTCCAGCGCGTGTGGGTCGGGTGGCCGGGGATCTCCGAGGAATCCGCCGGCGACAACGACAGGGAACAGCTCCGCGAGGAACTGGCGGGCATGGGATGTATGCCTGTATTCCTCTCCCAAGAGCAAGTCGACGAGTACTATCTGGGATTCTGCAACAAGACGATCTGGCCTCTGTTTCATTATTTCCTCGTGCGCACCACGTTCGCGCAGAACTTCTGGACTTCGTATCAGCAGGTGAACCGCCTGTTCTGCGGTGAGTTGATGAAAGTCATCGAGCCCGGCGACTCCGTATGGGTCCACGACTTCCAGTTGATGCTGCTGCCCCAGATGCTTCGGGAAAGGGCTCCCGATCTGCACATCGGGTACTTCCTGCACATCCCCTGGCCGTCGTCGGAGCTGTTCCGTGTGCTCCCCTGGCGCGAGGAGATCCTCCAGGGTCTGCTCGGCGCCGATCTGATCGGCTTTCACACCTACGATTACGTCCGCCATTTCCTCAGCAGCGTCGTGCGAATCTGCGGCCTGGAGCATTCGATGGGCGAACTGGCGGTGCACGACCGAATCGTGAAAGTCGACGCTTTTCCTCTGGGCGTCGATTTCGACAAGCACGTCCAGGCCGCTCTCGACGAGGATGTCAAGACCGAAATCGATACGATCCGCAACACGGTCGGCCACCGCAAGATCATCCTCTCCATCGACCGGCTCGACTACACCAAGGGCATCGTGGAGCGTTTGGATGCGTTCAACTGGTTTCTCTCGACCTGGCCGCGGTACGAGGGCGAAGTCACCCTGATCATCGTGGCGGTCCCCTCCCGCACGGGGATCGAGGATTATCAACTGCTCCGCGACCGGCTGGAACAACTGATCGGCCGGGTCAACGGAGAGCACGGGGCCATCGGCTATATGCCTGTGTGGTATCTGTACCGCTCGATGCCTTTCAAGACGCTGACCGCCCTGTACAGCGCCGCCGACGTGTGTCTGGTCACGCCCTTGCGCGATGGGATGAACCTGATCGCCAAGGAGTTCGTGGCGACCAAGGTCGATGGGCGAGGCGTGTTGATCCTCAGCGAGATGACCGGCGCCGCAGGCGAGTTGGGCGAGGCGCTGATCGTCAACGTCAACGACCGGGAGGCGGTGGGCCGGGCCATCAAAGAGGCCCTGGAAATGCCCGAATCGGAGCAGATCGAGCGGAACCGCATCATGCAGGAGCGGTTGCGCCGGTACGACGTGAGCCGCTGGTCGCGCGACTTCATTCACGCGCTGGCCGAAGTCAAGACCCGACAGCGGCGGATGGCTTCGCACAGACTGTCGCAGGGGGACGTCGAAGCCTTGTGTCGCCGGTACGCGACCGCAGAAAGCCGATTACTGCTGCTGGACTATGACGGCACGCTCGTGGGCTTCCGAAGCCGTCCGGGGCAGGCCGGTCCCGATCCTGAACTCCTGGAACTGCTCGATGCGCTGATCGCCGATCCGGGCAACCACGTCGCCATCGTCAGCGGACGAGACCGAGACACCCTCGACCGCTGGCTCGGACCGATGGACCTTTCGATCGTGGCCGATCACGGCGGCTGGATTCGCCCGCGGGGACAAGACTGGCGAAGCTCCCAACCGGTGAACGAGGAATGGAAACAGTCGATTCGTCCCATCCTGGAACTCTATCGAGACCGCACGCCGGGCTCGTTGGTGGAAGAGAAGGACTTCTCTCTCGTCTGGCACTACCGTCGGGCGGACCCTGCGCTGGCCGCCGTCCGGATGCAGGAGCTTCGCGGCGCGCTGGCGAGTCTGACGGAGAACATCGACGTGGGGATCTTCGAAGGCAACAAGATCCTGGAGATCCGCCGCTACGGCATCAGCAAGGCGCGGGCCGCCCAGTTGCTGATCGGAACCGAGCCCTGGGACCTGCTGCTGGCCCTGGGAGATGACTACACCGACGAAGAGATGTTCGCGGCGGTTCCGGAAAATGCCTATTCCATCAAGGTGGGCCCTGGCGTTTCCAAGGCCCGGTTCAATATCGACGCAGTCCAGGACGTACGCTCGCTGCTCAAGCGTCTGGCCGATCTGTCCTCTTCGCATCGCCCAGCTTTTCCATCAGGTCGGCCAGGCGGTACTCGATCTCCAACAGCTTCTCCCGGCTCTTGAACTGCCCGCGGCAGAGCACGCCGAGAATGGTGCACAGGCCGATCGTGTTGAGCAGGAAGAACCACAGGAGAGCCAACTGTGTGCCGAATTCCGATCGGCTTTCTTCGTGAGAAATGGGGATCACAAAGACGAACATCAGCATCGCAAGATAGAAGAAACCCATCGCGAGAGTCGTTGCGGCGACCCAGGGACGCAGCGTCCGCCGCAAGACTCCGGACACGGCGGTCCAGCCCGTCGACATCGTCCATGCCACAGCCACGAGAAAACCGAGAACCATGAAGAATCGATAGACGATCACGGCCTCCCAGTTGCCGTGGCCGCGGAAGGCGGGCGAACCGAAACCAACGGCGGTGCCCAGGCCGGCAAGAGCCAGCACTCCGAACCCGATTCTCTGCACCAGACTCAATCGCGTGTCCAACATGGCCCGCATCTGCTCCTGCGGCATTCTCCCTTGCGCCGAGTTCAGCGTTTCCATATCCAGAAGCCTTTCGCGAAATGTCCTATTTGGTTCATTCATGGCTCGATTCCTCCTCATCGAGGACGGCCTTCAATGCACGCTTGGCATGATGAAGCCTCGATTTCACGGTGCCCACAGGGACCTCCAGGACCGAGGCGATCTCCTCCAGCGACAGATCCTGCAGAAAGAACAACGTCAGTGCCTCCCGATGAATCAGCGAGATCCGGCCCAGGCCATAGTGAACTCGTTCGGCGTCATCGAAGTTCAGACGGGCGTCGTCCCCGTTGGAGTCGACGGCACCGCCGTCTGACTCGAACAATGCCCGCTCCTGGCGCTTGGCCCTCAGATGGCTGACGGCGGTGTTGCGCGCGATTCCGTAGAGCCACGCGGGGAGCCTCTCGGGTGTTCGCAGTCGGCCGAGTCCCAGGAGGACCTTCAGCCAGGTCTCCTGGAGGACCTGCCGGGCTTCGTCATCGCTGTCCAGAAGCCGGCGGACATAGTACAGCAGCGGCCTCTCCCACGTCCGGATCAGCTCTTCCATCGCTTCCTGCCGCCCCTGCCGGCATCGCAGAACCAGAAGCTCGTAGTAGATGGCTTTCTTATCACGCAACGATCACATCTCCATCGCACTCTCCCATTATAGTCGCGCAGAGCGGCTCTGAGGTTCACTGCCGTAATTCGGGAATCACGAAATCCGATCGGTGTGCACGGCACACCCTACGCGGGCTGGGCCTGGGTGATCTGCCTGGTCAACTCGTTGAGCAAGGCGTCCATCTTGGGATCGCATTGTTTCTCCTCGGCGATCTTGCCGCACGCGTGCATCACCGTCGTGTGGTCCCGGCCGCCCAGGTGGCCGCCGATCTCCTCCAGGCTGTGCTTGGTCAGCGTCCTGGCCAGGTACATGCAGATCTGTCGGGGCGTCGTGATGCTCTGGCTGCGCCGCTTGCTCTGGAGATCGGTGAGTCTCACGTCGAAGTGCCGCGTGACGACCTCGATGATGTCGGTGATGCTGATGTGACGGGCCGCCAATTTGATCTGGCCCTCCAGGGCCCGCTGGGCCAGTTCGAGCGTCACAGGCTCTTTGCTCGTCACCGCCAGCGCGTAGATCGTCGTCAGCGCCCCTTCCAGTTCGCGGATGTTGGCCTGGACCTGCCGGGCGATGTACTCGGCGATATCCTCGCCGATCGGCAGGTCGCGGAGGTGCGCCTTCTTCTGCACGATCGCGATGCGGGTTTCGTAGCTGGGCGGATCGATCCGCGCGACCAGGCCCCAGTTGAACCGGCTGATGAGACGGTCCTCCAGCGAAGGGATCTCCGTCGGCGGGCTGTCCGCGGTGAGAATGATCTGCCGGCCGTTGTTGTATAGGGCGTTGAACGTGTGGAAGAATTCCTCCTGGCTCTGCTCCCGCTCGCGGAGGAACTGAATGTCGTCGATGATCAGGGCGCCGACCGTGCGGAACTGGCTGTGGAAGCTCGTGAGATTGCCCTGCTCGATGGCCCGGATGAAGCGATTGACGAAGTCCTCGCAACTGAGCAACTGGATCACGAGACCCGGCGACCGCTTGCGGGCCTCGTGGCAGACCGCGTGCAGCAGGTGGGTCTTGCCCAGGCCGGAATTGCCGTAGAGGAATAGCGGGTTGTACGTGGTCCCCAGCGACTGGCTGACCGCGATGCAACTGGCGTGGGCCAGGCGGTTGCTCGGACCGACGACGAAATTATCGAACGTGTAGTCGGGATGCAGCGCAGGACCGAGAATCGCCGGGACGGGGTCGGGACGATCCTGGCCTCCTCCGACGCGAAAATCCACGGTGACCAGGTGGCCTGTGATCTGCTGGGCGGCGCGCGTGAAAACGGATCGGCAGTTCCTGTCCAGGAATTGGGAGCTCGCTTCGTCGGGACATCCGATGTCGATCGAGCCGCCGTCGAAGTGCAGGACGCGCAACTGCTCGAACCACTTGCGCGCGTTCGCAGGGTCCAGCGCCCTGGCGCGTTCGACGATATCGGCAAAGATGTTCTCCACATCCGGAGCGGACAAAGCGATTCTCCTTCCAGGCCGCACCAACCCTTGTTGTCTCTCGAAACCGCCCCACGAGTCCTCGTGGCCCTGCCAACGGGGGGCAAAACCGGAAGCGACTATCTACCAGAACGCGGGCCGGCTGTCAAAAGAATACAGGGGGAACGATAACACAACCCAAATCCGAAATTCGAAGCGCGAAATCCGAAACAAGCACGAATGACCAAAACCCAAAGCTCAAAACGGACTATCCGATGTGCGTCAGCGTTTCGGTCATTTGGATTTCGTGCTTTGGATTTGTTTCGAATTTCGAAATTCGGATTTCGGATTTTGCACTTCAGGCTTTCCCCCTGCGAATTCCCCGCCCGGACCTTGCATTTTCCCGAAATCCCGGTACGATCGGCGTCAAAACTCTTTACACAGGATACTCCCATGGGCATCTTCTCGAAAACCACGGAATACTTGAAGGAACGACTGAGCAAGACCCGGGCCAAGATCAGCGAGTCGCTCACGACCGTGCTCAGTCTCGGACGCAAGATCGACGACGAACTGCTCAACGAACTGGAAGAAACCCTCATCCGCGACGACATCGGGATCGAGACCACCGAGAAGCTGATCTCCGAGCTGCGCGAGGCCTACAAGACCCGCAAGATCTCGAACTCCCAAGAGGTGATCCCGTTCCTGAAGGAGACGATCAAGAACTACTGGCCGCACCAGGACAGGCAGCTCCGCACCGCCGCCGGCGGGCCTACGGTCATCCTCGTGGCCGGCGTCAACGGCACCGGCAAGACCACCAGCATCGCCAAGCTCGCCTACATGTTCCACAAGAACGGCAAGAAGGTCATCGTCGCGGCCTGCGACACGTTCCGCGCCGCCGCGGTCGAGCAGTTGACGATCTGGGCCGAGCGGATCAGCGTGCAGATCGTCAAGCACCAGGCCGGCAGCGACCCCGCCGCTGTCGCCTTCGACGCCTGCGACGCGGCCGTGGCCCGCAACGCGGACATCCTGATCCTCGACACCGCCGGCCGGCTCCACGTCAACAAGGACCTCATGCTCCAGCTCACCAAGATCCGCGACGTGGTCACCCGCAAGATCCCCGGCGGACCGCACGAGGTCCTTCTGGTCCTCGACTCCACGACCGGCCAGAACGCGATCTCCCAGGCCAAGCTGTTCACCGAAGCGGTCGACGTCACCGGCATCTTCCTGGCCAAGCTCGACGGCACCGCCCGCGGCGGCATCGTGATCGCGATCAAGGACAAGCTCGACATCCCGGTGAAATTCGTCGGTCTGGGCGAGAAGCCCGAGGACATCGCCGAATTCGACCCCGCCAACTTCGTCGAAGCCCTCTTCGGCGGCAACGACAAGGGATCGCAATAACCTCGATTCCTGAGCCCCCCTCTCCCGCACGTCAATCGGGATCGATGGCCGTGGAGCAATGGTGTTGTATTTTCTCGCAACTCATGGGCCGTGTATTCGCACACAAAACTCTTGCAAAATACAAGTCAAATTGTAGTTTGCAGGAATGATACCACAGAACGGTTTCTTCGCATGATCGGGGCGGTGCATGGCCAGGCGTGGAATGCATCGCGGATCGGGCAGAGCCTGGGGTTGAACTATCAAACCATCAACAGCTACCTGGACTACCTCGTGGGCGCATTCCTGACCCGCAGACTTCAGCCTTATCATGCGAACACCCGCAAGCGCCTGACCAAGTCGCCCAAGGTGTGCTGGAGAGACACGGGACTCCTGCATTCCCTTCTCCAGACGAGAACCTACAACGATCTCCTGGCCCAGCCGTGGGTGGGAGCAAGCTGGGAGGGCTTTGTCGTCGAACAGGTTCTGAATCATCTGGCCGCTCAAGGCAAGACCGTGCAGTCGTATTTCCTTCGAACGGCGGACCTGCATGAGATCGACCTGATTTTGGATTTTGGAACGTCCGTCTGCGCGATCGAGACGAAGTTGTCCGCGAATCCCTCGGTAGGCGACGTCCGATGCCTGAACAAGACGGCCGATCTCATCAAAGCCGACCACCGTGTTCTCGTCGCCCGAGTGCATGAGAGCACGGAATCAGAGGGAATCCTCGTGACCAATCTGTCGGGTTTACTCGACAGGCTTCGGGAAATCGACAGTTAGATGGTATTGACCCCATAACCCCATAAGGAGTTGAGATCGTGACGTCGAGACTGCTGGGTCTGCCTGCTCTGTACATTCTCCTTGTAGCGATCGGCTCGCGCGCGTGTCCTGCGATGGCGGTTCCTCTCCACGAAGATGGGCGGGACTTTCCGCCGTTCATCTGGCCGTCGCAACCGCCGGCGGACTGCCCTTTCGAGCCCTCGAAGGACATCGTGGGCATCGCCTTCTTGGGCGTTCACAGTGACTATCGCGTGGCTGATACCTGGTATCCGAGTTGGGCCGCGGATGGGAACCTGTACTCTCCCTGGACCGATGGCTCCACGCCCCGCGCGGATGGGTCGCGCGAGAACTCCCAGAGCGGCACCGGCCAGAACGCCACGACAGGCCATGCGGTCATGATCGGCGACGATCCGCTTGCCCTCAAGATCATCAGCCTGGGCATGCTCAAGGGCGATGCGTCGCCGTACAAGGGCCGGTATCCCTGCGGCAGCCTCGTCCACAACGGCGTCTGGTACTACGGCACCTACTGCCTGGCCCCCGAGGGCACGACCCACTACGGCCCGGAGGTCTACAACTGGCCTTGGCTGGGCCCGCTCGTCGGCTTTCGCTGCTCGACCGATCTCGGCAAGACCTGGACCGACACGCCGCACACACCAGCCAAGCCGCTCTTCGGCGAGACCGGCATGTGGGGCTACCCGGTCAAGATCGGCTCGCCCCATTTCGTCGACTTCGGGAAGAACATGGAGCACTCGCCCGACGGCAAAGCCTATCTCGTCGCCCACGGCGCCCCCGAACCCGACCCCAAGCCCCGCTTCGGCAACCTCAGTTGGATCAGCGGCGACCAGATCTACCTGCTCCGTGTCACGCCGAGCATCGAGACCATCAACGACGCGAGCAAGTACGAGTTCTTCGCCGGCCACGACGCCGCGGCCAATCCCCTCTGGACCAGCGACTTCCAGAAGATCCAGCCGCTCATCGACTGGAACAACAACTGCGGCTGCGTCACGATCACCTACAACGCCCCGCTCAAGCGGTACCTGATGTGCGTCACCGACGGCTGGCCGACGTGCGCGAAGATGAACTCCTACATCCTCGAAGCGAACGAAATGACCGGCCCCTGGCGGCTCGTGACCTACATGAAGAACTTCGGCGAACAGGGCTACTTCCTGAACCTCCCGACGAAGTTCATCAGCGACGACGGCCGCACGGCCTGGCTCTGCTACTCGGGCAACTTCGCGAAAGACTGGCGAGGCGAAGTCATGCAGGAAAGGCCCCCCGGCAGCCACTACGGCCTCGTCCTCCAGCAGATCAAGCTCCTGGACGAGACCACTCGTCGAAAGTATGAGAAATGACCGTTGAGCAAGCTGCCTATCGGCCATTCGGAACGCGGGAAATGGGGTGTCGGCAAAATTGCATAGACAGCCAGCAGATTTGCCGTTAATCTGCTGATGATGTTTGCACGGCTATTCCATCTACCCGATCATTCTTTCTTCCTGTTCGGCCCGCGAGGGACGGGCAAGACAACTTGGCTACGCCACATTCTCCCCGATGCCCTGTGGTTCGATCTCCTGCGGACACAGACCTTTCTGGCACTGACCCGGCAACCCGAGTCTTTCCGCCAGCAAGTCGAAGCAAGACCCAAGCGAAGTTGGATCGTAGTGGACGAGGTTCAGCGTCTCCCGTCGTTGTTGAACGAAGTGCATGCTCTTATCGCAGAACACGGACACGCCTACCGGTTTGCGCTCAGCGGGTCCAGCGCCCGCAAACTCAAACGCATGGACGTCAACCTGCTGGCTGGACGGCTGATCAATCGTCAGTTCTTTTCGCTTACGGCGGCCGAACTCAACTACGATTTCGAGATCGATCGCATCCTGCGTTTCGGATTGCTTCCTCAGATTCACGCCGAACCCGACTTTGCCATCGATGTGCTGGAAGCCTATGTGGCGAACTATATCCGAGAGGAGATTCAGCAGGAGGCGCTCGTACGGAACCTCGACTCGTTCTCACGGTTCCTGGAGGTTGCCGCCCTGATGAATGGCCAAATCGCCAACGTGGCAGGTCTAGCGAGAGATTGTGCCGTGGCTCGACCGACGGTACAAGGCTACTTCGCGACGCTTATCGATACCTTGATTGGTTTCTGGTTGCCAGCCTGGCGGAAACGGGCCAAGGTCAAAGAGGTGGCCAGCCCGAAGTTCTATCTCTTCGATCCAGGCGTCGCACGGGCGCTGGCAGGTCGTCTCCGCGAACCGCTGGATACGACGGAGCGCGGATTCCTGCTCGAAACCTGGATCCTGCACGAACTTCGTACAGCAATGGCCATGCAGAACACCGGTGGTCAGCTCTGCTACTGGCGGACACCCAGCGGCACGGAGGTGGATTTCATCTGGACCCGCGCGGGACATGCCTTGGGCGTGGAGGTAAAGGCCGCCACAACCTGGCGGACCGAGTACGGTGCGGCTCTCAAGTCCCTGATTGCTCAAAGGAGCTTGCGAGCGGCCTGTGGCGTCTATCTGGGTGACGCCGAACTTAAGGACGGACCGATTCGAGTCCTCCCGATCAAACGATTTCTCAAGGAACTGGCCTCGGGCAACCTCCTGACGCCGGACCGAGGGCCGTGATGTGGACGGGCACAACCATATCTGTTGCCCTGCGCTTACGACCGCACGCCGTGGCTGTGCCATTCCGGCAACTTCGCCAGGGACTGGCGAGGCGAAGTCATGCAAGAAAAGCCCCCCGGCAGCCACTACGGCCTCGTCCTCCAGCAGATTCGCCTGCTCGACGAAACCATCCGCCAGAAATACACCAACTAACCACGATTGCTGTTAAGCAGCGGAGGATCAAGGTATGGCTCGTTTCTGGACCTGTCATTGGCGGTTTCATTGTTGGCGACCCGATATCAATCAAGAGGGCTGCCCGGTTTGCTCATGTGGCAGCAACAGCTTCCGGAAGAGGGGCGTATCTCTCGGAGACATCGTCTACATCATCTCTCTTCGGGAGGGCCATCTTTACCTCGGAGGCCGGATGCTGGTGAAACGGATCGTCTCCAGACCCGAGGCGGTTCGGCTCTTGCATACCGACAATCTCTATGATGCGGAAGAGTGGGTTGTCGACCCTGAACAGACGGGCACGTTGCTCCACCTTCATCGTCGTCTTTCGCCGGGCCTGACAAGACAACTTCGGTTCGAGTCAAAGGGCGGCCCGCGACCTCCATGCTTCATTTCTGACTCGGAGTTGGACAACCAAGCGACACGAGGTGTGCGCGAACTAACCGCAGAATCAGCCGCACTGCTGGACCGGATCATTGAAGCCACCGATCGGTTGCCAAGGTCCAATCAGGTTTTTGTCGTAACAGAAGACTTGCTCCAGGAAAAGGGGCCACCATCTTTGGGAGAATTCCGACTTCCCGAAGAGATTCCGGATGGAGCACTCCACACTGAAGGAAGCGTGCGGCGAGTTGAGGTCAACCGCTATGAACGCGATCCCCTCGCACGCCAGACAAGCATCGCTGCTCACGGCACCGAATGCTGCATCTGCGGGTTCAGTTTTGAGGCAGCCTACGGTCAGGAAGCCAACGATTACATTCATGTTCATCACATTCGTCCGCTGTCGGACATTGGCGGCGAATACGTCGTGGATCCGGAGCGTGATTTGTGGCCGGTGTGCCCCAACTGCCATGCCGTCCTCCATCTGGGAGACCGATGCCGAAGCATCGACGAAGTCAGAGTCCTCGTGGCGCGACAAACACGAAAGAAGGAAGGAACGGACTGATCCGGAGTCCGCCGCTGTGCGGCGGGAGTTTGCCGCATTGGAGCCACCAGCACAAGGGGTGCTTCGCACGCCCTGAAGCGAGCGGCTCGCTCGCACATCATGCTGGAGGCCCCAAAGCGCAAAACTCACCCAGGCAGTCCGCTTCGGACCTGCATTCATCCGGCCCTCCCAAGAAACGGCGATCTTCCCGTCACCCGGTCTGCGTGACCACCGCACGCGATTGCTGGCGCACCCGTTTTGTGATAGAGTGTGATGCCGATTGAAGCTGTTCCTGGTCGCTGAGATCGATACTTGAAGAGTGGGAGGATTGGCCATGCTCACAAGGCTGAACGACAAATGGGGGCTTGCGATATCGCTATTCGTTTCGGCAGCCACGATCGCTGTGGCGATGGCTCAAGACCTGCCGGAGCCCAAGCCGGCGCCGCGGCTGCAGGTGGCGCCGCAGGCGTATGAGCAGGCTTCGTTTCAGCGGGATGGCGTGGAGATCACGCGGTATCACTTTGGTGCGGGATTGGAGCGGCCGTTTCTGTTTCCCGTGGTCGGGCCCTCCGGCCGGAGCCTCACGCGGATGGGGCACCCGCATGACCCCGAGGGACACAGCCATCACAATTCGGTGTGGATGTCGCACGTTGATGTCGGGGGCGTGGACTTCTGGAGCGACCGGCGGCTCGGCGTCGTGCGACACAAGCGTATCGTCTCCTATGAGGATGAGGGCGAGAGGTCGTCCGTCACGGCGGAGAATGAGTGGGTAGATAGTGATGGCAAGATCCTGCTGAATGAGACTCGCAAAATCAGCGTTGTGCTGCTGGCGGGCAAGGAGTGGCTGCTGATGATCGATTCGACGTTCACGGTCAAGGACAAGCCCGTCACACTGGGCAAGACGCCTTTCGGCTTGCTCGGCGTGCGGATGGCCAAGACCATCGGCGTCGCCGACGGCGGCGGGCGGATTCGCAACTCCGAGGGCGGCGTCAATGAGAAGGAGGTGCTCTGGAAGCAGGCCCGCTGGGTGGACTATTCCGGCCCCATTGAGAACGGCGTGATCGAGGGCATCACGCTGTTCGACCATCCGAGCAATCCGAACCACCCCTCCTACTTCCACGTCCGCAACGACGGCTGGATGGGTGCCTCGCTGACCTATGACGCACCGCGAGAGGTCACGCCGGACAAGCCGCTGCGCGTGCGATACGGCCTGTACGTTCATAGCGACATGAAGCCCCCCGCCGAGATCGACAGCCGGTGGAAACGCTTCGCTGAGATACCGTGAAAACCCGGAGAGACCGCCTGGGTCGCGCCGGCTCTCTTACTTCAAACTTCACACTTCAAACTTAAAAGACAACACTTGACAACGTCACTACGAACGAAAAAGGCCCCGGTCGGGCACGGGATTCGTGCACGGCCGGGGCCTGAATTGCCGGAGCGATGGTCGCTCAGATCTTCGGATAGCCGCCGAGGTATTCGGTCTTGGGCAGCTCGCCCGTCAGAGGCAACGCGTATTCCACGAAGGCGGAGGTGACGCCGTTGCCGTCGGCGTTCAGGAACTCGGCCGGCATGGACTTGGTGTGCTCGGCCACGTTCTTGAGCTCGGTGCGGAACAGCTCGACGCGGTACTTGGCGCCGTTGCCGAGACGCTTCATGGCGACCGAGCCGTTGTCCTGCTCCATGGCGTACAGAACCGCCTGGCGGCCGCAGCGACGGGCCTCGTCCACGTCCGTCGCAGACTGCAGGCCCGCGAAGCTCCTCTGCAGGTAGCCGAAGGTGTCCGCGCGAACGCGTTTGATCTTGAGATTGTTCTTCACCTGGGCGGCCAGGAAGTCGGCCAGGGCCCCGGTGCCGGAAAGCTGGATGTTGCCGTGCGGGTCCTTCTCGGCGTTCTGGGCGATCTTCTTGGCCCAGGTCTCGCCGTCGGCGTCGCACATGCCCTCGCTGACCGCGATCACGCAGCGATTGAGCTTCTTGTAGACCGCCTCGACCTCGCTGAGGAACTTGCCGATCGAGACCGGCCGCTCGGGGAAGTACAGCAAGTGCGGGCCATCGTCGTCCTTCTTCTTGCCCAAGGCCGCGGCGGCGGTCAGGAAGCCCGCGTGGCGACCCATGATCACGTCGATCTTCACGCCGGGCAGGGCCCGGTTGTCCAGGTCGTCGCCCATCAGGGCGCAGGCCACGAACCGACCGGCGGTGCCGAAGCCGGGGCAGTGGTCGGTCACGAGCAGGTCGTTGTCCACGGTCTTGGGGATGTGGAAGGCCCGCAGGTCGTAGCCGGCCTCTTCGGCCACGTTGTTGACGATGTACGCGGTGTTGGCCGAGTCGTTGCCGCCGATGTAGAAGAAGTAGCGGATGTTGCGTTTCTGGAAGACGTCGAGGATGCGGCGGCAGTATTCCGTGTCGGGTTTGTCCCGGCTGGTTCCCAAAGCCGAGGAGGGCGAGGCCGCCACGGTCTCCAGGGTCGAGGCCGAGAGCTTGCCCAGATCGATGAACTCGTCCTTGACCATGCCGGCCACGGCGTGGACCGCCCCATAGATCCCCTGGATTTCCGGGTGCTTCTTGGCCTCTTCAATGACGCCGACCAGCGAGGCGTTGATCACACCCGTCGGCCCGCCGGACTGCCCTACTACCGCATTTCCTTTTGGTGCGTTTGCCATATCATTCTCCATACCAAAGTAGACGTTCGACCCCTACACCCGGCCGCCCGTCAGCCTGTACTCACGACTTCTAACCTCACAGACGCGGTCATTATACAGCCCACCGGCCGCGACTCAAGAGGCAAGGAAAGAAACCGTGGATAGAGGATTCTGTCCGCTTATCCCCCCAATCAGGCGGATGAACACCTCGCCGAGATCCTCTCTTGAATGTCGAGAACCGCGCGATCCTGGTTCTCCCACTGTCTGGAGTCCAAGGAGTAAGCGAAGACCGCCAAGCGGGGTTCGGTCAGTGCATTCGTGACAACGCAGGCACGAGCCTATGCAGACACCTACCGCCGTGCCGTCTTCGCCTTGCGTCCGGCGGAGCGTTTGGTCAGTCGCTGGGTCGAGCGGAAGATGTCGAGAAGCGATCTCAGGGCCTCATTGACCGCAGCTGAATCCCCAAAGGCTTTGGCAACATCGGGTTCGAGAATAACGATGTTGGCTCCCTCCTGAAGCAGACGCTTGTAGTACTTGCCGCGAACAGCCTTCGAGTAGTCAAGGTCATATTCGGGACGCAGCTCATCACGATTATTTTCCGGTTTCGTCTTCATGTCTCTTTCTTTCATGGGCGGTTGCGAGCCGCGCACTGATGATGCGCAAAGCTCTTCCCCTCTCGGTGTGGGACACGAAAAGCAGGCGATCACGGGAAGAGAAGCCTATGGTAATCAACCTTTGTTCCCCAACAGAGTGATCCACATCCTCAAACGTAGCGGCCAGGGGATCGTAGAACACGGTAACGGCCTCTTCAAAGGACACGCCGTGCTTCTTCTGGCTGTGTTTCGCCTTCTCTGGATCCCACTCGAATTGCATCGCGCAATCCATTTACACCACGTATTCACATCTCCGACGCCCGATTCTCCTTCACGTACAAGGAAAATGATAGCACATAGGATCGGGCAACACAACAGAATCGCCGAAGAGGGTTGGGTGGCGCTTTCTGGTCAGTGTTCATGGCCCGCGTAAACCCACATCGGCTCGGTCTTGCCCGCCCGCTCGAATCCGAGCTTGCGGTAGAACTCCAGCGTACCGCCGTCGGCGATGAGTATGTGCTGGTGAAATCCCTCGTAACGGGTCATGAGACGCCGCATGATCCCTGTGCCGACGCCCTGCCCCTGATACTCCGGCAGGACGAGCAAGTGAGGATAGTAGACGACCAGATGACCGTCCGAGATGGCGTTGCCAAGCCCGATGAGCCGCGTGCCTTGCCAGGCGGTGACCAGGGAATGCGACGCGAGCAGCGCCTTGTGCAACAGCTCCGGCTTCTCTGCCGACGACCACTTGTTGGCTCGATAGAGAGTCAGAACGTCCTCGATCGGCAACTCGCGGGTGTCACTGTAGTGAATGTCGTCGGAATCCATATTCTCCTTTATGGCCGTGAAGACGATAGCACATCCAACCGCCAGACACAAGCGAATCCGGATGCACATAGGAACCGGATCTGGTATGCTGAGCGCCAATTCGAGTTGCCAATACCAGGAGAACGCCCGTGAATTCGAACCGCAAGTGCATCATCGTCGGGACCCTCTGCATGTCGCTGGTTGCCTTGTCGACGGCGGCAGGCGCCGGCAGCGAACAGGAGAGCCCTCTGACCTTCTTCGGCTGGTCGGACCAGCACGTGCAGGTCGACGGCAGCGGCGAGCACCTGATCCCCGCCATCGACGCGATGAACTCGCTGGCGGGCAAGGCGTATCCCGAGACCGTCGGCGGCGTGGTCGAGAAACCGGCCTTCGTCTTCGGGCTTGGGGATATCACGGAATGGCCGAGCCGGGCCGCCTTGGACACCTACGAACAACTCATCACGAAGCGATTAAAGTTCCCCTCCTACGACGTCGCAGGCAACCACGACATCGGCGGCCTGTCCCCCACGACGACCGTCCTCGACTGGCTCGCCCGTCGGCACGGCGGCCTCCGCTACACCTTCGAGAAGTCCGGCGTGGTCTTTGTCGCCCTGTTCTCCGAGTACGACGAGACCCTGAACAACCCCGCCCAGCCGATCTCCAAGCCCGCCCTCGACTACCTGCGAAAGACCCTGGCCAAGGTCCCCGAGGGCAAGCCGGTCGTCGTCGCGACGCATCTGTGCTTCGACGCGATCACCAACCGGGACGAGTTCGTGGACGCCTTCGGCAAGGCCAATGTGATCCTGGTCCTGGGCGGCCACTACCACAAGGCCGTCGTGAGCCAGTACCGAGGGATTCACTTCGTCCAGCTCCCCTCCCCCGAGCCCAGATCCTCCGGCGAGTTCACCGTCCTCCGCATCAGCGAGAACCGCCTCGTCGCCATCCCCTTCAACTATCGGGAGAACCGCTGGGCGACCGAAAAGCCCAGAATCCTCGACGTCCCGATCAAAGGCCCGGTTGCGGCGCAGATTCAATAGACCTCGTCGTGCGTGCCGACGGATAACAGCAGGATGGCTTCCCGGCCGCTCTCGTGGACAAACTCAAAGACGATTCTCAGGTCGCGTCCGGCGCTCGATGCCCAGCAGCCGGCCAACTCGCCTTTGAGTTTGTGCGTTCGCAACCGGGGATCGAAGGCGTCTTCAGCCAGCAGATTCAGCGTCTCGCGCAATGCCTCCGCGCCCTCGCGATGCTTCCCGAGAAATCGCCGGGCGGCCCTGATGAAAGCGGGTGACTGGATCAAAGTCCGGTTCACGACTCGATCTCTCGCATCACGTCGCCAGGAGTGGCTGGCGAGCACTTGCCCTCGGAGAATTCCTGTCTTGCTTGTCGCACTTCAGCCGCAATGCGTTGGCGTCCGCGCTCGGCCAGTCGCCGACCGATCACCTCAACCAGTTCCGCCTGCGCCTCATCAGGCAAGCGTTCCACAGCTTCCAGCAACTCGTCAAATCGAACAGGTGGCGTCATAGGTATTGCCTCATACGGACAGAACCGCGGTCTTTGTGCTCGATTGTACTCCGCTATTCATCGGCGGTCAATCCGGATTGGCTCTGCCTTGGCCATTCACAGCCATCGGGAGATGCCCGACGCACCTCGTCGGCGATGGCTTGGATGCCCGCGGCGACGACCGCGGCGTCCTGGGCGTAGCTGACGCGGAGGCACTCGTTCGTGTGCGGCCAGGGCTCCTCCAGGCCGGGGAAGAAGTAATGCCCCGGCACCACCAGGACGTTTCGCTGCTTGAGGCGTTCGTAAAGCTGCTGGCTCGTGATCGGCAGGTTCGGGAACCACAGCCACAGGAAGAAGGCCCCTTCCGGCTTGTGGACGCGATAGTCGAGTCCCTGGAAGCACTCGTGCACCCGCGCGACCGCCTCCTGCATCTTCGTCTCATAGAACGGTCGGACCACCTCCCGGCTGGCGGCGATGATCTCGCCCGAGCGGATCATGTCCGCGACGATCGCGGCGCCGACGCCGCCGGGCGCAAGGCTCATCACCGCGTTAACCCTCGCGACCATCTCGACGATCTCCTCGCGAGCGATCACGATGCCCGTCCGCACGCCGGGAAGACCCAGCTTCGAGAGGCTCATGCAGACGATCGTGTTCGGGTCCCAGATCGGGTCGGCGTCGGTAAAGATGATGTCCGGAAAGGGCGTCCCGTAGGCGTTGTCGATAATCAGAGGCACGCCCTTTGCGTGGGCCAGAGCGCTGAGCTTCTCCAGTTCACTCCCGGTCAGGACGTTGCCTGTGGGGTTGGTGGGCCGCGAGACGCAGACCGCGCCGATGTCGTCGCCGATCCGGAGCTTGTCGAAATCGATATGGTACTTGAAGGTGTGGGCGTCGATGTCCTCGATCCGCGGCCTCTGTGAGGTGAACAGGCCCGGTCCCAGCCCCACGTCCGCGTAACCGATGTATTCCGGGCTCAGCGGAAACAGGATCTTGCGAGTGGTCCCGTCCTCGCACTCGCCGGCCAGGAGATTGAACAGGATGAAGAAGGCCGACTGGCTGCCGTGGGTGATAGCGATGTTCCGTCGGCCGATGTCCCAGCCGAACTGCTCTTTCAGAAGACCCGCGATGGCCTCGCAGAACACGCGATTGCCTTGCGGCGGGTCGTAGTTGCCGACGGCCCGGTCGAACCGCCCGCCGTCCTCAAGCATGGCGGCCATGCCCCGGCGAAACCGCTGCTGCATTGCGGGAATGTGCGCGGGGTTGCCGCCGCCGAGCATGAGCATGTCGCGATGCCCCGCCAGCGCGGCCCCCAAGTCGTCCATGAGTTGTCCGATGCCCGATTGAACCGCGATTTTCTTGCCAAATTTCGATACGTTCATAGGGACGTATGATGGGGCCCGACCGTACGGCCAGTCAACTGTTTTTGAGGCCGATCGAACATCACATCTGCACGGCCTGTCGAGGGGTGAAGAAGTACAGCCACTGTTCGAGGACTTTCTCGCCGCGGATGGCGGAGGCCGCCTTGGCGTACAGATCCAGTTGTCCCCGATAGGACTCGGCCCGCTGGCCGACCGCGGGACCCGACACGTGGTCGGTCTTGAAATCGATCACGAACAGCCCGTCGGACGTCCGCACGAGCAGATCGACGACGCCCTGAACGACGACGATCTCCCTGCCGTCTGGCGGGGCCTCGTCGGCAACCTCGCAGGCAGGAAGACCGTACGTGAAAGGCCATTCCTGCCAGACCTCATGGCGGCTGTCGCAGACGATCTCGCCGAGCCCGCTCTCGAAAAACGCCAGGATCGACCGCGCGTCGATCTCCTTTGCGACGTTCTGCGGGATGGCCCCTTCGCCGACGAGCCGGTCCCTGGTCTTCTCGATCACGCCCAGCGAGACCGCACGCTTCAGATCCAGGGACGAGACCACCAAATGGGTCGCGGTCCCGACGAGCCTGGCCAATCGCGATCCCGACGACGCGGCCTGAGCCGCGATCAGCGCCGCCGGCTGGCGGTCTATCGCCTCGGAATAGTCCCGCTGAACGAACTCGTCTTCCTGATGGGTCAGTCTCGTCACGGAACTCTTGGCCGCCAGGTGAATCGCATAGGAATGCAGATAAGCTCGTTTCAGAACGTTCTTGACCTGTGCCAGCAGCGTTCGCCCCTGGTCGTCAACCGGCCCTCCGGCTTGCGGCAAGAACGCCGATCCGATCTTGGAAGTCCGCAACGTCATCACCAGCTTCGACAAGTCCCTCAGCGCGTCCTCGCCGTGGACGCGCAGGTCGAACAGACCGTCATCGACCGCCCTGTCCGCAAGGCCGGTCTGAAAGGCCGCATGGAGGACCCGCTGACCGGACAGGCCGTAGAGGACCCATTCCAATTGGCTCTTGCAGGGACGCAGCAGCCAGGCCGGGACCTGCTCGCGGCCCAGGAGCAGACCTTGCGAGAGGATCTTGCCGCAATCGGTCTTCTTTTGCGAGGCGGTCAGGATCAGTCGATCACGAGCCCGCGTCGTGGCGACGTACAGGACCCGCATTTCCTCGGCCAGCATCGTCGCCAGCTTCTTCTCGCCGATCACCTCGTGGGCCAGGGAACGGAGCTTGGTATTCGACCGCGGATCGATCACCTGCAGGCCGATCGCGCTGTCCGCGTCGGCCGCAAGGTCCGCGAAGATGTCCTGCTTGTTGAACTGCGTCTCCAACTCCGCCAGAAAGACGACAGGGAACTCGAGTCCCTTGCTCTTGTGGACGCTGAGGATCCGCACGGCGTTGCCCGCCGCACTGCCCGGCTGGGCCGGGGCCCAGTCCTGTCCCTCCGCCTGGAGCTTTTCGAGGAAGTCGACGAACCGCGTAAGCGAAGCGACGCCCGAACTGCTGGCGAAGCCCTCGAATTGGACGGCCCGGTCGTGGAGCCGCAGCAGGTTGGCCTTGCGGGCCTGCCCGTTCGGCAGCGCGGAAACGAAAGCCACGAATCCGCTTTCGCGGTAGATCCGCCACACCAGACCCGCCAGAAGCCCGCGCCGCGCCAGGCTTCGCCACTGGTCGAGCCGCTCGAAAATGCGGACGAGCTTGTCCTTCAACTCGCCGTCCGGCCCCTTGTCGCGATAGCACACCGCGCAGGTGTGGAAATCCGCGTGCCGGCCCTGGTCCCGGCCCAGGAGCCGGATCTTCGCCAGTTCCGTGTCGGTGACGTGGAACAAGGCGCTGCGCAGCACGGTCGCCAATTCGATATCCCGGCGAGGATTGTCCAACACCTTCAGCAGGGAGATCATGTCGCGGACTTCCGTGGCCTCGAAGTACCCCGCGGTCGCATCGCAGCTCACCGGGATGCCCGCCAGCCGGAGGATCTCGACGTAGTCGTTGGCCTTCTGGGCCAGGGAACGCATGAGAATGACGATGTCGCGGTACTGCACGTCGCGAGGCTCGGCGCCGCCTTTGTCCTGGATCTGGAACTCGGCCCTGCCGGTCTCGGCCCCCACCATCTCGCGGATGCGCCTGGCGATCAGCGCCGCCTGGCGCTGGCGGGCGTTGACCAGAGCGAGATCTTCCGACTCAAATCCCTCGTCGCCACCCTCGTCCGAACCGCCTCGTGAGCCACGCTCATCGAGGATGTGCATCTCCACGATCGGCTTGCCCGCTTCGGGCGAGGGCGAACCGGGAGGCGCCTGGAGCATCGCGTTCTCGTCGTAGTCGACGTGTGCAATCTCGGCGGTCATGATCCGTCCGAAGATCTCGTTGACGAAATCGAGTATCCCCTTGGCCGAGCGGAAATTGCAGTTGAGGTCCACGCGGAACCCGCAGGACGGGTCCTTCGGGTTCACACAGGCCGGTTTCAGTCGCTCCAGGAAGATCGTCGGCTCCGCCCCTCGCCAGGCGTAGATGCTCTGCTTGACGTCCCCGACGACGAAGACATTGTCGCCCGAGCTGAGCGCGTCGAGGATCGACTGCTGCACCGGGTTGATGTCCTGGTACTCGTCCACGAAGATGCACTTGAATCGCCTGCGGAGGGCCAGCGCGGTCTCGGACGGACTGAGTGGCTCGCCGGAGGGGTCCGCTGCGGCCAGCAGGCGCAGCGTGTAGTGCTCGAGATCCGCAAAGTCCAGGCCCTTGAGATTGCTCTTTCGCTGGGCGTACGATGCGGTGAAATGCCGGACCAGTTCGACGAGGACTTTCGTCTGAAGACTCGTCGAACGGCCGACCACGTCCAAATAGGCGGGGTTGAGGATCGCCAGATCGTTGAGCTTCAGAAACGCTTCGATCGCCGACCGCTGGAGATCGTCGAGGAGCTTGGCCACCGTCTCCGGCGCTCCTTTGGGCGAACTGAAGCGGGGCTTCTGGAACGCACGAATCCGCTCGGCGCAGCGAGGCCAGTTCTTCGCGTCGAGGCCTTCTATGCACGCCGCGACCGGTTCGATCAGGCTCTCCTGGATCTTCGCGCCCCAGTTGTCATCGGGGACGCAATCCTCGTACAGCGATTTGCACAGCCGCAACTGCGAGAGAATCGCGTCGATCCGCTCGCGGACGATTCGCTGCTGATCCCGGCCCAGATCGCTGGCGGCCGGATCGATCTGCTCGGCCAGCCTCCTCGCGCGGTCGCACCACAGGTCCGGCTGCGCGACCCCTTCGAGGAAGTTCGCCAGTCGGATCACGCCGCTGAGAAAGCCGTCCCGACTGCGGAGGTTTCTCTTGAAGAGAAGCTCCTGGAGCCCTGGGACGAGGTGCTTCTGTTGCCAGGCCCACTCGATCGTCTCCTCCAGCGTCTCAGCCTTCAGGAGCATGGTCTCATCGGCGTCGATCACGCGAAACGCCGGGTCCAGGGCCAGCTTGTGAAAGTGCTCGGTGATCAGACGCTTGCAGAACGAGTGGATCGTGCTGATGTTGGCGCCCTGGAGCAGGATGAGCTGGCGAAGCAGGTTCGGATCGCGGGTCTGGTGGTACGCCTCGCGAAGCTGCTGCGCGATCCTCGCGTGCATCTGCTCGGCGGCGGCCTCCGTGAACGTCAGGATCAGCATGCCCATCACGTCGGGGCACGCGGTCCCCTCGGACACGATGCTGACGCACCGGCCCGACAGCACCGCGGTCTTGCCCGTCCCTGCGGAGGCGGTGACGAACACGTTGCCGGCTCGGGCCTGGATGGCCCGCTGCTGCTGTTCGGTCCACTGGACTTTCTTCTGGGTCGTCATGCCTTGTCCAACTCCGCCATCAGGTCGCTCTTTCCCACGGAACGCAGGAATCGATACTCGTTGATCTGCCAATCGAAGTGACAGACGTCGCTGTAGTCGCAGCGGGTGCAGGCCCGCTCGGTCCCGCGATGGTAGGGCAAGGCCTCGATCCGTCCGGAAAGGATGTCCCCTGCCAGACGCTGGAGATTCGCTTCGGACCATTCCAACAGCCGCTGGAAATGCTCCGGCTTCAGGAGGTTGCTGGTGGGGTAATGGCCGTAGGGATCGTTGTCCTTCTTCTTCACATAGAAGTTGTAGTACCGGCTGTACCCGCTGGCGTTGGGATCGAGGCAGGACCAGTAGACGCCGTTGAGGACGCCGCGGGGCTTGTAGGGGAACTTGCGGGGCTCTTCCTCCGAGAGTTCCGCCAGGGTCGCAGTCTCAGGCGGCGTCTCGATGGGCAGATAGAGCGCCCCGGCGACGTCGTCCGCGACGCCGCCCCCGGCGTGGCGGACGGCCAGCATGTAGATCGCAAGCTGCACGTCCAAGCCGTGATAGAACTCGTTCCACTTGAAGTCCGCGGCGGCCCGGGTCAGTTTGTAGTCGAGAACAAGAGCCACCCTCCTGCCGTCGACCTGCGCCACGTCCAGGCGGTCGATCTTGCCGTCCAGGGACAGCGTTCGTCCGTCTTGCAGCTTCAGCTCGAATCGGCCCAGCGCCCCGGCCTCATCGAGCGGGCGGCCGAAAGCCGCCTCCGACAGAACCGGACGGAATGAGCCGGCCTTCACCATTTCGGAGATGCCCAGGACGCATTCCTCCAGCGTGCGGCCGGCGCTGGCGATCACAAACGCGTTGTGCGCGGAGCGACGAATGAACTGGGAGATGAACGCGTCGGACTCCATGAGCTTGCCCGTCTCGTCGCGAAGCAGATGCAGCAGACGCTCGGTCTCGACGGTCGCGATGTCCAGTCCCTCCGCGCTGAGCCGCTTCTGGAGCGAGTCCAGCACCCGGTGGTAGAACAGGCCCTGGTCCAGCGGTTCGAGCTTGAACTCCCGCCGGGGCTTGAGGTCCAGGACGTATCGCGCAAAGTGCCTGTAAGGACAGGCCGCGAATGTCTCCAGCCGGGTCGCGGAGCCCCGCAGGGGCCGGCTGTGGAGCTCCTGGACGATGGAAGAATCGAGACACGCTCGATTCTCATAGTTCAAAGCCGAGACGATCAGACGCGATGCGTCGCGGTATTCGTCGTCGGTCTGCATCGCCCTCAGCAAGGCGACGCATCCTCCGTCGGTCCCGGTCGGCAGCAAGATGTCCCGACCCAGGCGGCAGCTCAGCAGTTCCGCCAGCTCCGTGTCGCTGCGAACCTCGCCCAGCGACAGGAGGTTGTCAGAGAGGTGCTCTTCCGCAACGTCCTCGAACAGCGATTGGAGTTCCTCGATGAAATGCGACCGCGTGACAGGGCTGCCCTTTTCGTCCACACACGGATAGCTGACGCACAGGAACTGCGAGGGCCGCGTGAACGCGATATACGCCAGGTACTGACGGTCGATCAGCGACTGCGTCGAGGACGGGGCCAGTTCGAAGTCCGCCGCCTCCGCGGCTTCGCGGTCCTCGTCGCTCAGCAGGCCGGGACTGGCCGGCGGAATCGGGAACTGCTTCTGCGTGGCCCCCAGCAGGAAGACGGCCTTGAGGCTCGGATGGCGGCTCCGCTCGATCGAACCGACGAGCACCTGATCGAGCTTGGGCGGAATGAACGCCAACGTCATCTGCGAGAAAGCCGAACCCAGCAGGCCGAAGTAGTCCAGCGCGGTCATCTCCTGGCGATCGAACATCTCGACGAGCGTATCGAAGATGTCCACGAAGGCGTCGAAGAACTGGCGATGTTCGTCCGCGGTCGCGGGGTCGCCCTGCCGCTGCGCATCATGGGCCCACTGCCCCACCGTCCGACGGACCTGCAATCGGTCCAGGAATGCGAAGATCACGCGAGTGAACTCCCTCGCGTCAAGCTTGCTCTCGGGGTTGCCGCCGGGACACAACGCGCGCCGCAGGTCCACCAGCGGACGCACCGCTTCGACACGGATTCGGTCGATCCGGCCCTCGTCGAACTGCGGATCGTCGGGCCCCTGGAATCTCCAGGGCTCGCTCGAAACCCAATCCCGGCCGTCCACGCCGAAGGCAAGGCAGTAGTTCTCCAGAAGGTCGACCGCCGCGTTCTCCAGCAGGACCAGATCGCTCTTGAGATACGCGAACAGATCCGCGTGGGCGAAGTCGCCGAGCGCCGCCTGGAGGGCGGCGCAGAGCAGCTCGATCACCGGGTGCTGGTTGAGCGGTTTGCGTTTGTCGATGAAGAACGGGATGCGGTAGTCCTCGAAGTACGCGCGAACGTACTGCTCGTACTGACCGAGGTCCGAGGCCACGACCGCAATGTCGCAATACCGATACCCCTTGTCCTGGATCAGCGAGAGGATCTGCCGCCCGACGAACTGGATCTCCAGACGCAGGCTGGGAGCGGCCACGAGGCGGATGTCGCCGCCGGCCTTGGCTTTGCCCGCGCCGAGCCGAAACACGTTCCGCTCCACGTGCGCCAGGGCCGGACTGTCGGCGAACCGACCGACGTGATCGAGAACGATCGGATCTTCCGTCTCGATCTTCGCCTTGGCCAATCGATCGAGCATGTCACGGTAGGTTCGAGCGGTGGGCTCGAAGAGTCCCGCCCGCGTCGTCGCGCCTTCGTCCGGCTCGCCGATCCCCACCTCAACAGGGTCGACGCACAGCGCCATGCAGGCCCGATCGACCGCCCTGAGCACCTCGATCAGCAGGGCCGTCTCGCCGCCGGTGAAGGACGCGAAGCCGTCCACCCAGAGTCGGGCGCCTTGGATGATCGGCGACTTGCGGACGGCCCGGCACGCGGCGGCGATCTGCGCCTCCGGATCGATGAACTTGTCTCGCAGCGCCTCGGCGTATTGCTGAAAGACCAGCGCAATGTCGGCGAACTTCAGAGCCGAGAGCCGTCGGCCGGCGGACGGAAGGTCCGTGCCTGGGGAGCGAAGGCATTTCAGCAGTCCCTCCATGTCCTCGACGCTCCTGGCGTACCGGTGCAGTTCCGTGATCGTGGAAGCCATCTCCCGGGCGAATCCCGGCAGCAGCGCGGAGGGCCCGAAGATTCGCAGCTTGTCGAGGTTGTCGCGGAGGATCTTGTGCACGATCATCTGCCGGCCGATTCGCGAGATGGCGGGACGCGCCGTGCTCCTGCCCAGCAGGAAGAACTGGAGCCGATCGAAGGACAGAATGTGCAGCCGGCTGTAGCCCTTGATCCGCGGGTCGGACAGGATCGCCCGCTCGGCCTGGTAGGTGGCCTGCTCGGGCAGCAGGAACAACAGCGGCTGGTCCGACGGTTCCCGCAGCGCATCGGCGATCGCGCGAACGCAATAGCTCGTCTTGCCCGTCCCGCTGCGTCCCAGTAGAAACTGCACCGCCATCAATAGCCTTCCATGCACTCGGCCGGGGCATCGCCACAAACCTACCGGCATTATGAGTGTCCCCAGCACGTGGGCGGACTATATCAGAGATCGCGACGCTCTTCAACTAAATCACGTTTCACATGGTCCGTCGGAACGAAACAGGACAGTGGAAGACGGACTGATGCGTATACCGCATTATGGGGTACCAGCGGGGATATGGCCGAGCATCCGCGCGTGAGATACACTATGTGTGCCGGCCCGGGGGATAGGGCAACGCTGGCGAGCGACCCGAGCACCGAAGCCGGTGGGTATACGGCGGGGAGAGGCCCGGCAGCCGATGGGCTCGCATTCGCGGTCTTGTTCATGAGAATCCATCAGGCGAGGAGGTGTCACGCGATGCCGATGAGGTACAGGCTGGGCGGCGGGTCGCGAAGCGTGATCGTCTCGACCTCGGTGAGCCGCTGGGCGTACCGATGGTCGGGGTCGCCGATCGTCGCCAGGACCGTCTCGTCGGCGGCTTCCTCGCGAAGCCGGCGGATCGCGCCGTTGACGATGAGGACCAGCGGATTGTAGAAGTACAGCACCTGCAAAACATTCTGCGCCAGGTTCACCCACAGATCGTGCCGCTTGATGTGCGCCAATTGATGGAACAGGACGTCGCGGAGGTGCCGGGAACCCAGCGTCGGAGCGAGGTTGCGGGGCACGACGATGACCGGACGCAGCAGGCCGCAGACCGCGGGCCGAGCGCCCGCGGGGCCGACCTTCAGACGGACCGTGCCGTGAACGCCCATCCGCCTGCGGCAGTAGATGAGAATGTCGTTCATCAGGTTGTTCGCGGCGGGCACGTCTTCAAGACGCTTGCACGCGTCCCTGGCCTTTCGGATCATCACGCCGCCGACAATGGCGACTCCGATGACCCACAATAGAAAGACGGCCCCCTGCCAGGAGATCGGACCCCGGAGACGGTGCGCCGTCTCCGAGGAGAAAGTACGTGGCCGCTCCCCTGCCCCGCCCGAGGTGGTCTGGATGGGCTCCTGCCCGCGGTCGGTCGCAGACGAGGGCCCGGACTGTCCGGTGGTGGGCTGGGACAGGGGAGCGTGTGTGTGGCGCGACGGCGTTAGGGACGTCGGGTCGGGTTCCGCGACGCGAGAAGTCGCATCGAGGCTCCCCTCTGCATAGGCAGTTTGCGGCCCCCAGACGCGAAGGATCGCGAGCAGAGAGCCGCCGCCGGTCGGCCAATGGGTAGAAGGAGGATTGAATGAGAGCAACGGGATCAGGACAAGGTACGCCAGAACGCAGGTGACCAGCCAGTACCGAAGGCCGGCTCGCACGCGTCCTCGCAGGACGCACTCGACGAGCAACACCAGGCCGATCAAGACCGTCGAGGTCAGCAACATGGGCACCGTCAATCCCACGAAGGCTTTGCCCATCATATTCAGTTGTGTCAGTATCCATTCCATAGTTCACGCTCTTCACTTTTAAAGACGCCCAGAATCCAAAAGTATTACACCGCCGCGGAAAAATATTTGCGTTGCCCGCCGGGGATGCGACCAGATTTTGTGGGGCTTGGGGGCCCCCACGAGATCTGGTCGCACGCGTTTCGCGTGGGCGAAGTGCCGCTTGCGTTTGGCGGCGGATTATGGTAGACAGGTTCCAGCGGGATCGCGGCCGGTGGCCCGCTGCAAGTTGAGGTCAGACAAGGAGAATCGACGAAGTGCTTGGCACGATTCTAATGGGTCCGGGCGAGGTTTTGGTGCTCATGATCATCACAGGCGTGATCGTCGCGGTGGCCGTGGTCAGAGCCCGAATGAAATGACCCCCCTCAGGGGGCGTCGTTCCTATGCCCAGTCCTCGTTTCCCGCCTGCCTGCCGCGTTTGACCTCGCCCCGGCGTTTCTTTTCCTTGAGCCGGCGCTCTCTGGCCCCCGCGGGAATTCGCGTCTTCTTGCGGGGCAGCTCAGGCTTGAGCGCGCCCTGCAACAACTCCTGCAATCGCTCCACCGCCGCCAGTCGGTTCGCTTCCTGGCTTCGATGCTTCTGAGACACGACGTGGAGCACGCCTCGCTTGTCGATCCGCGTGGAGAGCTTGCGGCGGACCTGCTGTTTCTGCTCCTCGGACAGGCTGGGAGAAGCGAACACATCGAACAGCACCAGAACACGGGTGTTCAGCTTGTTGACGTTCTGCCCGCCGGGCCCGCCGCTGCGGGAAGTCTGGAATGTCAGTTCGTCGTCGCGAAGGAAGGTGTTCGCCGCAATCTCGATCATCAGGAATTCCCTGCTCGGCCTCAACCTTTGTCCAACCAGGGATTCATCGTATCGGATGTGCCGCCGGTTCGCAAGCCTGCCTGCTTAGAAATTCCCGTTACGGGCGAAGGGCGAAGTCCACAACCTCCGGAGCAGCCAGCGAAAGGTAATCCGCGGTTTTCATGTGAATGGCCCGGTCGTGAGTGCCCGCCTGAAAGAGGATGTGATCGTCGTCCTTCAAGGCTGTGTCCACGATCGTCCGCAGGCCATACAAGCCGCCGAATGGGGGCTCGGCCCCTTCCTCGCAGTCAGGAAACAGATGTCGGACCTCCTCCTCGTCGGCCAGCGAAACGTCCTTCGTCCCCAGATACCTGCCCAGCTTGTCGTAGGCCACCTTGTGGGGCGCCGCCAGCACACACATGATGTACCTGCCCTTGGACTTGACGATCACAGGTTTGGCGACATAGCGACCCGACTCGTGCTCTTCGGCCGCCATCACTTGGGCCGAGAAGACCGGTCGGTGCTCGCTCACCGAATACGCAGCGTTCGATTCGTCCAGGTAATCGAAGACCTTCATAGCGACCTCCTTCAGACGGTGTCCCATCCTGACATTGCCTGTGGGGCCATTATAAGGCGGTTTCACGCGGCAACGGGAGTCGCGAAGGTAAGCATATGCCTTAATCCTTCTGCTCTTATTCCCGATTGACACCCCCGCAAGAAACTCGTGTCTTCACCGCCTTCGATCGAGAAAATCTCGGAATCTCTGCAAAAAAACTGAGGTCCGATCCGCTTGGTTATCGGGTTTAAGTCGGGCAAGCTGTCGAAGTTCGCCAAACCCGCCGGCCTGTCCGCCAGGTAAGCACGGGCAGACTGGGAGCCGCCGGCGAAGGGCCTCCGCAAGCGCCTTTCTGTCCCTCCGGTCAAGGGCCTGCGACAGCGCCGTCGAGCCGCGTAGAATCGCTCAAGAACCGAGAAAGACTTTGCCGAAGGGTAGACTGTACATGGGGTCAACGAAAAAGACATCATCCAATAACGATAAGCACAAGACGACAATGTGGAGGTGCTGAGAGCCAAGAAGAGCAAGACAACAAGTTTCGACGCTCGCCCCTGATTGAGCAGCAAGCGGGTATTTCAAACATACGAGCACACTGGCTTACGGGAATGTCCTCGCTTCAGCGCTTCAGGGGCTCTTTTTTTGCGCACATCGCCCTCCCCTTTTCGGTTTGCGTCGACGTTTCGAGAGGATATAGTACGGCTACCGGCGGACGCATCGATCCGCCACGTGACCGTGCAACGCATCCGGATTACGGGAGACAACAGATGACGAGCCGAATTCACCTCAGCGGAAAAGCGATGACTCTGGTCCTGGCCTTCCTTCTGGCGATCCTCGCGACGATGGGAACGACGATGGTTTCCGTCCCGGCCGTCGCCCAGCAGAACGTCAGGCCCGATCCCGACGAACTCCGCGCCGGAAGAAACTACATCATGACCAAGGTCTACACCGAGCAACAGGACCAGGAGATCCTGGCGTTGTTCGAGGGGCTCCGCGTCGCGGACGTCTCCGACGGCATGGACAAGGTCGGGCTGGCCAACGTGGGCCTGATGTCGCCCGAGATCCACCCGGTATGGAAGGACACGAAGGAATACAAGCACCGCTTCATCGGCATCGCGGTGACCGCTCGCTATGTCCCGACGAACAGGGGCTTCGCCCCCGCCATGGAGACCGCGGCGTTCGACAAATGGGTCGGCAAGACCTACAACGAAGTGACGCCGGAACCGTTCACGCCGCTGATTCGCAAGGGAACCGCGCTGGTGATCGACGATGCGCCCAACTCCGACGTCGGCACCATCGGCTCGAACAACATCATGGGCTGGAAGCTGCGAGGCTGCGTAGGCGTGGTGACCAATGCCGGCAGCCGGGACACCGACGAAGTCGCCACCCAACAGATGCCGCTGTACCTGCGCCACGTGACGCGGGGCATCCGTCCCGGCCGCAACGAGATCGAGTCGGTCAATCGCCCCATCGAGTGCGGCGGCGTCCTCGTCCGCCCGGGCGACGTGATCGTCGCCGACGGCGACGGGGTCATCGTCGTCCCGCGCGAGAAGGCCAGAGAAGTCGCCGAATACGCCAGGCACATCCTCGAAGGCGACAAGGCAGGCCGCCGCAACCTCTACAAGCAACTCGGCCTGCCCGACGACGACTCGGTCAGGTAGACGCGAGGCTCACCTCCGAAGCATCGGCGCCCTTGGCGATCGCCTCCTCTCGCGTGGGGATCAGCGGACTGTGGTGGCGGCAGCGGTCGCAGTGGATGCAGTCGAGATGGTCGCGGCCGTTGAGGCCGAACTCGCAACGGCCGAACTTCTTGGCCGGCAGGAACCGCCCGAGCCAGCCCGCGAGGTTGAACAGCGACAGGAAGGCCCCCGTCGGGCACAGGTAGCGGCACCAGACCCGAGTGACCAGCGGCGCCGCGAGCAAGACCAGGATCGCCAGGATCAGCCCAGGCGACGACGACAGCCCCTCGGACCACAACTGCCGGCTGAACACCAGCGTCAGAGGGTCCAGGTCCAGAAGTCTCCTGCTCCCTGTAAGAAAGAAGACCGCAACGAGCGAAAACAACACGCCGTACTTGATGAACCTGGCCGAGGTCATCGTCGAGATCCGAGGACGGGCCTTGAATCGCTTGGGGAGAATGAACCCGAGCAGTTCCTGGACGGCGCCGAACGGGCACAAGTATCCGCAGTAGATGTTCCCCAGCAGCAGGACGACCAGGGGGATGCCCAACAGAAGGCAGGCGTTCGCCCAGGGATTGCTCAAGAGTCCCTGGCCATGGAGCAGGCGGACCACGTGGTCGGTGGAGTACTGACGATTCAGCCAGATGCCGCCGACAGCGGCGGTGAAGACCAGCACCGCGATGCGTCCCCACAGGCTGCCGAGGTGGATCGCCGCCAAAGCCAGAGCGATCCCCCCAATCCAGTAGACGACCGGCCAGTCCACCTTCTGGAGCCAATCCGCCTGGGCGGAATCGACCACCTCCTGGCCGGCCAGGACGGAGGCGTCGAACCGGCTGCCGGAGTTGCGCAACAGGCGGAGAATCGCGTCGCAGCTCTTGGTCGCCCCGCTGACGGCGTTGACTCCCTGCATCGGAGCGGGACCGAGGACCTTGTGTCCCTTGAGCGACTCCATCCAGCTTCGGATGCGGGTGATGTATCGAGGCGTCTCGTAGGACCGCGTGATGCGAAAGTCGACCAGCGTGCCGGCGGGGTCCGCGAACATGACGAGAGCCATCGGGCCGCCATACCCATAGACCGTGCCGGAGAAGTCCTCCGAACGAAAGACGTAGCCTTTGAGCAGCGATCCTTCCCGCACCTCGTGGTATGTCGCCCCTTTGGCGGAGTCGACGGAGGGGACGGTCTTGGCCGAGAGCTTGCGGCCCTGGACCCAGTCCTGGATGGCGACCGTCGCCTGCGCGGTCGCGCGAGACCGCTCCTCATAGGCGAGGATGTGCGAGCAGACGATGAGGGACAGCGCCAGAGCAAACAGGCCGTATCCGATCGGGGTGAGCAACCGATGGGCAATCGCACGGACGCCGGGACGCATCGACCACAGTGGAACTCCCGAAGCCAGAGCCGCGACCGCAAAGGCCCCGAGCGACGCGACCCACAGCGATGTCCCGAATCCCATCAGAGGGACCAGGCCCAGACTGGCCAAACAACCGCAGGCGGCGCCCAGGCAAACGTCGCGGACCAGCTCGATCCAGGACGAACCGGTCTCGCTCGCACAGCCATCGAGGACCTTGGCCGCCAGAATCACAACCGCGCCGCACGAAAAACCGAGCGCCGCGACCAGCGCCGCCAGCGGCGGCCACGCGGTTGAGTGTTCAACCACGAAACCCGCGACCAGCACAATGACCCCCTGGACGCTCAGAATCGCAGCCAAAGCCCACGTGACGGGCCGCAGACGCGAAACGCCCTGGGAACGCAGGGACGAGACGGCCCATCTCGCGCACACGGCGCCCGAAGCCAGGCCGAATGCATACAGCGACAGCACGTATCCGACGTGTTCGGGCACGACCAGGCGATTCGCCAGCCAGGCCTGCGTCAGAACGATCAGACCCGCCAGACTCACGCCGGCCGAGCAGCCGCTGACGAACCGCACGTCGGATGGCAGAGCCGCACCAGGCGCCAGGCTTTGCGCGGTCTTGGTGCCAGGAGCGGTCCGGACGACATACGCCAGACGGACCGCCGCCAGCACCAGAATCGGGACGATCACCAGAAGCAGGCCGCCACGCGAGAGAGCCTGGACGGGCTTGTCCAACGACACTCCCGAGCGGCTCGCCGCCTGCAGGAGCCCGCTGAGACGATGGCTCGGCCTGCCGTCATGGCTGGTCAGCCGCTCCTTGGGAATATTGACCGCGTCATATGACTCCACCCTCTTGACCGACAGATCGGGTCGATACACATGCTCCAGCGATTCCACCGGGAAGATCTCGCCGGCGTTCTCGACAAGGCCAAATCGCGTCTGCAAGACGACGGGGAACACCTGAAGACAAGCCTCCGCCGCCGAGACGAAGAAGGTCCGCGGCCCATCGGGCACCAGGATCGTCTGTGCGAACACGGCCTCCAGGGCGCTCTCGACGCATGCGCCCTGGTGTCCCGGTTCCCCATCCGACGGGTCCCGATCGCCCACGATCCCCACGACCGCCACGCCGAGGGGACGCAGGGACTTCTTGGCCGATTCGAAGAACTCGACGGATGTGAGTTCTTCGAGCCTGCCTTCGACGACGCGAGGCAGATGGATCACGATCACATCGTACGCCCCCTGCCTCTCGACCAGCGCAGCCCGGACGCCCCCAGCCAGACAGTGGAGACGCGGATCGGAAACGCCAAACCGCTCGGGCGCATGGGCGAGAAGTTCCCGGATGTACTGCGGATCCGAATCGATCCAGTCCACCGCTTCCACGCTCGGAGTCCTGAGAAATCGTTCGCAGACGGCCAGTCCCCGTCCAATCACCAGAATGCGTTTGGCCGGGAAGTTCTGAGACAAAGCGATGGCTGCGATCCTCCCCGCCTCGGCGCGATCGCCCAGAACCTCATGGACACCGCCCCCTCGCGCAACCACCCAGCGGTCGCCGTCCATCCCATAGAGATACTCTGCCTGAGCCGTCCGGAAACTGCCTTCGAGAGTCCCGCCGGGCGCTGTCCGGTGCCATCGCCATTGCTGGACGACTCGCGAGATGGGGACGTCCGCACGCAGGATCAGGGCCGCCGACACAGCCACCAGACAGATCGCTTCGAACCACCCGCGTTTCCTCGCCCCCGTCCAGGCGGACCACGCGGCGCCGCTGCACGCGACAAGAGCCGCCGACAGAAAGACCGTGGGCACGCTCGTTCCGACGCCAAGCATAACAGCGGTTCCCGCTCCTCCGACGACCCCGCCGACCGCGATCCAGAGGCATCGGCCGAGAATGGGCCGACCGAGAGCGGACACGAGCAGGCCGGTCATCGCTCCCCCCGGCCCGGCAATCACCAGCGAACGGCCGAGAATCTCGTGCAAAGGCAGGATCAAACCGGCGTCCCGGCCCGATCCTGCAAATAGGAGAACCGCCAGATATTGCAGCAGGAAGACGGGAATGAAGGCCAGGCAGAGGGTTTCATGCGAGGGCGTCCGGCGAAGGCTGCGAGCGAAAGACGCTCCGGCGGCCGCTGCGAGAGACCAGGTTCCCAAGAGCGAAACGATCCATATCTCGCCGGCGGAGAACGTCGTCAGACACTCGCTCAGGAGCAGTGTCTGGGCGACGATCCCGAACAGACCGCAACAGAATGCCAGGAACGCATGAGGCTGCATCGCGTCTTGCCCACCACGACAAATGGATGTTCATACGAATCACGAATGGTCCGCGCAGCGAGGGTATGTCGTCGTGAGGCGTAGCCGAAGGAACTGGGCAAAGGACGAGAGGTGTCTCTCGATCGCGAGCCAGACCCTTCACTTCGCTGCGCTTCGTTCAGGATGACAAGACCCGCGCACGAATCGATCCGAATCCGTACTACACGGATAGTGGGCGAATCCCGGCGCAGGTGACAGACATTCTTTGCAGAAAGCCACCGCTCCTGTGCTCCGAGGGGAGCGGATCTTTCGATCACAGACGTGAACTCTCCGCGCCGGCGGCGATCAGAACTGCTGGAGGAATCGCAGGTCGTTTTCGAAGAGCCAGCGGATGTCGGAGATCTCGTACTTGCGCATGGCGAGCCGCTCGATGCCGAAGCCGAAGGCCCAGCCGGTGTACTTCTCGCTGTCGATGCCGACCGCGTCGAAGACGTTGGGGTCCACCATGCCGCAGCCGCCCATCTCGACCCACCGCTCCTCGCCATTCTTGCCGACCAACAGCAGGTCGATCTCGGCGCTGGGCTCGGTGAACGGGAAGAAGCTCGGGCGGAACCGCCACTTCGTGTCGGGGCCGAAGAAGACGTGGATGAACTGCTCGATCGTGGTCTTGAGGTCCACCATGGTGACGCCCTCGTCGACGACGAGCGCCTCGAGCTGGTGGAACATGTACATGTGCGTCGCGTCGACCGCATCGGGACGATAGACCCGGCCCGGCGCCACCACGCGGATCGGAGGCCTGGTCTTCTCCATCACGCGGATCTGGATCGTCGAGGTCTGGCTGCGAAGCAGGATATTGTCTTCGATGTAGAAGTTGTCCGACGGGGTTCGGGCCGGGTGTTCGGGCGGGATGTTCAGGGCGACGAAGTTGTGCCACTCGTCCTCGACCTCGGGGCCGTAGGCGACGCCGAAGCCCATCCGGCCGAAGATGTCCAGCAGTTCGTCGATCGTCTGCATGATCACGTGGCGGCTGCCGATCTGGACCCCGACGCCGGGAAGCGTGACGTCGATCAGCTCGCGACTGCCCTTCTGCGTTTCTTCCAGGGCCTTCTTTCGCTCCTCGAAGGCCGCCATGACGTCGTTCTTGGTCTTGTTGGCGAGCTGCCCGCCCTTGGGCTTCTCCTCGCGAGGGAGCTTGCCGACCTGGCTGAGCAGGTCCATAATGAGCCCCTTGCGGCTGAGGTACTTGATGCGGAACTCCTCGAGGGCCTTGAGATCCCGGACCTTCAGCAGTTCCGCGAGAGCCTCTTTGCCAACCTGTTCGAATTGCTCCAACATGACCGAGCCTCCAACCCGCCAAAGAACGATCCCCCGGCGTCGGATCGCACCTTCTGATGCGGCCGACGCCTTGGGGGGATCGAATCAGCTTGCGAATGAATCAGGCGAGGGCCGCTTTGGCCTGCTGCAGAATCGCGTCGAAGCCCTGCGGATCGGCGATGGCGATCTCGCTGAGCATCTTGCGGTTGATGGCGATCTGGGCCTTCTTGCAGCCGTTGATGAACTCGCTGTAGCGCACCCCCCGCTCGCGGCAGGCGGCGTTCAGACGGATGATCCACAAGGCTCGGAAGTCGCGTTTCTTGGCCCTGCGGTCGCGGCGGGCGTACACTTCGGCGCGTCGAAGGGCCTCGGTGGCCAAGCGCCAAGTGTGCCCTGCCATTGCGCGATGGCCGCGCACCCGTTTCAGTTCTCGCTTCTTGGCCTTGCGAACGGCATGACCCTTTGTTGATCGTGGCATGTCAGCTTTCTCCTAACTTCAAAATCCCGCTTGCTACGGCAGCTGAGACGCCGGGAAGCAAGCCTTTCGTTTCTCTCGACTGCACGGAGCGGACGCTCAACTGTGCAGCGCGGCGATCATCTTGGCCGTGTAGGCCGGGCTGGACACCGTGGCCGGACGACGGATCTTCCGCAGCCGCTTGGAGCTCTTGACGCTCATCAGGTGGCCCTTGCCGGCCTTGCGGTGCTTGATCTTGCCATTGGCCGACACCTTGACCCGCTTGGCCAGACCCTTGTGCGTTTTCTGCTTCTGCTTCGGCATAAGTTCCTCAAACAGCATGGACAGGTTGCGTACTACAGATAAAACCAGGAGTATACCGCTTGCGACAGGTGGGGTCAATCGGTATTCGCAAAAAAACTGTGATGCCCGTTCTTGCGCCGTTCGCGGGAAAGAACTCCCCCTCTCCCGCCGGAGGCGGCGGGCTGCAATCGCCCCTCGCATGCCGCTTGGCGTACGCGGAACGGCTATTTGGGGATCAGCAGCAGGGTCATTCGGCGCCCGGTCAGCGCCGAAGGACGCTCGACCTTGGCGACGTCCTGGAGGCCGGTCATGATCTCGTTGAGCAGAGTGTACCCCTGATCCTTGTGCAACATCTGACGGCCTCGGAACATGAGCGAGAGCTGGACCCTGTGCCCTTTCTCCAGGAACTCCCGGGCGTGCTTGACCTTGATCTCCAGGTCGTGAGTGTCCGTCTCAGGCCGAAGCCGGATCTCCTTGAGCGTCGCCACAGGATGCACCGTCTTCTTGTGGGCCTCGCGGACCCGACGTTTCTGCTGGTAGAGCCACTTGCCATAGTCCATGATCCGACAGACAGGCGGCTCGCTGTTCGGCGCCACTTCAACAAGGTCCAGACCCGCTTCCTGGGCCTTGCTCATGGCCTCGTCCTTCGAAACGATTCCAACCTGATTGTTTTCCTCATCGACGAGCCGAATCTTGTCGGCCCGGATCCCCCCGTTGATGCGAAGACCTCGTTTCACTGTTTTCGACCACCTTGCCTTTCTCAAAAGAATGAACACGTCAACCTACGCAGGTCGATCGTTGCACTACTTAAGCCGCTACTGTATCACACTTTGCTGATTCCAGGCACATCAAAATGCCAGATCCGTCGCTTTCTCGGCGATTTTCTGCCGGGCCACGGCCAGGAACTGATCGACGGACACGGTCCGGGTTTCCTGGCTACCGCGGATTCTCACGTTGACCTGGCCGGTTTCCGCCTCTTTGGGCCCCACGACGAGCATGTAGGGGGTCTTCTCGCCATGGGCCTTGGCGATCTTGGCCCCGATCTTCTCGTCGGAGACATCGACGCCGCACCGCACGTCCGCTCTGCTGAGCGACTCCTGGACCTTCGCGGCGTACTCGTTGCTCTTCTCGCTGATCGTCATCACGCGGGCCTGCTCGGGCGCCAGCCACAGGGGCATCGCCCCGGCGTACTGCTCGATCAGGATGCCCATGAACCGCTCCAGCGAACCCAGGACCGCCCGGTGGATCATCACAGGGGTCTTCTCGGTGTTGTCCTCGTCCACGTAACTGAGCTCGAACCGCTGGGGCATCGAGAAGTCGAGCTGGATCGTGCCGACCTGCCAGGACCGCCCGATGCAGTCCTTGACGTGGAAGTCGATCTTGGGACCGTAGAACGCGCCGTCGCCCTCGTTGATCCGGAACGCGATCTTCTTGTGGTCCAGGGCCGCCTTCAACGCATTGGTGGCGGTTTCCCAGATCTCGTCGGAGCCGATGTGCTTCTCCGGCTTGGTCGAAAGTTCGATGGCGAAATCGTTGAATCCGAAGGCCTTGTAGGTCTCGAAGATCAGGTTGATGACGCCGATGATCTCGGACTCGATCTGGGCCGGCGTGCAATAGATGTGCGCGTCGTCCTGGGTGAACTGACGGACCCGGAACAGGCCGTGCAGGACGCCGCTGGCCTCGTGCCGGTGCACCATGCCGAACTCCGCCATGCGAAGCGGCAGTTCGCGATACGAATGACGGGTGGTCTTGAACAGCAGGCACCCGCCGGGGCAGTTCATCGGCTTGACCGCGTAGTCGATCTCGTCGATCTTCGTGAAGTACATGTTCTGTTTGTAGTTGTCCCAGTGGCCGCTGCGGTGCCAAAGCTCCTCATTGAGAATGATCGGGGTGCGGACCTCTTTGTACCCGTACTTGCGGTTCATCTGCCGCATGAAGTCGAGCATCTCGTTCCAGACGACCATGCCCTTGGGGTGCATGAAGGCGAAACCGGGACCCATCTCGCTGAAGCTGAACAGCTCCAGTTGCTTGCCCAGGACGCGGTGGTCGCGTTTCTTGGCCTCTTCCAGGCGGTTGATGTACTCGTCGAGGTCCTTCTTGCTCGGCCAGGCGGTTCCGTAGACCCGCTGGAGCATCTTCTGGGTGGCGTCGCCGTGCCAGTAGGCCCCTGCCACCGACATGATCTTGAAGGCGCCGACCTTGCCGGTGCTGGGGACGTGCGGCCCCCGGCACAGGTCCTCGAATCCGTTGTCGCCGTGCGAGTAGAAGCTGATGATCTGGCTGTCGACCCTCTCGATGTTGTCGGTCTTGTACTTGTCGTTCTTGAGCCGATCGAGGGCCTCCCGACGCGAGGTCTCCTTGCGGGTGAAGGGCTTGTTGGCCTCGACGATCTCCTGCATTCTGGCCTCGATCCGCGGGAAGTCGTCCGGCCGGATCGGCTCGTCGAGGTCGATGTCATAGTAGAAGCCGTCCTGAACGGTCGGGCCGTAGACGAGCCTGGCCTGCGGCCAGAGGCTGCAAATCGCCTCGGCCATCACGTGGGCGCAACTGTGACGCATCAGTTCGAGGCCTTCTTTGTCCTTGGACGTAACGATCTGGACGCGCGGCGTGCCCGTGAGGGGCGTACTGAGATCCACCAGTTTTCCATCGATCTTCGCGGCCACGGCGGCCTTGGCCAGCCCCGCGCCGATCTTCTCGGCCACCTGCCTGGCAGTGGCGCCGTCGGCCATTTCGAGGGTGCTGCCGTCTGGTAACATGACTGTTGCCATATATCCTTCCAAATTCGCGCGTCTCTTGTGCTTTTCCCGAATATACTGGACCCACCCGCAAAGTCAAGTATCGTCCGAATCCGTCGTCGATGCGACAATTGGCGGGGTCGCCGGCTCGAACCAACCGATCTCCGCAGCCATAGGATCTGACATAAACCAATCTCCTGAAAGAACTTACAATGAGCTCGCCTCGCCAAGGACTTGACGGGTCGGCTTTTCGCTGGTTAGTTGTTGTTATGGGACGGATCACCTGATATGATAAGGGTGTTGGAGCGCATGTGCAGAGTCCGCATGTAAGGGACGCCGATGAACGCGAACCTGGTGCTTCTCAGCAAGAACGGGGCCCAGAAGACCTTCGCCCTGCCCAAGCAGGTGACGGTCCTGGGACGAAGACGCGACTGCGACCTGCGAATCCCGCTGCCGGTTGTGTCGCGAACTCACTGCCAGTTGTCCGCCAACGCCGAGACGATGAAGCTTCGGGATCTTGGCTCGCGTGCGGGGACCTTCGTCAACGGCAAACGGGTCAAGCCCGAGACGGATATCCCCCTCGAGCCGGGCGACTATATCCGCATCGGCCCGCTGACATTCGTCTGCCAGATCGACGGCCAACCCGCCAAGATCGCTCCGCCGCCGAAGAAAGGCGGGACCCAGGCCCCCAAGGCCAAGCCCAAACCTCAGAAGCCTGCAGCCCGCGCTGCGGACGAGGATTTGGACGCTGAACTTGACAAAGAGCTGAACGCAAAGGCCGACGACGATCTCCAGAAGAAGATCGGCGATGAACTCGACGATCTGGACGTCTCGGACAGCTTCATCAACCTGGACGAACTGGACGCCGACCTGGAGGACCTCAAGGACGCTTGATCTTCCGCCTGCCTCTGGATCAGGGCCGCTCCTTTCCCGCCTGCTCGCATCCGGACTGCCCGGACGCATCGCGAGGTTTCAGACGCAAGCCCTTGCGAATCGCCTTGGCAACCCTGCTGTCGGGCCGTTTGTCGATCCATTTCCGCAACCTGTTCTCCAGCAAGATCCTCAAACCCAGGAACTCCAGGCCGATCAGGATCAGCCACGATCCCGGCGACAGCGGCGTCAGCAACGCCGCCAGTCCCAGGATGACCAGGATCACGCCAACGACCTTCTTCGTCACCGCCTTCATGCCGATCCCCCAGGCCACCGTCGGATTTCGCCAGGACGCTATTTCGCCCCCTGCCGGCGAGCCAGGATCGCCTCAATCTCGTCCATCGTGCGGTTCATCACGGCCATCGTCTTGTGGAACGGCTCGGCGCTCGTCATATCCACCCCGGCCTCTTTCAAGACCGCGATCGGGTAGTCCGAGCCGCCGGCCGAGATGAAACGCAGATACCGCTGGGCGGCCCCTTCGTCGCCTCGACGCACCTCTTCCGCCAGCGCCGTCGCCGCGGTGAACGACGTCGAGTACTGGTAGACGTAGAAGTTGTAGTAGAAGTGCGGAATGTACGCCCACTCGACGGTGTACAACTCGTCGATATGGCAGACCCCTTGGTCGTGTCCGTAGTACTCCTTGAGAATGTCGCCGTAGAGCTTCGTGAAGGCGTCGCCCGTCAGGGGCTCGCCCCGCTCGGTCATCTCGTGCATCCGCAGCTCGAACTCCGCGAACTGCGTCTGGCGGAACACCGTGCCCTTGATCCCGTCCAGATAGTTCATCAGCAGCGACAGCCGCGTGTCATCGTCCTGGATCTCGCGGAGCATCTTCTGGATCAGCAGAGCCTCGTTGAACGTCGAAGCGACCTCCGCGACGAAGGTCGAGTAGTCCGCCAGCGGGAAGGGCTGCGCCTTGCTGGAATAATAGCTGTGCAGGGCGTGCCCCATCTCGTGGGCCAGCGTGCTGACGTCATCGTACTGACCGTTGAAGTTCAACAGGATGTAGGGGTGCACGTCGTACGCGCTGCCGTTGGAGTAGGCCCCCGACCGCTTGCCGGGCATCGGGTAAACGTCGATCCATCGCTGCTCGAAGGCGGTCTCCCCGGCCCTGCGATACGGCTCCCCCAGCGGCTTCAATGCGTCCAGATACAGATCTCGCCCTTGATCGAACGTGTACTTCAGATCGAGCCCCTTCACCACCGGGGCGTAAAGGTCCGAGTACTTCAGCGTGTCCACGCCGAGCATCCGCTTGCGAAGACGAAGATACCGGTGAAACGTGTCCAGATTGTCCCGCACGTTGCGAATCAGGCTGTGATAGACCTCGACCGGGATGTTGTTGCGATCCAGAGCACGGTGCAGCGACGATTCGTAGTTCCTCGAACGCGCATAAAAGATGTGCGTCTGCAAATGGGAGTAGAGCTGGACGCCGAAGGTCTGGCGGAACTTGTTGACCGAGGTCCAGAAGGCATTGAACACCGCCTCGCGATCCTCGCGGTTGGACGAGGCCCGGTGCAGGGCGTAGCCCGACTTGTTGAGCGTGGCGGTGGTTCCGTCGCTGAGCGTGATCTCGGGGTACGGCATCTCGGCATTGCTGAAGACCGTATAGACCGAGCCGGGTCCGTCGGCCATCTGCCCGGTGCGCGCCAGGATCTTCTCCTCCGCCTGCGAGAGCGTGTGCGGCTTGGCGCGGAGCACGTCCATCAGGTACATCCGGTAGACCTTCAAGCCGGGTTCAGCCGCGATGAACCGCTCGACCGTCGCCGAATCGAGCGCGACGAGTTCGGGTTCGATGAACGAAGCCCGCGTGTTGTACTCGGTGATGAGCTGCTCGATCTCCTGCCTCATGGCCAGGTAGGTCGCATCCCGCGTGTCCTGGTCGGCCTTCATATGCGCGTAGCTGTACAGGCGTCCGAAGGCCTTGGAGAAGTCGCTGTTGAGCGTCAGGCACGCCAGCAAGGGCGCCGACGATTCCGTGAGTTTGCCCTTGTACTGAAGGATCTCATCCAGCCGGCCGGCCGCCTGATCCTTCGCCTGCCGCCAGGTGGCATCCGAGGCATAGAGGTCCTCCAGTCGCCACTGATGGGCCTGTGGAACCTGTGCCCGATCCTGCATCTGCCCCCAACCGCTCTCGGCCGCCCACGAAATCGCCATCGTCATCGAAGCACCCACTACCCACCGTCGTCTCATTTCGGTTCCTTCTTTCAACGCAACGTACCGCCGCTCAGTCCGATCCTGGCCGACTGTAAGCGTTCGGGCATCCTAAGGTTCGGCCTGCAACCGCGTCAAGGCCCTTCGCCGCTCCGCCGTGGCCAGGATGTCCGGGCAAATTGGGTTCGTTTCGCAGGACACTGACGCGAGTTTCAAGTGTGAAGTTTGAAGTTTCAAGTCAGAGCCATCGCCAGAGACCGGCCCCTGCTCACTTGAAACTTGACACTTCAAACTTGAAACTCCTTCGCCAAACGAAGCCAATTTCGCCGCAGGGCCGTCTTGCCAATCCGAGGCAAAGAGGGGAGTTTTGGCCACAGAGGGCACAGAGGGCACAGAGGCGGGAAGGCAAGAACCAGGCGAACAGATGAGAGGCTCACGAATCGCAGTGTTCTCCCCCTCCTGCCCTGGCTTTTCTCTGTGTCCCTCTGTGCCCTCTGTGGCATAACTTCTTGGCTCTTCGCCGAGGCTCGGTTCCGGCCCGGCCGCCTTGCGGGCCTCGCGCTCCTTTCGCAGCTCGCGCATCGTGCGGTAGAGGCTGTTCTCGATCCGCCGTTCGTGGACCAGCAGCCGGTCCAGGACCTGGGCGCGGGCGAAGTCCGTCATCACCACCTGCCCCAGGATCACCGCTTCCTCGTCGGGCTTCGGCTCGATCGGCAGACCGTGCCTGGGCCAGAGCACGATATCGCCGGCATTCTCGCGATAGACGGTCGCGAAGACCGCGCTGTGCAGCCTCTCGGCCCGCCGAAGCCGCCAGGCGAGACTCACCGCCCGCTCGGCCAGCATCATTTCGATCCCGCCCACCGGCGCCAGATCCGCGAGCATCCCCTCGCGGTAGAGTTCGAACTGTGCGGGGTCTTCTCCATGAATGACCACCTGCTCGGCCAAAAGCCCATGCTTGACGGCATTCTGCGAAGCCACCGCCTTGCCTTGGGCCGTCCGCGGCCCGGTGGACTTCTGCGCGTTCGAACGATTCGCCTGGATCTGAGCAACACTCGCCATGAGCAGCCCTCCATACTTGTGAG
>Ga0228535_1000935_pt1 | contig 60312 bp, 46 predicted proteins | sample SJ1metagenome_FD_168457 | JGI IMG/M metagenome (GOLD analysis project Ga0228535, IMG submission 168457) | Enriched culture of PCE-dechlorinating microbial communities from Ithaca, New York, USA - SJ1 | ecosystem: Engineered > Modeled > Simulated communities (microbial... > Unclassified | place...
AAATTGTAGTCCCTTAAATCTTTATATTTAACAGACCCAATCATTTTTTATTTTTGCTCGAAATAAATCTTTTTTCAAAAATTATCTCTTTTTTTACCTCTTTATCTCTCTCAAAACTTCAAAGAACTATCCGTTTTTTCTCAAACGGGCTGCAAAGGTAGCCACTTTTTTTGAAACTCCAAATTTTTTGCCAAAATTTATTTGGGTATTACATTTTCATTATCTTAGCCAAAATATAAATTTGACAAGTATGATAAAGAAAGTTAGTTTAACTCTTTTGGTTTTTGCTTTTACATCTATTTACGCTTTTGCGTGTACAAATCTCTTGGTGACCCCGGGAGCATCTGCCGACGGATCGTCTATGGTAAGCTACTCTGCCGATTCGCATACAAGATATGGTACCCTTGTACACTATCCTGCAGCCATCTACCCCAAAGGATCTATGCTTAAAATTTTTGAATGGGGGAAGGATAGGTATTTAGGAGAGATCCCACAGGTAGAAAGGACATATGCAGTAATTGGTAATATGAATGAGCATCAATTGATTATAGGTGAGTCTACCTGGGGAGGAGTGAAAACTCAGTTTGATCCCGAAGGCATATTGGATTATGGGTCACTTATATACATTGCCTTGCAGAGAGCTAAAACAGCACGGGAAGCAATTGAGGTTATAACCTCTTTAGCAGATAGATACGGATACGCTTCCACCGGAGAATCTATATCAATTGCAGACAAAAATGAGGTTTGGTTTTTAGAGATGATTGGCAGAGCTCCCAAAAAAATAGATGGGGTTAATGTAAATAAGGGGGTTGTTTGGGTTGCAATAAGAATCCCCGATGGTGCTATATCTGCTCATGCGAATCAAGCAAGAATAACAACTTTTCCTCTGAATGATAAGGATAACTGCCTATACGCAAAAGATGTGATCTCTCATGCTCGGGAGATGGGTTTGTTTAAAGGAAAAGATTCTGAGTTTAGCTTTGCTGATGTATATGGACCTGCCTCACCATCTACCGTAAGAGGTTGTGATGCAAGAGTCTGGAGCTTCTTTAATAAGTTTGCAAAAGAGGACATGAGTATATATTTGCAATATGCAATGGGAGACATCACAAAACAGAGAATGCCTCTATATGTTTTTCCTAAACAAAAGCTAACTGTTAAGGATGTTGCAGATATGATGAGAGATCATTATGAGGGAACTCCTATGTGTATGAAAAATGATATTGGAGCCGGAGGAAATGAGTCTCCTTACAGATGGAGGCCAATGAGCTTTGAGGTAGATGGAAAGACATATATTAATGAAAGAGCAATTGCAACTCAACAGACAGGATTTTGGTTTGTTGGTCAGAGCAGATTGAATGTTCCCGATGAAATAGGTGGAATTTTCTGGTTTGGAGTGGATGATGCGGCAACCTCCCCTCTTACCCCTATCTACACCTCATCGAAGGCAATTTCTAAACACTATGCTCTTGGTAATGGTTCTATGATTGAGTACTCTTCAACGTCTATGTTCTGGCTTACAAACAGGATTGCACAGTTTGCATACCTGAGATACAACCATATTGGCAAAGAGGTGAGAGAGAAGATAGATGAGCACGAGAGGGCACGAATTGCTGAGGTAATGGCAATAGACAAAGCTGCTGAAATTTTGCTTAAAGAGAGCAGGGAGATGGTTAGTGAGTTTTTAACTAATTACTCTGTAAATACGGCAAATTCACTGTTTGAAAAATGGAAAAAGCTAGATGAGTATCTATTGGTTAAATATATCGATGGAAATACAAAAAAGCAGAATTCCGACGGTTCATTTATGAACAACGGCCACTCTCCTGTAATTCCTCCTTCTCCGGATTTCCCGGGTTATTCAGAGATATGGAAAAGAGCGGTTAAAGAGAGCGCAGGAAAAAGATTAGAGCTTAGCAACTAGCAAAGGAGCTGCCTAAATGTAGGCAGCTCTTATTAAATAAAATTAGTAAAATCTTTTACTATTTATTTTAAAAAACTATATTTGTGAAGCTAAATCTAAACTTTAATCTGATGAAAAAATTCCTTACACAATTCAAAAACGAAGACTGGATTGCAACTTTTATGGGTGGCATACTTCTGCTTTTAGTAATTTTTGTTCCATCTCTTGGCAAGGTAAAATATCAGTTTCCTGAGGGCTATCCTGTTTGGTTTTCAAAAGTACCGTTCGAGGTTACAAAACTGTTTTTTGTTGCGGTTCTTAGTGCAATAGGGCTAAAATTACTTGATGTAAAAATGAAGTGGTTCCCTTTATCATTTTTAACAATTTATGGGATTGCTTTTTTTGCGCAGTACATAAGCGGCTTGGCATTTATTAAGCAAGTGGGCTTTGAGGCCGTATTTTTCTCTGTAGCTTTTGGATTAATCATCAGAAATACTGTTGGGCTGCCTAAATGGATGGAGCCTGCCGTAAGGAGTGAATTTTACATAAAAGGGGGACTCGTTATATTAGGGTCTTCTATAATTTTTGGAGAGATAATGAAAGCAGGTGCGTATGGAATGATTCAAGCTATCCTTGTTGTGTTGTCTGTATGGTACTTCACTTTCTGGCTCTCTAAGAAAATGGGTATAGATAAGGAGATGGGGGTATTGTTATCCAGTGCTGTCTCTATATGCGGAGTTTCGGCAGCAATAGCAACAAGCGGCGCAATCAAGGGAGATGCTAAAAAGCTCTCTTTTGTGGTATCTCTTGTCTTGGTTGTTGCTGTTCCTATGATGTATATCATGCCTTACTTATCTCAGCTTTTGGGATTGAGTCAGGAGGTTGCCGGAGCATGGCTTGGGGGAACAATTGACACAACCGGAGCTGTTGTAGCATCGGGGAAATTTTTGGGAGAGATTGCGGAATCTCAGAGTGTTATAATTAAATCATCTCAAAATGCTCTTTTAGGAGTTGCTGCATTTATTATTTCAATTTATTGGTCTCTTAAGGGGTCTAACAGTTCAATACGTCCTTCGGCATCGGTGCTTTGGGAGAGATTTCCTAAGTTCGTACTAGGATTTGTTCTTGCTTCGGTTGTATTTAGTTTTTTAATGGAGCCGGCTACAGCTAAATTGCTTAGCGGTGCTGCCAAAGGATTGAGAGAGACTCTTTTTTCAGTTGCTTTTGTATCTATTGGTCTTGAGACTGACTTTAGAAAAGTTTTTGGTAAAGAGAATAACAGATATACAGCAACGTTCCTTATTGCTCAAACTTTTAATATTCTTATAACATTGCTTATAGCGTTCCTTCTATTTGGCAAATATGAATTTTCATTTGGGTTCTAAAACTCTTTACAGAGGTTGTCCATTTTTGTTTTTATTTCATTATTAGAGAGATTGCCTATACTTCCTAAATGAGTATGGGCAATTCTCTTTTCAGCTTTAAACTCTCCATTTTCAACCTCTTTGCCAACTTGTACATAGGCATCTCTAAATGGCATCCCTTCAAGTACTCTTCTATTAACCTCTTCTACAGTAAACAGATGTTCGTACATTTTGCTCTCCAGCAGATATTGTTTTACTTGAATATTCTCTAACATGAGGCAGCTCATCTCTAGCAGAGAGTGAATTGTGTCTATCGAGGGAAAGAGAAGCTCTTTTAAAAGCTGAAAATCTCTGTGATAACCATGTATTAAGTTGCCCGATAATAGATTTATTTGATTGGGTAATCCTCTTAAAATATTGCTATTACCTCTTATAACCTCCCAAACGTCGGGGTTTTTCTTATGTGGCATTATGCTGGAACCAGTTGTTAAGTTATCGGGAAACGAGATGAATCCGAAGTTAGGGCACATAAAAAGGATACAATCCGATGAAAGTTTGTTAAGCGTTGTTGCGATTGAAGATATCGCTACTGCAAATGAATATTCGCTCTTCCCTCTACTTAGTTGTGCGGCAATAGAGTTGTAGTTTAGTGTGTGAAACTCAAGCTCCTTTGTTGTCATCTCTCTATCTAAAGGAAAAGAACTCCCATAACCCGCCGCAGAACCTAGTGGATTTTGATTGATTATCTTTTTTGAAGCAAGCAATAGATGAAGATCGTCTACCAGTGTTTCGGCATAAGCCCCAAACCATAAACCGAATGATGAGGGCATGGCAATCTGAGTATGTGTATAACCGGGCATAAGAGCCGATTTGTGCTTCTCGCTTAGTGTCTGTAAAAGGGAAAAGAGTCTGTAAACGCTCTCTTTTAGATTGTCTGTCTCCCATCTTAAATAGAGCTTTATATCGGTTAATACCTGATCGTTGCGCGATCTGCCGCTATGTATTTTTTTTCCTACTTCACCCACTCTTCTAGTTAAAAGCAACTCAACCATTGAATGTATATCCTCTACATTATCTTCTAAAACAAACTCTCCTCTCTCAATTTCATCTAGAATTTTATTGAGTTCTTCTGTTAGAATATTCAATTCATGGTTACTTATCAATGAGATTGACTCCAGCATTTTTATATGTGCAAGCGATCCTATTACATCGAATCTTGCAAGTCTTTTATCTAGATCTCTATCATTACCAACCGTGAAGTTTTCTACTAACCTGTCTGCAACTTTACCTTTTCCCCAAAGCGTATTCATTTAAATATCATATTAAAATTTAAGAGTGTTAAGGATTGACAGATATCCGGTTATACCTTCTTTAATCTCGTCAATTTTCACATATTCATCTGCTCTATGAGATCGTGATGAGTCACCGGGCCCAAGTTTTATTGCAGGAACAGAAAGTCTCATCCAATCGGATGTTGTGGGAGAGACATATTTTTCTACTCCACAACTAATCAGTGCATTATAAAGAGGGTGATTTGGTGGTGTTGTTGAGGATCTGTTTTTAAGGTTCCTAGGAGAAATTTTACTGCTAAGCATAGATGACAATATATCGACAATCTCCTGATTGCTGTATGCATCTGTTGGTCTGATATCTACAGTAAATGTGCACAAATCCGGTACTACATTGTGTTGTGAACCTGCATTAATTTGCGTAACAGTGATTTTTACTTCACCCATTGACGGCGAAACTCTTTCAAACTTTAACGATCTTAGCAACTCAATATCTCGCATTGCAATATAGATTGAGTTTACACCCTCTTCCCTTGCGGCGTGCCCGCTTATTCCTTGTGCATAGCAGTCCAAAACAAGTAATCCTCTCTCTGCTATTGCCCCCTTCATTGATGTTGGCTCTCCCACTATTGCGCAATCGGCTGAAGAAAGGGTCTCTTCTGCTAACGAAATTCCTCTATCACCGGAAATCTCCTCCTCTGCACTTAAGAGTAAAGAGACCTTGAATGGCAGCTCTACTTTTAAGTCTTTTAAAATTTGCATAATCGTAACCATTGCTGCTACAGATGCCCCCGCATCGTTACTCCCGAGTCCGAATATGGTGCTTTCGCTAAAAGGTGGATTGTGTGGGTTAAATGTATATCCACTGCATGGTTTTACAGTATCTATATGCGAGTTGAGAATTAGATGTTTTCTTATATCAGACCCAAAAGATGTTACAAGATTATTTCCTAACCTCTCTACCAACATACCTTTTTCTGTAAGGTAGTTGTAGATAAAATCCGCTCTTTCTTTCTCTTCTGAAGAAAATGACGGAATGGTTATCATTTTCCTTAGGAAAGTGGCAGCTTCATTGGTGTACAGATTGATTTTTGAGCTGTCGGAGATAAAATTGTGCAACATAATAACTTGTTAATTAGCTGTTTATTACTACTTTAACACTGTGCCTTTTTCTGCTCCCAAATTAGAGGCATGAATAATTTTAACTTCGTAGACTCCATTTTCTAGCGCATAAAATGCATTGTCCATTTTTGGAATCATTCCATCTTTAATCACACCTTTTTCTTTAAGAGAGATATAGCTTTCTTTGGTAATTAGCGGGATTATTGAATCGGCATCGGAATGATCTGATAATACCCCCTGTTTTTCGAAGCAGTAGATTAATCTGGTATAATAGTCTCCAGACATTGCGATAGCTATTGATGAAGCCATTGTATCGGCATTTGTGTTTAACAGCGATCCATTTCTGTCGTGTGTTATTGCACAAAAAAGTGGGGTTATACCTCTGCCAAGCAAAGATGTAAGAAAACCTACATTAATTTGTTTAGGATCTACATCGCCTACATAACCAAAATCTACAGGAACAGGAGATCTTTTTAGAGCCGGCACACAGTCGGCATCGCTGCCAGATAGACCAATGGCATTGCATCCTATCTTTTGTAGTTTTGCTACAATGCTCTTATTTATCCATCCTGCATATACCATTGAAACAAGCTTTAGAGTTTCTAAATCAGTTATTCTTCTTCCCTGATGCATCTTTGTTTCTACTCCAAGCTTTTGGGACATCTCTGTTGCCATGACACCACCGCCGTGTATTAGAATTTTTGGTCCATCTATTTTAACAAATTTTTCAAGAAACAGATCCAGCTCTTCGGGCTTGTCAACAATGTTCCCACCAATTTTAATGACCGTTAATGTTTTCATTATAAATTATTTGTTAATTAGTAACTAAAGTATTTAGAGCGATTTTAAAATTTTGGCCAACACAACCTGCGCCGAAACAACTCTGTTTGCAGCTTGCTGAACCACTATTGAGTTTGGACTTTCAATAACCTCATCGGTAACAATCATATTCCTCCTCACGGGTAAACAGTGCATAAATCTGGCATTCTGAGTTAACTGCATCTTTGCTGAATCTACCATCCAACTTCTTTGCATATTCATGACTTGACCATAGTTTGAATCTTCGAATACAGACCAGTTCTTAGCATAAACAAAGTCGGCATCTCTGTATGCTTTCTCTATATCGTATTCTATTTTTGCACCGGCAGTAAATTTTTCTGACAGCTCATATCCTTTGGGATGGGTAATAACAAACTCATAATCGGTTTTAGTCATCCATTCAGAAAAAGAGTTAGCTACAGCTTGAGGAAGAGCTTTTGGATGTGGAGCCCATGTTAAAAGCACTTTTGGCTTTTGTTTATTCTTGTACTCCTCTATGGTAATAAGGTCGGCAAAACTCTGGAGTGGATGTAGAGTGGCCCCCTCCATACTGATTACGGGACGGCGGGAGTGTTCTATAAATTGATTTATAATAACTTCGTTATAATCTTCTGCTTTATTTTGCAACGATGCAAAAGCTCTCACTCCTATTATATCGCAATAAGTCCCCATTACGGGTATAGCCTCAAGAATATGTTCTGGTTTGTCTCCATCCATTATTACACCTCGCTCTGTTTCCAACTTCCAGGCACCTTGATTAATATCCAGCACTATTACGTTCATTCCCAGGTTCATGGCTGCCTTTTGAGTACTTAATCTGGTTCGGAGACTAGAGTTAAAAAAAATCATAAGAAGAGTTTTATTTCTTCCCAGTTTCTCATTTCCAAATGGGTTGGCTTTAGCTTCAGATGCAAGTTCAAGGGCAGTATCCAGTGGCCCAATGTCATGTACACAAGTAAATTTTTTCATTTTTGACCCTTTTTTACAATATTAATACACTCTTGGAAGCATTGAATCATCTCATCAATCTCTGAGTATGTTACCGTTAATGGAGGCAACAATCTTATTACATTGCTTTTTGCACCTCCGGTGAAAACTTTTTTGTCGAAAAGAAGTGAATCTCTCACTTTAATATAATCAGGGGCCATCTCAACACCTATCATAAGCCCCCTTCCTCTGATTTGAGAAATAACACCTTTATTACTGTTGGAAATTTCATTTAACCTCTCTTTGATATACTCTCCCTTTTCAAATGCTTGAGATATAAGTTGCTCCTCTTCAATTATTTTGAGGACAGAGATAGAAGCAGCACATGCAAGATGGTTACCTCCAAAGGTTGTTCCCAACATGCCCGATACCGGAATAAACAGGGGAGATATGAGGGTTCCTCCAATAGGAAAGCCATTTCCCATTCCTTTTGCAGTTGTAATAATATCGGGTTTTATCTGGTGATGCTGATGGGCAAAAAACCTCCCTGTTCTTCCATAACCACTCTGAACTTCGTCTAAAATAAGTATAACGCCTCTCTCCTGAGTTACTTTTCTTAACTCTATCATAAATGGCTGATTCGGTTCGAAAATACCTGCTACCCCCTGAATTCCTTCTATTATCACCGCAGCATAATCATTCTGTGAAAGCTCTTGATTTACACTCTCTATGTTGTTTAATGGCACGAACGTGACGTGGTGACCTGAATTGAAAGGACTTACTATAGACGGATTATCTGTAGCTGCTACAGCACCCGAAGTTCTCCCGTGAAAAGAGTCATTGAACGCAAGAACTCGTTTTTTCCCTGTATGAAAAGATGCAAGCTTAAGAGCATTTTCATTAGCTTCTGCACCTGAATTGGATAAAAAAAGGGAGTAATCGTTATATCCGCTAACTTTACCTAAAAGTTGCGACAACTCTGTTTGAAGAGGGTTTAATACCGAATTTGAGTAGAATGATATTTTCTGCAACTGATCTATTATAGCCTGATTATAAGAGGGATGAGAGTGCCCAACAGAGATTACTGCATGTCCTCCATAGAAGTCTAAATAGCTATTATCTTCGCTGTCCCAAATCCTACAGCCAAGCCCCTTTACCGGCTCTATTGGCCAAAGTTTATAAACATCAAATGATTTCATTAGAAAGCGACTCCTTTTAATTTTAATCCGCACTCCTCTTTTAAGCCAAACATAATATTCATATTTTGAACAGCTTGCCCAGATGCACCTTTAAGTAGATTATCAATAATAGTGGTTATATGTATGTAGCCATTGTGATTCTCTATATGGATAATTGCTTTATTTGTATTTACAACCTCTTTAAGTGAGAGTGGAACATTCGACATCATTACGAACGGGGAATCATTGTAGAACTCCTTAAATAATGACTCTACTTTTGTGATCTCTAGATTTTTGTCTAATTTTGTGTAGACACTCGCAAAAATACCCCTTGTAAAATCACCCCTCATAGGGATAAAATTTATAGGGGGAACAGTACCTGAATAACAATCACCAAGAGTTTTCTCTATCTCTCCCAGATGTTGATGGGTAAAGGGCTTATAAACAGATATGTTAGATTCTCTATAACTAAAATGAGTTGTGTCTGAAAGAGATTTTCCGGCTCCTGTTGAGCCGGTAATAGCATGAATATGAATCTCATGATTCAAGTATCCCAATCTCCTTAATGGTATAAGTGAAAGTAGTATAGATGTAGCAAAGCAGCCAGGGTTTGCTATTGCTCCTGCAGTTTTAATCTTCTCTTTGCTTAACTCTGTGAGCCCATAAACAAACTCTCTACCCTTGTAGTTATCTCCAAGTCTGAAGTCGTTTCCTAGATCTATTATCCGGCATCTTTCAGGTAAGTTTAATTGATCTAAATAAGATTTTGAAAGTCCATGACCCATTGTGAGAAAAATTACATCGAGGTTGTTTTTTTCTTCCACAGTTGAGAAATCGGATACAAATCTAAGGTTAGTATCTCCTATAAGATCTCTGTGAATGAGAGAGACAAGCTCGCCAGATAAACTTGAACTTAAAACAGATGTTATCTCCACTTGCGGATGATTAATAAGTATCCTTATAAGTTCACCTGCTGTATAGCCGGTTCCACCGGCAATTGCCACTTTAATCATCTTTGTGTACCGAATAATATATTTTCAAAGGGTTGGCTAATACTTTTGTAAACCCGATCACATCTTGGCCTGTAAAGGATTTGTTTGTCTCTCCATACTCTCCGAATTCGTTGCTCATTAAGTCATACGGAGTAGAGCATGCCAATACAGAAAAGTGATAGGGTCTTAACTCTACTTGTACAGATCCTGTAACGTATTTCTGCGTATCGGATAAAAAGACCTCGATATTCCTCATTAAAGGATCTAGATATTGTGCCTCATGCATTAGCTGAGAATACCAGCCGGAAAGTTGCTCTTTCCAGTAGAGCTGACCTTTTGTGAGGACGTGCTTTTCCAACAGGTGATGGCTTTTAATTAAGATAAGTGCAGCCGGAGCCTCAAATCCCACTCTCCCCTTTATACCAATAATGGTATCACCAACATGCACATCTCGTCCAACTGCGTATTGTGATCCTATACTATTTAACCTCTCAATAATTTTTACTGCAGAGTCACGCTCCCCATTCAGAGATACCGGCTCGCCATTTTCAAAATCAATAGTTATGATTGTAGTTTCATTTTTGGAAACCTGTGATGGGTATGCCTGTTCAGGTAATACACCGGACGAAGTGAGTGTCTCAACCCCTCCGATGCTTGTTCCCCATAATCCTTGATTTATCGAGTACTTAGCCTTCTCCCAATCTAGATTGCACCCCGATTTTTTAAGGTAATCTATCTCATCTTTTCTAGACAGCATAAGCTCTCTGATTGGAGCAAGAACCTTTACATGTGGAGCCATAACTTCAAATACCAGATCGAATCTAACCTGGTCGTTTCCGGCTCCTGTGCTTCCATGAGCAACAAATGCAGCATCTAACTCCTTAACTCTGTCTAAAACTGCAAGAGCTTGAAATATCCTCTCTGAGCTAACAGATAAGGGATATGTAGAATTTTTAAGAATATTACCGAATAGAAGATATTTTATACCCTTTTGATAGTACTCCTCTCTTATGTCTATATTTATGTGTGAAGAGGCCCCCAGAGAGAGTGCTCTCTGCTCAATTTCCTTCTCCTCTGAGGAAGAGAAACCCCCTGTATTTACCATGATAGTGTGAACTTCAAGACCCTTTTCGTTCTTTAAGTAAGGCACGCAAAAAGAGGTATCCAGACCTCCACTGAATGCCAGAACCACTCTGTTGTTCATTTCAGTTACTTTTTTATTGTTATTATTGAATTAATCTTGACTAAAGGATTTATAATCAAATTCTTTCCCATAGATACAAGTACCGGTGTAATCTTATTTTTCACCTTCTCGGCCGGATCGTAAAGTAAACCTGTGCAGAGACACATTTTATAGTCGTTTCTTTGCAATACATCAAAATTTCTGCAACCCTCACATCCCTTCCAAAACTCCTTATCGTCTGTTAACTCAGAAAAGGTGACCGGCTTAAAGCCAAGCTGAGTATTTAGCTTCATTACAGCTAGTCCCGTTGTAATGCTAAATATCTTTGCATTTGGATATAGTTTTTTAGAAAGTTCAAATACTTTAGACTTTACCTTTTTTGCAAGACCTTGGTTCCTGTATTTATGTGCAATTATTAATCCTGAATTAGCTACAAATCTACTATGGCTCCAGGTTTCTATATAGGCAAACCCGGCAAGCTCTTTCCCATCCAGCGCAATCACTGCTTTGCCTAGAATCATCTTCTCTGCAATATACTCGGGGGATCTTTTTGCTATACCTGTACCACGCTCAAGAGCAGATACATAAACAAGTTCGCAGATAGCATCTGCATAGATAACATGGCTTGCATCAGCCACATAAATGTTTACATTCATCTTTGAATTAAACAGTATAAAAAATTGAAAAATATGTGTGAATAGAGCGCAGGAGAGACCCTGCATTTATTTTAAACAGCCTTTCTTAGGCACATCGTCGGACGTGTCTATGATTGAAATTAGAATTGATATGAAGTGTGCTGTTTTTCATCGTGGGGGCAAAGGTAAAAGAATTATTTATAAAAACACTATCTTTGATAATTAAACTTAGAAAAATTATGGAACACAACTTAAGCAAGCCAGGTGGCCTGCCGGAAAATGCTTACCGGGAGTTAAAAGAAGGCGAAGATTACAAACCTGTTATGAGTCCTGATAAGGTGTATCCGGAGGTAACACCTTGGTCGGTATTCATGGGTATAATTATGACCATTATTTTTTCTGCAGCCGCTGCATACCTTGGACTGAAGGTGGGCCAGGTATTCGAGGCAGCAATTCCTATTGCTATAATTGCCGTTGGACTATCCGGTGCATTAAAGAGAAAGAATGCTCTGGGAGAAAATGTGATAATTCAATCAATAGGAGCAAGCTCGGGAGCTATAGTTGCAGGAGCGATCTTCACTCTTCCTGCTCTTTACATTCTTCAGGCAAAATACCCCGAACTTACCGTTGATTTTGCAAAAGTGTTTATGAGCTCCCTACTTGGAGGTATACTGGGTATACTGTTCCTTATTCCGTTTCGTAAATACTTTGTCTCTGACATGCATGGTAAGTACCCATTTCCTGAGGCTACGGCAACCACTCAGGTTCTTGTTAGCGGCGAGAGTGGTGGCAGTAGTGCAAAAGTATTAGTATTCAGCGGATTGATAGGTGGAATCTACGATTTTATCATATCTACTTTTGGATATTGGTCTGAAGTATTCACATCTAAAGTTCTACCTTATGGACAGGTAGTTGCAGACAAGGCGAAGTTCCTTTTTAAAATAAATGTAGGTGCTGCTGTACTGGGTTTAGGATATATAATAGGGCTTAAGTATGCTTTTATAATATGCTGCGGATCTATGCTGGTTTGGTTTATAATCATCCCTCTCATGAATATTATGTTTGGGAATGAGGTGATAGATTTGATGGGATCGGGGATTGTTCAAACAATTTCTCAAATGTCTCCCGAGCAGATTTTCAGAGAGTATGGAAGGCACATTGGCATTGGAGGTATTGCAACTGCGGGAGTGATTGGTATTATCAAATCTTCGGGGATTATTAAGTCGGCTTTTGGTCTTGCCGCCAAAGAGCTTAAAGGTGGAGCACAATCACAAACAGTTGCCATAAGAACACAAAGAGATCTATCTATGAAAATTATTGCAATTGGAATAGTGATTGCACTTATTGCCACATTTATCTTTTTCTATTTTGGAGTAGTAGATAACTTAATGCACGCAGTTATTGCTATTGTGGTTGTAGGGGTGATTGCATTTTTGTTTACAACTGTTGCAGCTAATGCTATTGCGATTGTTGGAACGAATCCTGTTAGTGGGATGACACTTATGACTCTAATCCTTGCCTCGGTAGTTATGGTGGCATCGGGCCTTAAAGGGACAGCCGGAATGACGGCTGCATTAATAATAGGAGGAGTTGTGTGTACGGCTCTCTCTGTTGCCGGTGCCTTTATTACCGACCTTAAGATTGGATATTGGCTGGGTTCTACCCCTATAAAGCAGCAATCTTGGAAGTTTCTTGGGACTTTAGTAGCTGCAGCAACTGTGGGTGGAGTTATGATGATACTGAATAAAACTTATGGATTTACCGGAGAACACGCGTTGGTTGCTCCACAGGCAAATGCTATGGCTGCCGTTATTGAGCCGCTTATGTCGGGCGGAGGTGCACCATGGCTTCTTTACGGAATTGGAGCATTAATATCTATAGCACTCACAATATTTAAAATTCCTGCACTCGCCTTTTCGCTTGGAATGTTCATTCCGCTGGAACTGAACCTCCCATTGATGGTTGGGGGTGCTGTGGCATGGTATGTATCAACAAGAAGCTCCGATGAGAAACTTAACAATAGCAGAAAAGAGAGAGGTACACTCGTAGCTTCGGGATTTATTGCAGGTGGTGCATTGATGGGGGTTATAAGCGCACTTATAAGGTTCTCGGGATTCAATCTTACTAACACTAAATGGATGGAGTCTGTGCCGGCAGAGTATCTTGCCCTTTTCATGTATCTTATAATTGTAGTATATCTTGCTTGGGAGAGCTTGAGAGCAAAAGAAGATAACAGGAGCTAGACTATGGAAGGAAATTTTTGGCTGGCATTTTCTCTGACTCTTTTTGCGGGTCTCTCAACAGCTATAGGGAGCGTTATTGTACTTTTCTCAAAAAATTTCTCCCCAAAAGTGCTCGCGGCATCTTTAGGATTCTCTGCCGGAGTTATGATTTTCATATCTCTGGTTGAGTTATACGGAGAGGCAAGGGAGTACCTGCACTCACTTTACGGTGAACAGACCGGTGATCTGTACACTTTGATATCATTTTTTGGCGGCATTGCTCTAATTGCTATAATAGATAATTTAGTCCCATCTGAAGATAATCCTCACGAGATTGGAGCTCTTACAATAAACGACAATAGAGAGGGGTTGATGAGACTTGGTATAATGTCTGCTGTTGCAATAGGCATTCATAACTTCCCTGAGGGAATAGCAACTTTTGTAAGCGCAATGAATGATCCTAACCTTGGGGTGAGTATATCTATAGCAGTTGCAATTCACAATATACCTGAAGGTATTGCTGTTGCAATACCAATATATTATGCTACAAAGAGTAAGGGAAAGGCATTTTTTCACTCAGCACTATCGGGACTGGCAGAGCCTCTGGGTGCCGTTGCTGGGTTCTTTCTTCTCTCCTACCTATTTAACGACTCATTCCTTGGGGTAATTTTGGCGGGGGTTGCAGGGATAATGGTTTATATTTCGCTAGATGAATTGTTACCTACAGCAGAGAAATATGGGCAGCATCACCCTGCAATTATGGGTGTTATTGCAGGAATGGCCGTAATGGGGATAAGCCTTCTGATAATATGATAAATGATTAAATAACAGAGATAAAACAGCTTAAAATGAGACAAAAAATATTAGATAGATTCCTTAGATACGTATCTGTGGATACAGCGTCAGACCCTGAGTCTCCGACTCAACCAAGCACCCAAAAGCAACTCGATTTGTCTAGAGTACTGGTAGAAGAGCTACTTGAAATGGGAGTTAAAGATGTCTCTCTGGATGAACATGGATACGTTATGGCAACCATACCTTCAAACCTTCCCGGTGGTAATAAAGGGACTGTGATAGGCTTTATAGCCCACGTAGATAGTGCTCCTGATGCGCCCGGTTTAAATGTAAAGCCTCAAATAATTACAGATTATAATGGAGAGGATATTGTAATCAACAGAGAGAAAGGGATGGTTATGAAGACAGAGGAGTTCCCTGAACTTCTTAATTATAAAGGGCAAACATTAATAACCACAGACGGAAACACGCTCCTTGCTGCCGATGATAAGGCCGGCATTGCAGAAATCATGACGGCAGTTGAATATATGATGAGTAATCGGGATTTTATACACGGAGAGATAAAAATAGGATTCACTCCCGATGAGGAGATTGGTAGAGGAGTAGATAAGTTTGATGTCTCTAAGTTTGGTGCTCAATATGCTTATACGCTTGATGGAGGAGAAATTGGAGAGTTGGAGTATGAGAATTTTAATGCTGCCTCGGCAAAGATTTTTATACAAGGGAGGAATATCCATCCGGGCTATGCTAAAGATAAAATGAAGAATGCAATAATCATGGCAATGGAGTTCAACTCCCTTCTTCCGGTTGATCAGAGGCCGGAGTTTACTGTTGGCTACGAGGGGTTCTTTCATGTTATAAGATTAGATGGGACTGTAGAGGAGGCAATGCTTCAATATATTATAAGAGACCATGACTCAGAAAAATTTGAGCAAAAAAAGTGCTTAGTAGAGGAGTCTGTTACCTTTATGAATAAAAAATATGGAGAGGGAACCTTTAGATTGGAGTTGAAAGACCAATATTACAACATGAAAAAAATGGTAGAGCCACATTATCATGTTGTAGAAAAAGCTATTGAGGCAATGAATATGGCAGGGGTAATACCAAAGATAAAACCTATAAGAGGTGGTACCGACGGAGCCAGACTTTCGTTTATGGGACTACCTTGCCCAAATCTTTTTGCCGGAGGGCATAATTTTCACGGTAGATATGAGTATGTTCCCCTGGAGAGTATGGAGAAGGCAACAGAGGTAATGCTGAATATAATAAAACTCTATGCCGAGGAGTAAAAATGAATATTAAATAATTTAAAATCATATCAAATGCTATTAACAACAACATCTACTCTTCAAGGTAAAGAGATTGAGCAATATTACGGAGTTGTATCGGGAGAGTCTGTAATAGGGGCAAACATAATAAAGGATTTTCTGGCAGGCATAAGAGATATTGTAGGGGGAAGATCGGGTTCTTATGAGAGGGTACTCAAACAGGCAAAAGAGGACGCAATTAATGAGATGGTGTCTCAAGCCAAATCTATGGGAGCAAATGCAGTAATAGGAATAGATCTTGATTATGAGACTATTGGTGGCACAATGCTAATGGTAACTGCAGCGGGTACTGCAGTAAAATACAGATAATTTGATGTTTGATTTTGACAAACCGGTAGATAGAAGAGGATTTTCGTCTGTTAAATACGATGCACTTAAAGAGGTTTTTGGAAGAGAGGACCTGATTCCTCTTTGGGTTGCCGACATGGATCTGCAATCTCCCCCCTGTGTATTACAGGCAGCACGGGAGGTATGCGATATGGGAGCTTTTGGTTATACCAGAAGGAGTGAAAAATCTACAGATTATTTCATAAAGTGGGTTGAACAGAGGTATGGATGGGGAGTTAAAAAAGAGTGGACATCGTCTGCTCCCGGTATTGTGGCAGCCCTGCCAATCTCTTTGATGGCATACACAAATCCTGGAGATAAGATTCTTATTCAGACACCTGTGTACCCCCCTTTTCACTCTATTGTAAAAGAGAATGGGCGAGAGCTTATTTGTTCGCCACTAATCAAGAGGTTAGATGGCTACTTTATAGATTTTGCTGAATTCGAGAAGAGAGTATCTTCGGGAGTAAAAATGTTTGTTCTTTGCAACTCACACAATCCGCTTGGAAGGGTATGGAGCCGAGATGAGCTTAAGTTGATGGGGGATATTTGTTGTAAATATGGAGTTGTAATCTTCTCAGACGAGATACACGCCGATCTCTCTCTGTATGGAAATAAGCATACTGTTATGGCATCTGTAAGCCGGGAAATATCTATGAATACCATAACTGCAATGGCTCCCAGCAAAACATTCAATATTGCCGGAATGATGAACTCTATTATTGTGAGTGAATCGGAGATTCTATTAAAAAAATATGATAGTATCCTTAAAAAGATGCATCTCGATTTGGGGAATATCTTTGCTCACATAACTATGGAGGCAGCCTACAGAGAGGGATCGGAGTGGCTTAGCTTTCTGGTTGCTTATCTGGAAAAAAATTGCGATTACGTATTTAACCGATTACAAAATGATTTACCTGCAGTAAGATTTATTAAACCTCAAAGCTCATTTCTGCTTTGGCTTGATTTTACTGCAACAGGGTTATCTCACAACCAAATACAATCTCGACTAATTAACCAAGCAAGAGTTGGATTAAATGATGGATTGACGTTTGGAGATGAGGGGGAGTTTCATTTCAGAATGAATATCGGAACTCAAAGAGCTCTTTTAGAGCAGGCAATAGACAGAATCGTTGACTCTTTTGGGTAACCCCTGCAAAACATTCAAATTTTACTCTACAGGCTTATCTGTAAGAGGCCATCCTGTAATAGTAGATATGTACGGAATTAAGTTCATTGCTATCTTTCTTTGGCCGCTATAGTTTGGATGCCCTACCGATCCAAGATCGGATTCTCTATTGTAAACCCCTGCCAAATAAGCAGTAAAGTGAAGGTTCTTATCATTTGCACTTTCACAAAACTCCTTTATGTACTCAAATGCCATCCCTCTTAGAGGGGGTGCGACACATAAAATTGGTACCTGACCATATTTTTCTCTAAGTTGTCTTACAATTTGCGAATACGCCATAAAAAACTCCTCCTTCAATGGATGGGGTTTTGTAGAAAAGTCGTTTGACCCTAAATTTATAACAACCAGACTTGGAGTATAATCTTTGAAGTTCCAGAGAGGTTGTTGATACATATCGAATGTCTGCATCATTTTGTCCTTCATTGAAGTTTTTGATACTCTAGCTGTATCTCCATAATTGCGTGCCGCTCCCCACCCGGAGTGAGCAATAAATGTATAGTCTGCATCGAAATAACGAGAGATTATAGCTCCGAAGGCCAAATTACAGTTTTCGGTTTCAGGTTTGAATGGTTCGTCTTTAGATAGCCCTTCTGTCCCAAAACCTGCTGTTATTGAGTTGCCTATAAACTCAATATGTCTGGTTCGTCCCGGATCGTAATTTAGTATCTGACCTTTTGAATTGAGTTCAAAAGAGTGAATTGTAGTTTTACCCTGCTCCGCTTCTGTTCTTTTTTGTATTCGTACTATGTTTTGAGACCCCTTTAACTTTCCTGCGAGGACAATAAGTGAGTCCTTACCATATGTGGCAAACACTCGCTCTAAAACGCCGTTCACAAATAGGTTATAGTAGTTCTTCTTTGTGTCTGAAACCCTTAATGCAAGGTAGCCACCTGTAAAACATATCTCTACATATGAACCACTCCAGTCGAATGAGACTGAACCATCGTCACTCTTAACAACTCTACCTGTATATCTTACATTTGGGTGGTTGGCTGAAACTGTTTTATAAACCTGTCTTGCGTTGCGAAATGAAGCAAAAGACTGTTTATGAGTCTCCATAATCTCTCTGTGCCGTTCGGTTGCTCTCTCATGTGCCTCAATGGCCTCTTTATGTGCACGATTGTGAATTTCCAGCGCAGAGTTGTGTAGATCATTTACTTGACAATACGCACTAATTGCAGTTAAAAATATTGCTAAAGCTAAGATAATCCTCGATTTCATCACTTTTTTTTATAAAATTACAACTTTTCTCCTTTTATTGAAATTGGAACTTTATTGAAGGGGTCAAGAAACTTATCAATAAGAACAGCACACTCTAATCTTGTGAGAGGGCGGGATGGAGAAAAATCCATTAGACCCAATTCACTCCAATCTTGTTTAAATTGTGCAATTATTGATCTGCTATCTCTATCTGTAATTATGTATGAAAACATTTTAGATAGTGATTCTGAATTGACAAAACTGCTTAAGTTGAAAATTCGAGCGGCTTCATTTACATCTGTATAAGGTATATATAGTTCAAGCGCACCCTCAATCAGCTCCTTATTTGTAATGAGCGAGTCTATATAGAACCAGGTTTGATTCTCCCATCCGGCATTCTTTCCAACACCCTTAATAATACCTGTCACTCCTACTCTTTGGATAGCTTTGAAGTGTTTGTGATCTGCAGGTATATCCAGAAATGGCAACAGATACCCTCCCGATTTAAGGATCTCTCTCTGAACATCTCTTACAGGAATTTGATCTATCTCCATATCTTTCTTTACTGACAGAGCGGCCAGTGTGCCGGCTGCCTCGCCAATCTGAAGCACTACGGGCTGCAATCTGGTTGTTCCATTAACCAGGTTGGTTACAGATATAGACTTTTCTGCAACTATCAACCTCTTTACATCTTGAGGAATAAGTGTACCCAGAGGCAATCCATATGAGGGAACAGGATAAAAGTGCAGATCGGGAAGACTCTCCCACCCCTCATATCTTGTGTGATGATGGTCTACCGGATAATCTCCAACCGCAATGGCTGTTCTGTAAAGTCTCTCTTTTTGTGAATAGGGATCTGTTATGTGGTTAATTGTAAACCTAACAACACCGTGTACTCTTCTTGATTCTCTGTGGTATGGTATAAAAGGGAACAAATCTGAGGTTGGAAACTCGTCGTCGGCTAATGCCAATCTATTGAACCCCAACTCAGTTTGAATATAATAGAGGAATGATAGAGAGTGCTCTTTTGCCTTTTTTAACTCCAATGCCCTTGTTGCAGGATCTTTCTCAACAAGGTTAAGATAGTAGTCGTTTCCCTCTATAGGCCAATTTATCATGTACTTGTTGTTTGGCAGCTTCCCATAAGTGATCATCATTTGAGGATCCCAAAGGCGCTGCTTCTCCTTTGGATTTGTGCACTTCTTGCTTATAGTAGAACAATAGAAAAGAGCGGGATTATAACCTTCGGGTTTTTTAATAGTCATATCCCGATTGTACTCTTTTAGAATCATGGCATATGTTAAGTCCTGAACAATATCGTTCTCCTCTTGGGGAGCAATATCTTCTCCTGTTATGTACCTGGAATCCATCCCAACATCGTATGTTACACCTGCACTGGCTGCTATATCGCCCAATTCTGTAGCATCTATAAGAACTTTTGCATTTACCTCTTTAACAACTCCCTGATTATTTACTTTTATCTCCCAGCCATCATCTGTTTTTCTAATGCTCTCTACACTGCTTCTGTACCATATATGGAGCTTAGGATAACGAGCTGCAATGTTTTTAAAAATTCTGTTCCCCACTGATGGTTCAAAAAGAGTGTTGCTGACCCATCCTGTTTTAAGAGCTTCTGCACCCCCATAATGGCGCTCCAGAGAGTCTCTGAACTCTCCCCATAAAGCACCTCTAAGTTTGTGATTCCCGTCTACAGCACTGACTCCTGCACTGGTTAGCATACCTCCCAACCATTCGTGCTCTTCAATAATCAACGTTCTTACACCCATCGAGCCCGATCTTATGCCCGCAGATGTTCCGCTGGTTCCTCCGCCCACAATTACCACATCAAAACTGCTAGAGGGCCTCACCGAGCTCTCATATCTGTTCCCGAATCTATCTGTTGCAACCACCTTGAGTTGTGAGTTTAATGATTCTGGTTTAGCTCTAAAGAACTTATCGGAAAGAGAGGGGTATATCCATTTGTGTTCTAACTGATCCCGATTTGAGTACATTGCTCTTGCAGCAGGATCGTAGGCTTCGAACTGACTCATTACTCCTCTGCTCACTCCGTTTTCGTACAGCTCCACTCTCCATAAAGGATCATAATTCCATACATTTGCCACTACATAGCCCTTAAATGATTGGTCGTCTTCCTCTGTGTATACCCTCATCTGATAATCTTTTGGGTAGCCGGTAGATTTATAGTACCATTTTATGGAATCACCGGCAACAGTATACACACCGTAACCTCTGGGGGTTCCGTCTGTACAGAGCTCTCCTTGCCACCAAGCACCCGACAATGCAGCAGTTACATGTTCAAAAAGATTATTTTTAATTGTCTGATTATGATTGGTATGTGTATGTCCCGAAATAATATGGGCATTATATGGCTCAAGAATTTTATATAGTCCTCTATGGTTAGCCATAGTAGTTCCTGCACGTTCGTAAGTGAACCTCTCTCGATCTTTTTGAGATACTGTTGTAGGAATGTGAACAGTTAGCACAATAGTGCTCCCTTTTGGAATGTATGACAGATCCTTCTCGAGCCATCTCAATTGTCTCTCTTCTAAATAACCAATATAGAAATAGTCTCTTCCTATAAAGAAGCAGTTATTAAGAACAACATAGTGAATTTTACCTACATTAAATGAGTAGTATGATGGGCCGAATGTCTGCTCAAATTTCCATTGGGTTGTCTCAAATGATCTTCCGTTTACTACCATATCGTGGTTCCCCATCGCATGGAAGAATGGGATACCCGAACTTGAGACTACGTTAATAAATTGAGGATAGAGATTGTGGTCGTGAGATATGAGATCGCCGGCGCATATGCCGTGAAATGGGATATTAAACTCAGATACACTCTTTTTAATATCGTCTATCCCCGCTTGCATAAGCGCAAACTCCTTTGCTGAATAGATTTGAGGATCTGCCATAGCAATAAAACCGTGGCGATTATCGTCTATCTCCTTTTTTATAAGATGAAAGTCGTAGCTTTTTCTACTCTTATCTATTGGAATAAAAAACTTAGTAACACCCTTATCTACAGGGGCGCTATAACCAGATGGTACAGATAAATAAACAAACTTACTATTATCTGAACTCTCAAGTACAAACTTTCCCCCTTTTCCGGTCTTTGTAAAATTCTCTCCGTCTGTAACTACAACCCCTTCTAGAGGGAGTGATCCGCTCATCACCCTCCCTTTTAATTGAGTTGCATGCAGCGAAGTGCTCGCAAACACAAGACTTAATATCAACAAAGAAAAAGCTACTACTCTTTTCATCTTATAAAATTTTATTATTTACAATTTTCTAAAATTTGCCAACTTTGGTATAGACCTCTTGGTATATGAAAACAACCTTTCCATTTACCCCCTTTAAGGTCTAAAAGAACCTCCCCCTGCCTGTTCAGATAGCCGTACCATTCGCGATGCTCTTGATCTTTAAATTTAGACCAAGTGTAGTCGTGGAGCTTGGCAAACCAGTCAAGAGCTTGGGCAGATCCGGTAAGTTGGTATGCCTTAAGCATTGTTATTATACTCTCTATATGTACCCACCAGAGTTTTTGATCCCACTCCAGCTGTTGAACCGGATGGCCCTTTACATCCATAAAGTAGAAAATTCCTCCGTATTTTTTGTCCCATCCGTACTCTATGGTTTTGAGAGCTATCTCTTTTGCTTTTACAATAATATCTTCTCGTTTTAACTTAACTCCCAAATCCATAATAAACCACATTGCTTCAAGAGAGTGCCCCGGATTGATTAATCGCCCCTCAAAACTATCGCTGAATTGACCGTCTGATGTGATGTTCTCAAGTATTAGACCCAGATCTTCTCTGTAAAAATTATTGAGAACCTCATTAAGACAGTTGTCGATGGTAGTGTTTATTAATTGATTACTCACCAGATGCTCTATCTCAAGAGACAAATTACACAATATCATTGGTAATGAAAAACCCTTTAAATCTCTTGTGCCGGGATAGGTTTTATTCCAGCATCCCTTAGGATTGCTCTGTTTTTCCAGAATTTTATCGAATGTAACTTTTGCGATTTGAGCGTACTCACTGCTTCCTGTGGCTATGCTCAATTGAGCGAATGCCATAGTTGCAAACGTATATGAAAATATGTTATATGGTTGTACCAGAGGGCGTCCCTCTCTGTTTAATGAAAAGTACCAGTTATAATCACCATCGTGACCATATCTCTTGAGAAACTCAGCTCCCATAATTGCCATATCCAACCATTCGCTCCTCTTCTCTACTTTGTTATACATCATTGAAAAGAGCCAGACCTGACGTCCCTGCAACCAGATAAATTTATCTGTATCATAAACTTTACCCTCTCTGTTAAGGCAGGTAAAGTATCCTCCAAACTCCACATCGGGAGAACACTCCATCCAGAACGGAAGAATGTTGTTCAATAGCTCATCTTTATATTGACTTGCCAGTAGCTTAAAATCCATCTCTTTCTATTTATCAAGTTTTCTAATATACTCTGTATATCTGTTGTAAAGGTGTCCTGCCTGCAGATATGCAGATTGCGGACTCATAAAGTGGGAGAACTCAAAAGTTATTGCATTCTCATATCCCGCCTTTTGGGCAAGATTTAGCTTCAGATGCAGTTTCTCCCATTTGATTGGCAGGAATTTTATTGGCATATCTCTATCGAAGGTCTCTGAGTTTGTCCAACACTCAAGACCGTATCTATCGGCAAGCTTTTTATTGATAGTTAAAAAATCTACCAATTGATCGTACTCTACATGGCCATCCTGAAATGCAACAATATCTACAGCTCCTTTTATACCGGCGAAGATCTCGTCCCACTCCCGAGCATGAGTGTCTAGAGAGACTGACTCCTCTTTACCTGTAACAGATGTGTATTGGCTTATATTTTTTGTCCCGTCTATATAGGGGGATATCATTGTGGGTAGTCCTCCGGAAACCTCTTTGCAATATTTTCCAAGACTTGCATATAAATCAATGATTTTTCCGGTTTTTCTGCTACACTCCTGAGAGATGTACCAGCCCGAAAAAGATTTATAATGGCCGTACTTTTTCCACACCTCATCTATTACTTTATAATTTATGGCTGCCTCCTCATGATAGTCGCCCCTATCCCAGTACTTTCCAGAGTCGTAAAGTCCAAAATAGAAGCTCATACCCCATTTATCGCTTAGTCTTAGATACATCTCTACCAGATCTACGGGAGGAGTATAGCAACCCTCTTCTAAGGTTAGAACCTCAGATGGAAAGGTTTGCCAGCGTCTATAACCGCATCTGATAAGTATAACTGTGTCGATTCCGGCAGATTTCATATATCCGAAATCTCTATCCCACTCCTCTTCTCCCCAATTTTGATGGGGAATGTCGTGGCTTATCTCATCTAAAAATGTACCCTTTATTCTCATAAGCTATTTTTGCGCATTAGCTATATCTATACCGTTTTTAACAAACTGCCACTGATTATTTTGTTTCAGGTGAATCATATCAAAGAAAAAGTATCCGTCTCCTGCGTTGATACAGGCGTCTACCGAGTTGGATATTGCTTGCCCTACATTAACCCCTGCCGGTACCTGGTTGGGGTAGAAAAAATTACCGTCGGGGCCTCCTGATATCTTAACATCATTCATGGTAACCTCTTTTGCTTTGAGACAGAATCCCTGCATAGTCCACTCATTCTGGCCGTAAACTCTGTCTGCCGGAGCGTACGCGCCAATCAACATAAAGTCCATGTGGTCGGCATAACCAAAGTTTTTATAGTCGGTGGTGGCCCATGTGTACTTCGACGAGGTGTTGTATTTTGGGCTTGCCCAGTTAACTCCAACATCGTAATAAGATGAATACCATCCGCCTACATAAACTCCAAAGTCCACTTTTGGATTTATGGCCTTTACTCGTGTTCGTGCTTTTACAACAAAATCGTGAATTGTTTTAACTCTGAATTCCAACCACTTCTTGAAGTGTTTTGGGAGTGGGTTAGGCAGTTGCCCTACTTTGGTTCCCGGAGGTATAATGTCATTTGGAAAATTCTCGACTTTTTCACCAATGTAACTTTCGAATTTTTGTCTTGTGTAGAGCGAGAAGTCGCTTTCGAAGCCGTCAAAACGACCCCTGTCAAGAACAATACCGTCAAGGTCGGGGTATCTTGCCAAGTCTTCCAACATAGAGATTATATACTCCTGAACTTCATCTCTTACAGGGTTAAAAAACTTTGCGTTTTTATCGGAGTCCATAATACTTTTAATTCCTCCCTGCAGGTTAAGCTCTGTTGTCCAACCTCTTTTAACATTGTCTCTGAATACAACACCTTGAGAACCCAAACTTGTGGTATTTCCTCCGGTAAAGGTGTTGATTGCGGCATATACCTTAAGACCCAGTTTATGCCCCTCATCTATGAATGCTCTGAGATAATCCCAAGTTGCTGTTCTTTCGTATCTGGCATATACTCCTCCCGACCAAGCACCTAGGTATTTTACCTGCTCTGTTATGTTTGTATTGAAAAGAACATCTCCTGTAGTTGGTCTTACATCTACAACAATATGGGTAAAGCCGGTGTTTTTGGCTATAGTCAAATCTCGGGTAATGTTCTCCTTACTGTTTGCAAAATCTGGGAAGTTTGCAGCAGCATCGATCCAAATATATTTTGGTTTTTGAGAATTGAGAACCTTCTCCTCTTCGGGCCACTCCCATTTAGGTGTTTTATTCTCCTTACTGCAAGAACAGTTGAGATTAATAAGTATAAGAGGCAGAGTAAGAAAAGATAGTATTCTTGATTTTATAATTTTCACAGCAATCAATTTTGAATTAGTGACTTTTTTATAAGAGATAAATCCGGTATCCCTCAATATGAGGGACACCGAAAATATCATAAATATAACTACTATTTATCAATACAGTCGAACTCCCAAGCAACGAGACTTCTGCAGTTTCCGTCTGTATAGTATAATCTTAGTTTATAGCCATCTGCCGAAGGTATAAGCAGAATGTCGCTAGATGCAAATACAGGTGTTCCAAACTTGTACTCTTTTGTTGTAAACACCCTTGCAGGTGAGTTATCGAGTCGGTCTGTGAACTGTGTTAAAGTTGTAGCATCGAACATAAATCCTATACACTGGCTATATGTAAAGTGCATTCCACCGTAAACAGCTACATAAGTTGCCTTATTAAACAGAACTGCATCTACAGTATTGAAGTTTGAGTTTGCACCCCACTGAGATGTGGCCAGAACAGCAACTCCTGTGTTTGTAGCTCCATTAACTGCATTAAGCTTGTTTCCAACACCACTGTAGTTAGTAATGAAGTAATTACTAGTTTTTTCTGTTCCCGCGTAAACAACATCGGCATTAGCTGAATTCCAGTTAACAATATTAGTAGCTACAACAGCTTCTGCCTCGCCAACAACTCCATCTTTTACAACCCAACGAATAAACTCATTGTGTGCTGGAGGATTTGCCCATGCCCAGGTTGGAACTGTGATTATTGCATCTTTAGTTATGTCTCCTTGAACCGAGATCTTTGCTCCAAGTCTTACCCCTTTTCCGAGTGTGTATGTCATAGAGATAAACTCTTCAGGGGCCTTAGTAACCGAGTTGGTTTTCCAAATTTTAAAGACTCCGTTTTTAGTAACGTTATTGCAAAGGAGCATATTCCCTGCTTTATCTGAGGTTATCGCACCACCTGTTAAGTCCATACTTCCTGCAATTAGACCAACTCGTTCACCGGTAGTTGCATTAAAGTAGTGTTGCTCGGTACCTACACTTAGAATAAGATGATTACCAATTGCTGCAAGTGTATGGTTTTTATTCGCTGCGTTAGTTATACCATACTTGATACTCAAATCGCTTACCCAAAGTTCGGTCTCGCTTCCCGGACGGAATCCGTAGTTAATCTTAGGAGGAATGGTCTTTTTAACAGTGTAGTTTGCTTTGGTAACACCATCATGAGCTGTTACAGTAAAGACAACCTCTTTGGAGTAATCTCTTGGTACAGACGGATCGGGTGATATTGTGGCGTGAGGTGAGACAGCTATAGAAGCTGTAGACATACCAAGGTTATCTACCGTGATAAGCGATATTGTCTTGGAATCGTGGTCTATTACCCCTGTAATTGAAGGTGTGGTAAGCGTAAAGTTGATGATTGCACACTTATCACTCTTTTTTCTCTCTCCCGTAATATAATATTTCTTAACCGAACCATCGGCCCTTTTAACAGTGATATAGTTTTTCTTGGTAAGATCCATTACAGATAGAGCCGGCTCTATAAAGGTATTATCGTCTAGATTGGCAGATATCTTCATCTTAGTAATCTCTGTTTGATTGGTACTCTCCTCGGGATAGAACCATGGAACAGAGATAAGAATCTCCTCTTGATCTGGGTTTGATATCTGCTTGGTGAATTTTGCATTTGCATCGTTCTTAAACTCACCGGCCGAGAACTGTGCAGATACACTGTTGAGCCCTTGTCTTACCTCTGCCGGAACAAGTTTCTCCGGCTTGTGGCAACCGCTCAGTGTTGCGAGCAGTGCGGCAAATAATATAAATATGTTTCTTTTCATAATCATCTAATTATTATCTCCATTCAGGATATTGTTGTACTGCTGTATTGTTCATCAGCTCGCTCTCCGGAAGAGGAATTCTGTACATCTTCTCCTGGAAAGAGCGATCTTGCTTGTCTACATCTATGTAGAAGTAGGTTAAGATAGCTCCCTCTTTCACAATTTTCAAACCATGTACTCTACTACCGGGTCCGTTGTATTTAATATGGGCTAGTCTCCATCTTCTCATATCCCAATATAGGTGTCCCTCATATGCCAGCTCAATTTTCCTCTCTTGTCTTATTGCATCTAGAAGATCTGATCCACTCTTATCTGTGTATGGTAATCCAACTCTTTCTCTGATTTTTCTAACATCAGAATTTGCTACTGCATTGTTGTTTAACATATAAGCAGCCTCAGCTCTGTTAAGATATACCTCTGCTAATCTTATAGAGACCCATGTTTGAGTGCTGTTTTGTGAATTGAGATCGATATGTGTTTCATCTACAAGTTTTCTAAGATAGTAGCCGGTAGTTGATCTGCCCGACGGGCTTGGATCGTCTTTGAATGCGCTAAAACCATCCTTTCCATTTACAAATGTCTCAATTTTCCTACCCTTCCAATCTGCTCCATTATAGAGTATAGATGCGTGGAAACGGATCTCAAGCTCGCTGTAAGGCGGTGTTTGAGTGGTTCCGTTAGCATTGTGCCATGCAGACCAGTTAGGGAATCCTCCTGTCTGTTTCTCGTACGACTCTACCATCTCTTGAGTTGGAGTTGCCCGTCCGCCAACACCCGGCACATCTCCACCAGGAGTGAATAGTTTATTGAAGTTATGAGTAGGGCCACCTGTTTGCATATAATTAAACTCAAGAATTGACTCCTTGTTGCCTTTAGAAGCAGAGGTAAATACCTTTTGATAATCTGCAACAGAATTTGCTTTAGGAAGATCGTAGATTCCAAGGTTGATTACCGAATCGGCAGCATCCTTTGCCACCTGCCATTTTTTTGCATATAGCATCGCTCTTGATTGCATTGCAAAAGCAGCTCCTTTGCTAACTCTGCCCGTGTTTGCCCCTGTCCATACTTTAGGTAGATTTTTGGCAGCAAAGTCCAAATCGGCCTGTACCATATTCCAACCCTGAGCCTCTGTACTAAGAGGGGTAGATTTTGATATTTTTGAAAGATCTTCATCGTATAGTATTACATCCCCACTTCTTTTAATCAGTTGGAAGTATAGAAATCCTCTGAAGAATCTTGCTTCTGCTTCGAATCTTGTTTTTGTTGCTTCGTCGAGGTTTGTACCATATTTATGAAGTCCAAAGAGAAATTCGTTTACTCTTCTTATACGTGTATATAGAGCATCCCACATTCCCAGGTGGAATGCAGCTGTTGGAGCAGACATACCGCCATCGGCATAAGCTACGATATTTGCGAAACCAACATGAGTTCCCGGAGTCATAGATCCATACTTTAAAGTCTCTGTTAGACCTTCGGTTAAACCTACCTGGCTGTCACCGTCGCCAAAGGCCCCATATATATTTATGTATGGGTAGAAGCCATTGACATACAATTCTACCGACTCTTTATTCTGCCAAACCATCTTATCTGACAGGCGGTCGGTTGGGTTCATGTCGAGGAATTTATTACACCCCGGCAGAACCATCCCAATGAGTATTATTAGTGATAATATTCTAGTTTTCATTGTATCCGTTATTTAAAAAGATATTGTTAATCCACCCATTACTGTCCTCTGTTGAGGGTAGTAACCATTTGTTACACCAGGTCTTTCGGGGTCTATTCCTTGAGGAAGCCCACTAAGTGTAAATAGATTTGTTCCCTCTACATACAATCTTATATTGCTGCTTCCAATCTTATTAACAATACTTTTTGGAAGCGTATAACCTATTTGTGCAGATTTCATTCTAACGTACTTACCGTCTTTATACCAGAAGGTTGAGGCATAGGCGTTGTTGGTGTTTGGAGGCGTAAGCGACAATCTTGGGAATGTTCCCGAAGTGTTATCGGGTCTCCACGATTGCTCTACTAAATATACCGGAGAGTTAGCTCCGGCTTTGAACGGCCTTGTATAGATAGTATTGTCGTCGTTGTAGTTGTAGTAAGTTCCTGTCAATGAAATTTCACTCATTGCTCCTGCAACAAAAAGCATAGAGAAGTCAATGCCCTTCCATCCACCATAGAGGTCTAAACCGGCTGTAAGCTCAGGTCTATTAGGTTTGCCTATAAGGGCCCTATCTTGTGCATAGGAGATAATACCGTCGCCATTAAGGTCTTTGTATTTAATGTCTCCCGGACGAGGTCTTGCTCCTTGAATATATGCAGAGTTATCTATCTCCTCTTCGCTTTGGAAGAGCCCTATTGCAACAAGAGCAGGCATTGCCCAAGGTGATTTACCGATTCGTTTTGCATAATCTGGAGTATTAGGGCTGTCTTGATATTTAAGATAACGGGTCTTGGCAAAGCTGAGATTCAGTTTTGCACCGTAATAAAATGCTCCCACTCTGTTATCGTGAGTAAGCATAAGGTCTATACCTTTTGAATCTACGCTGTTATTGTTCACATATGTAGTGTAGTATCCACCCATAGAGCCGGGCATTGCAGATTGAGATCCCAGTATATCCCATGTATAGTTGTAGAATACATCAAATTCAACTCCAAGACGTCTGCTCCAAAGAGAAGCATCGAATCCAAAGTTATATGCAATCATCTTCTCCCATGATAGGTTTGGATTTGCAACTGCAGTTGTCATAAGGGCATTTTGCTGTTGTCCGTTGAAAATAACCTGAGGAGTAGGGTTGCTGCCACCTATAAAACTCATAGTACTTAAGAAGGCAAAAGGTGAAATAGGGTCGGAACCAAGTACCCCTACCGAACCTCTGATCTTTAGGTTATCTACAAATGATACTTTGAAAAACTCTTCTTTTGAGATTCTCCATCCTAGGGATGCAGAAGGGAATAGGCCCCATCTTTTTCCAGGTACGTTTCCTGCAAATTTGTAAGAACCATCGTAACGTGCAGAGAATTCGGCTAAATAACGGTTGTCGTAATCGTATTTAACACGCCCTACAAAACCAAGACTTCTGTTTGCGTCGCTAGAACCTGATATCGGGCTGTCTGAAGGAACTCTGGCCATGTTTAATTCGGGCAGCTCTACAAAATAAAACCCTTTACCGTAAGCTGCAAATCTGTTGCTCTTATAATCTCTCGATTCCATAAGCACCATAGCATCTACGTTATGCTTGCCAAAAATGTTTGCATAGTTGATGCTGGTTTGACTTACAAGTCTTCTCCACTGCGACAATCCTTCGCCAAGTGTTCTATCTGTTTGATTTCTTGCATCTGTAACAAGACCAAAAGAGATTTCTGAAGTTGTTGATGTAGGCAAAGTCTCAAGCAGCACTTGGTAAGGTGTGCTAAAATTCTTGGATATTGTTACTGTATGGTCATATCCACCGGTAAATTGAAGATTCATCCCCTTAACCCATGGCAAATCGTATTTTAGGGTCATGTTTGTTTGCAGAGATGTTGAAATTGATTTGTTATTACCTGACAAAGTTGCCGCAGCAATCGGGTTGATTGCGTTGTTATACTGATTACGGCTTGCTACAGGAATGCCATTAATAGCCATTGGCAGATAGGGGTGAGCGTAGGCAGCTTGCTCTGCTACCGACAACCAAGCCGGTGAACTCACACCTGCAGCTAGAGATCCTCCTGCACTGTAACCGGGAGTTCTAGTATCACTTACACTACCTGCTATACCTAATATCATGGTAAGATTTTTTGCAACCTTTGCCTCAATATTGCTTCTTAAGTTGTACCTTTTAAAAGTAAATGTCTCAATATTTCCTACTTGATCGAGATAACCCAGAGATGCGAAGTACTTCATATTCTCGTTCCCTCCGGTGGCAGTAACATTGTGCTGCTCTGTGACACCAATTTTATAGGTCTCTTTAATCCAGTCTGTGTTTCCCCATCCATCCGAAGGATCGCCATTTAGCATTTTTGCAACCTGACTCTCTGTGAATATTGGAGTGTTCCCATCTAACTCTCTTGCCTTGTTATACCAATAAGCATAGCCCGGGCCATCTAAAAATTTTGGGAAATTGGCATTCATTGAGGCACCTATAGATCCTTTATAGCTAATCTTAGACTCTCCGCTCTTACCTTTTTTTGTAGTAATTATAATTACTCCTCCGGCACTGGAAAGTCCGTATACTGCTGCAGAAGATGCATCTTTTAGTATAGAGATAGTCTCAACATCGTTAGGGTCTATATCGTTTATAGAACGTGGCATACCATCTACAATGTAGGCAACACCCGCTCTTGAACCGCGTATTCTTAAGCCCGCCACATCTGATCCCGGTTGACCCGACTCCTGAACTGAAGATACACCGGCAACCCTACCTCCAAGTACACTTGAGATATTATTTACCGGGCTCTTTAGTAGCTCAGAACCTTTAATTTGAGTGACAGAGCCGGTAAGACTAGACTTCTGTTGTGTTCCGTACCCGACAACAATAATTTCGTCTAGCGCAGAAGCCACCTCCTTCATGGAGATGTTAATAACCTGCTGGTTGTTGAATTTTATCTCTTGGGTCTCCATCCCAAGATAGGAGAATTCAATTGTACTGCCTGCAGGGGCAGATATTGAATAGTTTCCCCTAAGGTCGGTAGCGGTGTAGGTGTTTGTTCCTTTAATCAGAACAACAGCACCAATCACCGGATCGCCTTTTGTATCGGTAACTTTACCTCTTACACTATTTTGCGCATATGCGAAATACGGGCATAGTGCAAGAATGAACATTGAAAGTGCTAACACCTTCAATGTACGGAGATTCTTGAAAATCAGATGAACTTTTTCCATAGAATGCCTTTGATTATTAAATAATTATTATTTGACGATTAACTTCGTCGTTTAGTTTTCTTTTATGCTTTTCTCTAAAATATCCCACCAATTCCTTGTTACAATATGAGACATATCAAAAATCATAACCCCACCATCGCTACTTTTAAGAGCCTGATTAACAGCCCTCCCAAAAAGCTCTTTGTCTCCCTCATATTGCTCTACATAGATAGAACCTGCAACCGGTACCACTCCTCTGGTAATCTCCTTAACTAACTCTGCACCACCCTCTACAGTATACCAATATGTACGGCTGTTATCCATACCAGCCTCTCCTCTTCTGCCAAGATTACCTGTAGACTTGTCGAGGTCGTCTTTGGTTACCATTGTATAATAGAGACCTGTCATATAGATATCCATCAGCTCGGCATAACCGGTATTTTTATAATTTGGGGTTGCCCACCAGAACTCCTTAGATGGATCGTAGTTTTTACTTGTAAAATTGACTCCCACATAGTAATATGTTGGATACCAAGCACCGGTGTACACTCCCACTTTTACCTTAGGATTGGCTTTTAGGATTGTACCTCTTGCATCTCTCATAAAATTCTTAATTACCATTGCTCTCCACTCCGACCACTCTTTAAAGTACTTGCCGGTTTTATACTCCATTTTCCCCTCCGAATTTTTTTGCCAGTAAAGGATATCATCGGGGTAGTTCTGAACTTTAATTCCCGAATACTCCTCAAACAGCTCTTTTGAAAGAGGGCTAAAATCGGATGTTATATTATCGAACCTCATTCTATCTAGGATGATTCCATCTATTTTCTTATACTTTGAGGCAAACTCTTTTAGAATGCTTAGTTGATACTGCTGTACCTCTGGATTTGCCGGGTTCATCATTCCATTATAGTTCCATGTCATTTGACTGATAGGTATAATTTTTCCCTCCCAGTAAACTTGTGATTGCCACTGTGGGTACCTTTTATAGATAACTCCTCTTTTATAGAAGTTATGGCCTCCTGCAAAAATATTAAGAGAGGCATGCACTCGAAAACCAAGTTTATGCCCCTCTTTAATGAAGATTGTCATCATGTCAAAATCCTCGCTTCTGTACTCACCATCCCATTCGCCCATAAATGGAGCGATTTTACTTTTGTACAGGACCTCGCCCATAATGGACTTCACGTCTATAACCACATCTGTAAAACCTATCCTTTTTAACTTTTCAAGATAAAATCGAATTGAATCGGCAGATCCTGCTCTTACGAAGTTTGCTTCACAATCTATCCACATATACTTCGGTTTCTCTTTTGAGAAAAGCGAAACGGTGCAGATTAACAACATTAATGAAATGATAAGTCTCTTCATAGTTTATTTTTTAAATATTAATTATAATTAAATTCTACAATTCAATTACAAACATAATAAATATTTTTATTTAAAAGGGAATCTTAATAAATATTTTTATTATTTAACCTCGAATTAAATATTTCTGTAATAAATTAAGTCGGCCATTGTAATAATTCTTAAATATTAATAGGTATATTATATGATAAAAGTAGTATTGAAAGAGTCCCTTGGGTATAATAAACATCTATTATTAATAAATATCTTTGTATATAATGCGGCTATTAATAAATTTAATTAATAATTGATTTGGCCTTTTTAAATATTATACTACTTTTGCAACTATTAATAAATTTTAACTATGAGCCTCTCCTGGATTGACATTCTTGTAATATGCTGCTACATTGTAGCAATAATTTCGGTTGGTTTCTATCTTTCAAAAAGAGCATCAAAGAACATAAGTACCTATTTTCTTGGTGGTAATAAGATAAAATGGTATTTTTTAGGGCTATCCAATGCATCGGGGATGTTTGATATCTCGGGAACTATGTGGACTGTAGCAATTCTTTTTGTTTACGGATTAAAAAGTGCATGGATACCCTGGTTATGGCCGGTGTGGAATCAGGTATTTGTAATGGTATTTCTTGCAATTTGGATGAGGAGATCCAATGTTATGACGGGGGCGGAGTGGATACTCACTAGATTCAGCGGTAAGGGGGGAAAATACTCACATATTGTTGTGGTCTGTTTTGCTATTATTAGTGTTATTGGCTTTATGGCCTATTTCTTTGAGGGGATAGGCAAATTTGCTGTTCAAATTCTACCTTGGGATATGTCTGCAAATCTTGGCTTTATGACTCTCACCTCTGCTCAAAGCTATGCTCTGATTATTATTGGAATAACAACTATTTACACGCTCAAGGGTGGTATGTTCAGCGTTGTTGCAGCAGATGTTTTTCAGTTTGCAATCATGACAATCTCATGCTTAATTATTGGATATATAGCATTTACCTCAATAACCGCAGATCAAATAAGTGCGATGACCCCCTCCGGTTGGGACAATATGTTCTTTGGATGGAGACTTAATATGGATTGGGGGGAGTTGATGCCTGCACTTAATACAAAGATTGCCTCCGATGGGTTTGAGATGTTCGGTACGCTTGTTATGTTAATGCTATTTAAAGGGATCTTCGCAAGTCTTGCCGGTCCGGTTCCCAGCTACGATATGCAACGTATTCTCTCTACAAGAAAACCATCTGACGCTGCAAAGATGAGTGGTTTTACAATCCTTGTACTGTATGCGCCACGTTATCTTATGGTTGCAGGACTTGCAGCGTTAAGTATTGTTTATCTCTCTCCCGAACTGGCTGGTATGGGATCTAATGTAGATTTTGAAACCATATTGCCAATGGCAATTACCCGCTTTGTCCCTGTGGGCCTAAAGGGTCTTTTACTTGCAGGATTGCTTGCCGCATTTATGGGCACGCTTGCGGCTTTTGTAAATTCGGCACCTGCATACATAGTTAACGATCTATACAAAAAATATATCAAGCCCGATGCAGAGCCAAAGACATATGTTAGGTTCAGCTATTTAGCATCAATAATTCTTGTTGTGGTTGGAGTTATCTTTGGCTTCTACGCTAAATCATTGAATTCTCTTACCCTGTGGATAACATCCTCTCTTTATGGAGGTTATGCTGCGGCAAACGTATTAAAGTGGATTTGGTGGAGATTTAATGGATATGGATACTTTTGGGGAATGATTGCAGGATTACTCTCTTCAACTGTTAAATTGATATTTTTCCCGGAAATTGCAGATATCTATCTTTTCCCTGCTATATTGGGTATATCGTTTATTGGATGTATTGCAGGAACCCTGTTAACAAGACCCGACTCCGATGAAGTGCTTATAAATTTTTACAAAAATGTTAGGCCTTGGGGTTTCTGGAAACCTGTTTATGAAAAGTTAAAATTACAAGAGCCCGAATTTGAGGCCAATAAAGACTTTGGAAGAGATGTTCTTAATGTGGTTACAGGAATAATATGGCAAATGTCACTGGTTGTACTTCCAATCTATCTTGTTATACATAATTATAAAGCATTCTGGATAACTCTCTCTATTACTGTTATAACAATGATTATTCTTAAGTTTAATTGGTACGACAAATTGAAAAATGCCGATAAGGGCTACGAGAACGTATAATAATTTGATATATTTGTGTTGTAACACCCCCTTAATATGAACACCTCATTTTTACAAAAGAACTACGAAGGAAACAGAAGTGCATCGCTTAAAAAGGAGATTATACGCATACTGGTAGTTGGAGGTAACTACAGCATTGCCGACCTTAGCAAAGAGATGAATGTGAGTATACCCACTATCACTAAGCTAATTGGGGAGCTCATAAATGAGGGGTTTGTACTGGATTTTGGCAAGCAAGGAACCAACGGAGGGAGAAGACCAAATGTTTATGGATTGAATCCCGATGCAGGGTACTTTGCCGGAGTAGACATCAACAAAGATAGTATCTCTTTGGGGGTAATAAACTTTAAAGGAGAGATAACGGAGTATACAGGTAAAAGGGAGTTTGTTCTGGAGAACACTTTCCAGTCTCTCGACTCTCTTTGCTCCATCATAAACGGCTTTATTGAAAAACTATCTGTTCCAAAAGACAAAATTCTTGCCGTAGGCGTCAATTTATCAGGAAGAGTAAACTCCGAATCGGGGTACAGTTACAGCTTCTATTTCTTAGGAGAGAAGCCCCTCTCAATGTTGATTGAAGAGAGGATAGATTGCCCTGTTTATATAGAGAACGACTCAAGAGCTATGACATATGGAGAGTTTATGACCGGTGAAGAGAGTCACGTAAAAAATATGCTCTTTATAAATGCAAGCTGGGGTCTTGGTTTAGGAATAATAGTAGATGGAAAATTGTTTTACGGAAAATCGGGCTTCTCGGGAGAGTATGGTCATTTCCCATTTTTCGACAATGAGATTATTTGCCGATGCGGTAAGAGAGGATGCCTTGAAACCGGAGCTTCGGGCTCTGCAGTCCATAGAATGTTTACAGAGCAGATGAAGGAGGGAAGGGTGTCTATGCTCTCAAACAAATTTAATAGTGGAGAGGAGATTACTCTCGATGACATTATGGAGGCGCTACAGAAAGAGGATGTTTTGGCTATTGAAATCATGGAGTGCGTTGGTAACGAGCTTGGTAAAGCAATTTCTGGCTTAATAAATCTATTTAATCCCGAGCTGATTGTACTTGGTGGCACTCTTGCGGCTGCCAAAGAGTACATCCTTTTGCCTATTAAGAGTGCAATAAATAAATTCTCGCTTATTCTTGTAAGCAAAGACACCAAGCTGAGACTATCCCGGCTTGGTGACAAATGCGGTGTTACAGGTGCTTGTATGCTTGTAAGAAGCAAAACACTAGGTCTTCTTTAGTTGTATAAATGGTATTTTGTAGAGAGTTTTCTAAAACTCTCTACATCTTTGTACCAATAATCTTTGATATCTTCGAACTTATGTCTCTTAGAGAATCTCAACCTAATCTGATCGCTGCCAGAAACCAAATCGAACATTCTGAATCTCTTCTCGTCGGCATTATTGAAGACCGCTTTATCGGGATACAACTCGGCAAGAGCCTGCATTACATAAAACTGGATGTCGGTAAGGGCACTGCTCTTATAATCGATAATATGAACCTGTACGCCCTGTAGGTTTTTACCTACTCCAACTGCATAAAATGGTTTAACGTGTATAGGTCGGAAAATAACCCCTTTAAGCATATATGAGTTTAGATGCTGAGCCAGCTTTTCTGCCTCTATCCACTCAGCAGCAAACATTTGAAAAGGTATTGTGTATCCAACCCCTATTGATATGTAGCCCAGCTCTCCTAAAATCCCTGAGACAGGATAGTATACAGATGTTTGTGGTTGAGGAATGTGAGGTGAGGATGGAACCCATTGAAGACCTGTCTCTTCAAAGATCATATCTCTCTTCCAACCTCTCATTTTAACCACATGCAGTTTGCATCTCTTCTGAAGCATATTCTCTTCGTTTAGCATTACAGCCAGCTCTCCTGCTGTTAAGCCATATATATAAGGGATCTTAAACTGACTCACAAACGAGATAAACCCATCTTCGGCCAAATTCCCCTCAATTCTGCGCCCACCAAGTGGATTTGGTCTGTCCAGAACTACAAACTCTAGGTTATGCTCTGCCGCTGCCTCCATAGCCAACCCCATTGTACTAATATATGTGAAGGATCTGCTGCCTATATCCTGTATATCATATACAAGAACATCCAACCCTTCTAGCATTTCGGGGGTAGGTTTTCTGGTAGACCCGTAAAGAGAGAACACAGGAACACCGGTTTTTGAATCCTTCATATTCTCTACCTTGTCGCCCGCGTGAACATCTCCTCTCACTCCATGTTCGGGTCCAAATAGTGCAACAAGCTTAACATTGGGAGCTTCAAACAGAACATCTATAGTTGACTTAAGTGAGTTGTCGAACCCTGTTGGGTTAGTTATTAGTCCCACTCTCTTCCCTTCGAGAATCTTAAAATTTTGCTCCTTTAACACCTCTATTCCAGGTTTCACCCTCTGGGCAAAAGCAGCAAAAGAGATAAACATCAGTAAGAGCGTTATTAAGTTATTAATCCTTTTCATTGTCTATTTTTTTATTTTTCTTCCAAAAGAGGGTTCTACTTTTATAAATGCGGTTACAAGGAATGTTGCAAGATAACAGAGCATTATCCAATAGAAGAAGTTTTTGTATCCCAACAACTCTTGCAGCCACCCGGCCATCATACCCGGTATCATCATGCCAAGTGCCATAAATGCAGTACAGATGGCATAGTGTGCCGTTTTATGTTTACCGTCGGAGAAGTATATCATATAAAGCATATATGCAGTGAATCCAAAACCGTACCCAAACTGCTCAACAAAAACAGAGAGATTTATAATAAACAGACTATCCGGCTGAGCAACAGCAAGGTAGACAAAAGAGAAACTTGGTAATGATATGCTCAGTGCCATTGGCCAGAGCCATTTTTTTAAACCTCCCACAGATGCTACTATTCCACCAATGATTCCACCCAAAGTGAGGCCAACTATTCCAACCGTTCCATAAACCATCCCAACCTGACCGGTTGTAAGTCCCATACCACCCAGCTCTTTAGGATCTAATAAAAATGGAGTAACCATCTTTATCAATTGTGCTTCGGCAAAGCGGAAGAGAAGAAGAAATGCCACAGCTACCACAACTTGTCTCTTTCTGAAGAATGATGCAAAAGTTTCAAAAAACTCTTTAAATATTGTACCTGGTGTTACATTCTTTGCAGCAATATCACTCTCAGGTTTAGGAAGGATAAATTTATGGTACAGAGCTACAGCAATAAAGAATCCGGCTAGAATAAAGAAGGTGATAGACCATGCAAAAGTTATGTTTCCCGATAACCCCTTGAACTCGGCATTTGCATCTTGATCTAGTTTAGGATCTACCTGAACCAATATGAATGCCGGTTTTGTCCAGTTTTGAGATGTAAATTCAAGTCTCTCTCCATGTGCAAGAAATAGGCTCTTGTCGCCTTTGCCGAAAGAGGTATTCAGAACAATCTTCTCCCCGGGTTGAGGGGCTTTTGTCAATCTTACCAACACAAGCTTTGAGCTACCGGTTAAGGTATGTGTAGCTGCAGCAGACCTCTCCTCTCCAAAATTTCTCTTTATCCAAGATCCCAAAGGAGAAGAAACACTCTTTGACCACCATGAGGTCTCACCTTTCATTTTTACTCCAGAAGAGGACTCCTTTGGAATAAACCCGTTTATTGTGTTTTGTTCTACGGCAAAACTTCTCAACAGCGAAGCAGAGTCGGCAGATATGTTACCTGTTCCTATCTCTATCTGCTGCGGATAAATATCAAATGTGTAGTCGCTGGTTTGAGAAATGACGTAAGGATTTATCAAAGAAGAGTCGGCAGGTATCTCTATTGCTGCGCTGTACTGCGGCCCTGCCTTAACCTGTAACTCCAGAGGTTTAAGGCCGGTTGCAGACTCCAACGATCCTGCAATTATAATGAGCAAGCCTTGACCGGCAATGGTAGCAATTCTGTAAAAGGTACTTCGTATTCCAACGTACATTGCCTGCTTGTTAGAATCGAGTGCCAGCATATAAAAGCCATCTGCCGCAATGTCATGAGTTGCAGAGCTGAATGCCATGAGCCAAAATACTGCCAGGGTTATCTGAAAAAAGTTACCCGCAGGAATCGTAAATGCTATCCCGGCTAATCCGGCACCAACGAGTATCTGCATTGCCACAACCCACCATCTCTTGGTTTTTAAAAGATCTACAAATGGACTCCAAAAGGGCTTGATTACCCATGGGAGATATAGCCAACTTGTATACAAGGCGATATCTGTATTTGATATCCCCAATCTTTTGTACATGATTACAGAGATGGTCATCACTGCCACATAGGGTAGCCCCTGCGCAAAGTAGAGCGATGGGATCCATGCCCAAGGTGAAATTTTTTTATTGCTCATATTAGAAGATTTTATCTTTAGTATCTTTTCTCTAAGGCAGCACCCACAAAGTAGTGAAGTAAAATTTGGTCGTATCCGAATCCCTTCTCTCCCATTACAGCCGCACCAATTTGACAAAGCCCTACACCATGACCCCAACCGGCTCCATGAAGGACAAATTTCTCAATATTGCCACTATTGTCTATGATCTTCTCAACTATGAAAGCCGAACTGTAAAGATGCGATTCGGAGAGGGTTCTTCTTATCTCCAGCTCTTTCCCAATTACTCTGCTTCTCTTTGTTCCGGATATTTTTAGACGTATTAATCTTCCCGAAGTACCCCTCTCTACCGGAATAAGATCTGTAATCTGCCCAAAGTCAGTTCCCGATCTTCTCATTATGAGATCTCCAAGCTGAGCAGGCGTGTACTCCACCCTCCATCTGTAAAAATTTACAGTTTCTTGGTCGTAGTTGTTAAGGACTTGAGACAATATCCCTTTATCCGACGTATTGCAGAATGAATCGGGAGATCCCATAATCCACTCTCTAGCCCCCTCCTCTGTTGTTAAATCGGGGAGTTCATTATTGCCGTACAGATCTCTTTTACCTATCAAGTACGGGTATTTTATCTCCTCCCAACAGTTCTGAAACTCTTCGAATACACCTCCGCAACTTTTTGAATATCTAGCATCGCATATCTTGCCATCAAACATCAACAGTACTCCGCGGGTTTTTTGGACTGCTTCTCTCACAGCATCGGTAGAAGCTCTTGTAACTCCCTGATACCTTTGACAATGATCATCTGCACAGATGTCGAAATTTATATGATCTTCTCTATCGTACCATCTTATGAGCTCATCCCGGCTCTCCGACATGGCACTATACTCCTGTTTTGAGTCTAATATCTCTTTGTTCTTCTCTATCTGGGCTAATAACCAAGAGCGGGAGATAACAGCATGGGCCTTCAACAGCTCCGACGATGCAGTAGCACTCATCTCAGATGAGATTACCGACGCCAGATACTCCTCTACATCAAGAATATTGACTGCCGTAAGCTTCCCATTCTCAACAATAATCTTTAGAGACCCTCTAAAGACCTGATTCTCTTTTCTTTCCCAATGAAAATTAATCCCTATTGTAACATCTTTGAGCATAAACGATGCTTGAGAGTGATCTGCAGGAGTGAAAAGAAGTTCATTGTACAGCTCTCCATTCCAATCAACCCTACCATCCCTCTCCAACACCTGCTGCTCACCTGTGTAAGAAGATGAATTACAATTATAAACGCCATTGAGCTCAAATATTATTTTTGGCTCAAACATGATACCTACGCTAACTTTCGGTTCAACCATCGTTCAATCTTTTTTTAATTGTTTCTGCAATCTTAACTGAATCCTCTTCTGAGACACATATCTGATCAAATATCTGCTCCGCAATAGAGGAGTCTATTTTTTCGAAATCTTTTTGAAGCGGAGTTATAAGAACACCACCCATATCTACCGAAGCGGGGCTTAAAAGAATATTTTCATCTCCCTCGGCAAAGTAATGAGAGGGCCTATGTCTCTCTCTTGGATATAGCAGAGTTGTAAATTGGCCACTACTGTACCAACATATTATGTTTACCATAGGTTCCGGCTCTCCCTCTTTTAGTGGAAGTGACGAAAAAACCCTCTCCAAGATTGTTTCACACTCTCCCTTATCTCTCCCTCTTACACAGACCAGAGCTCTAAAGAGGCCCTTTACAAGAGAAACCTGAGCACCATGGCCACTAAAGAGACTCTCGCTCTCCATGTTTTCAATCTCTCTCTCAATTGTCAAAAAACCTCTATTACCCGCCTGAAAATGAAAATGATCCGGTGCAGATGCTCCACATTTAGGACCATTGTAAAATAGAGTAAAATCTCCTATCTCCTCTGCAATGGTTAGCATAGCACCAAATTTCCCGGCAATAAGCTGGTGGGTGTGTGCTAAAAGTGGTATTGTAAGATGTCTAGGAAATATCGGGAATGGGTTAACCAGCACTGTATACAAAGAGTCTGTATCTCCATTGTAAGAGAAGTCTATCCCTCTCTGCACTACAGGTCTGTTCTCTTTACATAAAAAACACTTCCTTTCGCTTATAGATTTAGAATCTACCTTTGCAGCAGAGGATACTATTCTTGCAGGGTTGAATTGAACTTTAAAAGGGTAACCTCTAACTGTGAGCTCTTTAACGAGTACGTTTTCCAGAGCAATATAGTTTGAACGTGCCTGCTCCCAAGATGAGAGCTGCTCTTCGAAAAGAGCAGCAACAGTTTCTGAATTTAGTCCCATTTTTTATTTTGCTCTGTTATTTGCTATTCTAGCTTTAAGCTCCCATGTACGTATTCTATCCTTATAGGTATTATGAGCATTCATCTTTACTATGTCTAAAGATGCGTCGGAATTATCTTCCCATCTGCGACAGTGATAGAGCACGTCATATATTCTTCCAATCTGATACTCTCTTGAGATATTAAGCCCAAGTGCATAGTCTTCTCCATAACTTGTGTTTGGAACCTTAATCTCTCTGAGTACCGGTGTGTAGAAAGCTCTTGGAGCACCAAGCCCGTTTATTCTTAGAGCGTTGTTTCTACCATTGTCGGGAGTCCACTCTTTGTGATCTATTATGCCTGGAGCTATCATCTCCATTTTAAAATTGGTCATCATATATGTACCAACAACCATAGCACAATTCTGCTCATAAAAAGCATCAACTATCTTCTGAACGGTGTTTTCGTCACTGTAAACATCGTCGCTATCTAGTTGAATTGCAAATTTTCCACACTTATCGTGATGAACTCCAAGGTTCCAGCAACCTCCAATTCCAAGGTCTCTCCTATCGGGCACAACATGAATCAATCTAGGATCTGATGAATATTTCTCTATCGCCTCAAAGGTTCCATCTGTTGAGTGATTATCAACAATAATCAAATTGAATTTAAAAGAGGTCTTCTGCATAAGTACAGATTTAACGGCATCTTCAATTGTTTTGATCCTATTGTAAACAGGAATTATAACTGAAGCTTCGAATTCAAAATTGCCATTTTTAAACTCAATTGATTTAAATTGAGGGTTTAAATAGCCCCCAATTGCTTTAAGATGCTCTGTACAAACCTCCTCCATCTCAATCTGTACCGCTCTGTTTTTAGGGTCAACATAGTCGAAAATCTTCTCACCCGATTTTCTTGTGTCGGTCTCCTCCTCTGTATAAAGATACTCATTTATATGCACGATTTCACCTAGTCTGGATGCACTCAGGCGCAAATCGTACATAGCAGCGAAATCATACTTTTTACTCATTCCTGATACTGCCTCCTTGAGTACCTTTGAGTTATAAAGGAGCACCGAACCAAAATTAAAGTCGTCCCTTAAACTGCCAAACTGATAAGTTATTACCGGAGAGGCCTTTCTTACTCCGTCAACTATCTGGTAATGATCGGAATATGTCATTGCTGCATGATTATCAGATGCTATCTTCACCATCCTTTCAAGCGCAAACATCCCCATTGCCAAAGGCGACTCTTTTGTGTAGATGAGAGAGTAGTCTGCATCTGACCTTTCGGCTATTTTCCTAATTGCCGGTGTACATCTCAATGAATCAACATGTAATACCTCACAACCTGTAAGCGGTTCTGCTCCGTCTTTTGTTGACATGAGAAAAATCTTGTTCACCAATCCAGACTCTTTGAGCCCTTTAACTGTTTGTTCTACTTGAGCTTTATCTACATAAGGGATAAAGCAGTTCACTGAATTTGTCATCTCTTTTACCTTTACTTTTCGGTTGCTAAGATATTTAATCATAACCAAACGAGCAAAAAAAGCGAAAATTCACGATAAAAAGCGTACATTCGCCGTTCGCAAAAGAGAGATGTGATGTATCAATACGATTACCTCATAGCAGGGAGTGGACTTGCAGGTCTTTATGCTGCGTACAGAGCTTCGCAATATGGTACTGTTGCCTTGGTTACAAAATGTAAGCTTACAGAGAGTAACACATACTATGCACAGGGTGGTATAGCTGCTGTATCGGACCAGGAAGATAGCCCGGAAATTCACCTTGAAGACACTATTGAGGCAGGAAGGGGGCTCTGTGTAAAAGAGGCGGCAGAGACTCTTGTTAAGGAGATTCCTCTACGAATAGAAGAGCTTATGAGTGAGGGGATGGTGTTCGATATGGATGGAGATGAGCTTTCATTGGGCCTTGAAGGTGGACACTCTAAAAGAAGAGTGGTCCATGCCGGAGGAGACATTACGGGGCGAAGAGTTATTGAGTTTATGCTCTCAAAAATATTGTGCGAAGGTAAGATTGATATTTTCGAGAATCATCATATCATGCAGCTAAACCTTTCTAAGGGGAGTTGTACCGGATTTATTACCATAAATTTAGATGATCTCAAGCAACACTCATTCAGGGGGAAATTTACTATTCTGGCTACAGGAGGAGCATCTGCTATCTACGGCAGATCTACCAACCCCCATATTACAGTTGGAGACGGAATTTCTCTCTGTTATAATGCCGGTTGCTCTGTAAGAGATATGGAGTTTGTTCAATTTCATCCTACAAGTCTTTATCATAAAGATGTAAAGCCCTATTTGATTAGTGAAGCAGTAAGGGGTGAGGGGGCAACGCTTTTAAACATAAAAGGAGAGAGATTTATGTCTAAAGTGCATCGTATGGGAGAGCTTGCTCCTAGAGATATTGTATCTAGAGAGATTTACAGAGAGACTCGTTACACTCCCTATGTATACCTATATCTTTCTCACATACCAAAAGAGAAAATCATCTCCAGATTCCCTCATATCTACGAAAAATGTAAGCAGCTTGGTATAGATATGTGTGATAGAATACCTGTTGCACCCGCTGCACACTATACTGTAGGAGGAGTTTTAACAAATATTAATGGAGAGACAGAGGTAAAGAACCTATATGCTATAGGTGAGTTGGCATCTACCGGTGTAATGGGTGCAAACAGACTTGCCTCCAACTCACTTGCAGAGTGTCTTGTATTTGCATTCAGAGCAATTGAACACACCACTAGCTCCAACACAGATCCTTTCTACGAAAACACAGAAATTGAAGAGTACCTTTATAAACAGGAGAATATCTCTGTTTATTTGGAGATTAAGGAGATTGTATCAAACATCATGAGCAGACATGCAGGAATTATAAGAGAAGAGTCTTCTCTACGCGAGGGGCATGACTGTTTAAAGAGACTTGAGAAGAGAGTAAAGCAACTGATTTCAACCGAAAATATTAAAGAGTATTGGCTAAAGCTGTCGTCAGATCTGATTTTGGTGGGATTATTGATAATTGAATCTGCTTTGATGAGAAAAGAGAGCAGAGGCGGCCATTATCGAGAAGACTACCCTTTTGAGGCCGAAACTATTAAACACACAATCTTATCTAAACATGGGAACTTCCAAACTAATTGAAAAAATCGTAGAACTTGCACTCGAAGAGGATATTGCCTCCGGAGATGTAACCACCAATTCTATAGTACCTATAGAGCAAAAGGCATTTGCAACATTCAAAATGAAGGCAAATGGTGTAATCTGCGGAGTAGAGATAGTGAAGATGGTATTCTCGATTTTGGATAAAGATATACAATTTAATGCTTTAAAGAGAGATGGAGATCATGTGAAGATATCAGACATTATCATTGAGTTGCGTGGGAATTACAGAGCTCTGTTAACAGGAGAGAGGACAGCACTTAACATTTTACAAAGGCTAAGCGGGATTGCAACTGAGACCTCTCTGTATGTTAAAGAGGTTGAGAGAACCGGGACAAAGATTCTGGATACACGCAAGACAGCTCCGGGAATGAGAGTTCTTGACAAGATGGCTGTTATTGCAGGAGGCGGAACAAATCATAGAAGCGGATTGTACGATATGGTTTTAATTAAAGATAACCATATAAAAATTGCAGGAGGCATATCACAAGCAATCAGTCAAATAAGAGACTCTTTGGGTAGAGGTATGAAAATTGAAGTAGAGACTACAAACTTATTAGAGGTAAAAGAGGCTCTTGAGTGTGGAGCAGATATTATCATGCTAGACAATATGGATAATGAAACCATGCGAGAGGCCGTAAAGATGATTGATAAGAGGGCATTAACAGAAGCTTCGGGAAATATGAACTTATCTAGGGTGAAAAGTGTTGCTATGACAGGAGTGGATTATATAAGTGTTGGAGCACTCACCCACTCTGTTAATGCTCTGGATATAAGTATGAACATTCAAATGAGTTGAAAAGAGAGGTAGAATAAAATGAACAAGGAGAGTATTGTTAGAGAGATTAACAAGTTAAGAAGAGAAAAGAGGGTGGTAATTTTGGCTCACTACTATGTTGAACCCGAGGTACAAGATATTGCAGACTATATTGGAGACTCTTTTGGGTTATCACAAATGGCGGCTCAAACAGATTCCCTAAACATTCTTTTTTGTGGAGTGCGATTCATGGCAGAGACAGCGTCGATAATATCGCCGGAAAAAAAAGTGCTTATTCCCGACACCACAACCGGCTGTTCACTGGCAGAGAGTATAGATGTAGATGATATTGTTAAGTGGAGAGAGAAAAACAGAGACGGAGTAGTTGTTGCCTATGTGAACACTACAGCAGAGGTTAAGGCCCATACCGATATATGCTGCACCTCTGCCAACGCAATGCAGGTTATAAACAGTATACCAAAAGATAAAAAGATCTTTTTTGTCCCCGATAAAAATCTTGCAAGGTATATAAAAATGAAAACAGGGAGAGAAATTGAGATATGGCAGGGGGATTGTTGTGTTCACGAATACTACAGCTCTCCCTTGGTTTTGGAGGAGATTGAGCGAAATCCCGGTGCAGAGATTCTTATACATCCCGAAAGCAGCTGTTCTCACGACCCATCTATTTACTCACTTCCCGATACCTTTGTTCTATCTACAACAGGAATGGTGCGAAGAGTAGGATTGTCTGATGCTCACAAATTTATTGTGGTTACGGAGCCGGGTGTTATACACCAGATGAAACTTATGTATCCACGTAAAGAGTTTATCTCTGTAGATCCGTACAATAAGTGCTTGCAGATGAGGAAGATTACATTGGAGGGTGTATTAGAGGCCCTAACCCTTGAAAGACATGAGATAAAGGTACCTGAAGAAATTAGAGAAAAAGCATTCCCCTCTATAAGGAGAATGCTTGAAATAAGTTAGTTGATTCTTGCCAAATGAGACTTCCAGCTCTCGGGCACATCTTTTATATCCAGAATTTGAATGTCCAGATTGGCGTAATCTCCGCTTTTTCTGAGCGTTTCAAGAATGAACCCGTTTTCAATCTTCCACATTGCACCGGTGGCAGGATCGATAATTAACATCCCCAGGAATCCTCCCAACAAAAGATTACCAAAATACCACCCGTCTACCTTAAACATTACAGGAACTACCCTCTCTTCGTATCCGGGAATTGAAAATTTCACCTGATATTCGGCTCTTGTAAAAAACCCTGCACCTGCCTTTAAGTTTACATATGCAGGAGTGTTGCCTCTATATATCTCCTTCCCATACTTATCAGTAATTGATATATTTGCATTAGACGGATTACTCTCTATAGAGAGTGGATAGGTGCTTTTACTGACTATTGAGGCGCAATTTGTAAGAACAAATAGAGATGCCAGCGCTACCAAGCACTTAACCAGAGTTTTAGATTTGTTAATCATAAATTAGAATTTTTAATGAGTTTGTAATTACATTAAGTATAGACGACTACGACTGGTCATTTGTTGCAAAAAAACAGCTATTTTTGGAATTATTACAAAATAATCAACTCCACGAATGAACGGTGAACAATACAGGTCGACTGCTCTAGACTCTTTACGAGGTCTCTCCATTTTTATGATGACGCTCTCTGGAACAATTACATTCGGCATCCTGCCCTCGTGGATGTATCATGCACAATCCCCTCCGCCCGACCATAAGTTCTCTCCTGAAATATATGGGATTACATGGGTAGATCTTGTGTTCCCCATATTTATATTTGCTATGGGAGCTGCCTTTGCGTTTTCATTGGGAAAGAGAGTTGAGAGCGGTGAGAGTTTTGCCGTTTTACTTAAAAAGATTATTTTCAGAACTATCCTGTTGACCTTTTTTGCAATATTTATTCAACACATGTATCCATGGTCGCTGGAGTCTCCCGAAGGTCTTTTGGCACTGACAACTCCGGTGTGCGCCTTTATTCTTATGTACGGGATGTTTTCAGATTTCAAATTCTTGAAAAACAAAGCTATAAGACATACAATAAGGGTTGTATCTTTTATAGCCGGAGGGGCAATGTTATATTTTTCTGAATACTCCGGCGAAAGAGAATTCTCACTAAACTATAGTAATATTATTATTCTAGTTCTCGCCAACATGGCATTGTTTGGCTCTTTAATTTACATATTTACCGTTAAAAACCAAATTGCCAGGGTTGCTGTGCTTCCACTTTTGATGGCTCTGATTCTTGGCAGTACAAACCCCGAATCTTGGAATAAAGCACTATTCGACCTCTCTCCTGTCCCTTGGTTCTTTAAGTTTAACTATCTCAAATATCTTTTCATATTGATTCCGGGAACAATAGCGGGAGACTACTTGAAGGAGTATATGAGTTTGATTGGCAGGGACGGGTTGTGTGATTGTGAAAGCTCATCGAAAGCTGTTAACCCAAAGCTAATTCAAAAAATTGCAGTTTGTACAACCTCCTTATCCATTGTTGTAATAAATCTATGCTTCTTACACTCAAGGTTACTCTTGATTAATCTCGGCTTATCGTCGCTTCTTTTGTTAATATTAAACATAACAGCTTTAAAAGGGAGTCACTCTTCCATCCATTTCTGGAGAAAGATGATAACAGCTGCCACCTTCCTTCTTATCCTCGGACTCTTTTTTGAAGCATTCGAAGGGGGTATTCGCAAAGATTACTCTACATTTAGTTACTATTTTGTAACTACTGCGCTCTCTTTTCTCATGCTGCTCGTTTTCATTGTGTTATCAGATATCTCGTCTTTCAATTTTATAACCCATCCGCTTACTATGGTGGGTCGTAATCCAATGGTTGCTTACGTAGCATCGTCTATGGTTATAATACCTTTGTTGAAGCTTTCTCAGCTCTATCCACTTCTAGATCAAATAGGTAGATCTGCACCTGGCGGTATACTTAAGGGGCTTATAATCACATCAATGGCTATGTGCCTAGCTTTTCTATCATCGAAATTTAAAATATTTTGGAGAACATGATTAGAGGCATAATCATTAGTGTTGTTTGTATTTTTTTGTTACTTGCCCTCTCTGTGGGATGCTCAAAAGAGAGACAAGAGCAAGTAATTAAAGGAGTTTGGATACCCGATCCGTCTCATACTTCTCTCCTGCACTCATATGATAATATTGTTAACGGAGTAAAATTTCTCAAAGAGAGTGGCATAAATACTCTGTTTCTGTGTGTATATACCGGAGATAAAGTAGGATTCAAAAGTAAAGTGTATGAGAGAGTAACAGGGTCTCCTTACAATAATTACTATATGTTTAGTAAATATGATAGGTCATCTGAACAAGCATCAAAAGCATCAAGCGGAGATCCTATGATGGATTTAATTAACATCTCTCTGCAAAGCAACATAAAAGTTGTCTTTTGGTTTGAATTTGGTTTTATGGCAACAATCGGAGGTGAGACACCTGCGTCTCATAATCTGGTAAGAAATAATCCCGATTGGATAACATACGGAAACAATCAAATACAAGCCAACTATAATGGTACCGATTTTTATATCAATGGATTTAACCCACAGGTTCAGGATTTTTTATTGGATTTGATATGTGAATCACTTCTAATATACAAAGATGCTGCAGGGATACAAGGAGATGATCGTTTACCTGCTATGCCTGCAAACAGCGGATACGATATAGGCACAATCAAAGAGTTCTCGCTTTCGCATAATGGATCACTGCCTCCCGATAACTATAGGGAGACAGAGTGGTATGAGTGGAGAGTAAATATTTTAAACCGTTTTGCAGAGAGAATGTATAAAAGAGTTAAGTCTTTGGGAAAGAACTATATGGTTTGTCACTCCCCAAATCCCTATCCGTGGTGCAAAGAGAACCTTATGCAGGATACCGATTACTGGTTAAAGAGTGGTATTACCGACCTACTAACGGTACAGATGTACAGATTGAGCGGTGAGTCATATAAGCATACATTAGATGAGACATTAACTCTGGTAAATAGATATGGAAAAAAAGAGATCCTGAATCCGGGAATGCTTTTGAAGGCCCCGGGGATTAATATTTCATGGAGAGTATTTGAAGAGCAGCTAAAGATAAACAGAGAAGCCGGAATAAAAGGAGAGACCCTCTTCTATATAGAGGGTCTCTACAACGACTCAATCCAAGAGGTTTTAATTATTCACAACTCTTTGCAATCGCCTCTGTAAGCTCTTCCCACCATCCGTTTCTAATGATGTGAACAATATCAAATATCATCAATCCATCCGATTTTTTGAGATTCATCTCTACTGCTCTCATAAACTGGTGTGAATCTTTTTTATAATCCTCAACATAAATGCCTCCCAGAAATGGATTATTGCCCAGTAGTTTTCTGGAGTAGATACATGCTCCCTCAACACAGAGATGCTCTCCCGACGATAGCTCACTATCTGTCTCATTCTTATGATATCCTTCTGATTTTCTGTACTCTTCAAGAGTTACATTATAGTAATAGTTCCCATTTGTATATAGGTCTAAAAGATGTGCATAGCCATAATTTTTGTATTCGGGTGTAGCCCATTTAAAATCTTTAGAGGCATCGTAATCTTTGCTTGCCCAATTGACTCCTACTTCGTAATATGTGGGGTACCAAGCTCCCGTATATGCACCAAAAACAGCACTGCTATCAACCTCTTTAACAGCCATTCTGGCCTTAACAAAAAAGTTGTAAATAACAGACGCTCTCCATTCAATCCACTTTTTGAAATGAACTCCCTCCTCTCTTATATAGTTACCATCTTGGCCTTTAACCCACTCAAAAATATCCTGGGGAAACCTGTTAACCTTCTCTCCTATGTACTTTTCAAACTCGTTTTTGGAAAATTCAGAGAAATCGGCAGTAATGTTGTCGTAGCGGGTTCTGTCCAGAATAATTCCATCTAAAGGGTACAAGGTAAGAGTCTCTTTAAGAATATTCAAAATGTGCTCTTGCACCTCGGGGAGAGCAGGATTTGAGAAGATTACCGCTTTCCCCTCAATTTGCGAAGATGGAACCACACCCTTTTCGGGTAGATAGTTCATTGATTGCCAATGTTGTTTTGTTGTATAGACTAAACCCTTTTTAAACAGCCCGTGCCCCTCTGCAAATATATTAAACGACCCATAAATTTTTAGACCGTTTTCTCTTGCTGCAACTAAAAATGCCTCTACGTAGTCGAAGTCTGCCCTTTTAAATCCCTTCCACTCAGTCTTATGCGGAGCATATCGGCTTTTATAATTGAGCTCGCTGGAAGTTCCTTTTATATCCAGTACCAAAGCTGTTATCCCGGCATCTTTGCATCTCTTTACATAGTGCTTTATAGAGTCGGGATAACTAAACCTCTCCCAGTTGGCAGAGCAATCTATCCACATCAATTTTGGTTTCTCACCAAACAGAGCCACTGTTACAAACAGCAAAACAACCAGAGACAATAATTTTCCTTTCATTGCGAGTTTTTATCAATTTAATTAGCCCGCAAATATAGCAACATCTCTGGTTTTACCAGCTATACATAAACATTACCTGAAGTCTGTTTGCGCTTCCCCATGTACTGTTCATGTTTTTTCTATATCCATGAATGTACTCCCCTGCAATTGTCATATTCTTTATGCCTGCATAGAATAGAGAGGCAGAAAAGTAGTTCCCCTTAAAATATTCTCCGGCAGAGTAATAGTCATCTTTATTTGTCAGGCCTGCTATTGAGTAGTTAGATGTTGCAAACAACTTCTTACTAAAATCTGCTCTCATACCCAAAGATAGACCATACATAGGCAGCGATTGCAGCTTAGAGCCCTGAGCAGGTGCAAGATCGAGATTTAATGCAGCCAAATCGTTTATATAGCGTGCAACACCTTTTCCATAAATTGACTGTGAAACAAGAGTAAACTTCTCATCGAGTTTAAGAGACCAACTCAGTTGTGCTCCCGCTCCCAGCTCAGTTTTAATCTTTTCGGTGCTGTTTATACCATAGTCCATAGCCCTTAACAGACCCGCCAACTTAATATGACCTCTCTTTCCTTTGTATTGAAGATAGAGTGGAATATCGGGAAAAGTTTGATTAACAGCCCTAATACCGGAGTTTGCCTGAATTGTTGCCTTTACTCTCGGAAACTCCAGCGAAGCCCCAAAACTTAGGTTCTCATCTAAATTAGCTTTGTAACTTATCAGAGGTGTTCTAAAGAATGTTCTTGAGTTTACCCCCTGAATATCTATTAATGTAGTATTTGCAGCAAAATCGGTCATAAGACTCCATGCCTGACCAAATGTAAACCCTTTAAAAGAGATATACGCCTGCCTTAATCTTAAAACATCGGCTGCTCCTCTAAAGTCTGTCTCAATATAAAACTCAACATCGCCAAGACTCTCTGTTTTCTGCACAACTTTAAGATTTAATCTGGTTGCCGAAGCGTCCATGCTTAACCTGTGCTCCTTATCCCACTCCCCCGGAGCAGGCATTGTAGAACTTACAAAGTCGAAATTTGGAACAACTCCTCCAAAATCGGCTAATGTGACAAATCTCACAAAACCTCCGAACTTTACAGAAGTGTTACCTTTCTCAAATAGAAAAGGCGATGTGTTGGTGCTGCTTTTTGAAGATGTGCTCTGAGCCGCAAGCCCTGTGCAAATTGCAAAGAGAATGATTAGAATCAATACTTTTTTCATAGCAGAAGATTTAAGTTTGGTTTTACACAAAAGTAAAAGCTTTTACTAAATAGTGCAACTTTTTACCCATTTATTACGTCTAACATTAAATAATATACAAAAGCTATGAAGAGAATCAAATTCAACCAATTTTTTACCAGAGCAATTGCAGCCGCTATGCTTCTTAGCGCCCCACTCTATCTTGAATCTTGTATTGCCTTTGAGATGATTAAACCCTCGGGAGAGATTGTTTTACACGAACGAGATGCTGGAGAGTTCACAAAAGTTTCTGTCTCAAGCGGCTTTGAGTTAGTGTTGACTCAAAGTGACGTAAAAGAGCTCTCTATTGAGACCTATGAAAATATACACGATTACATTATTACAGAGATATCGGGAGACCAACTTAGAATAAGAAGAAGAGAAGGGGTATCATTCTCAGGAAATCCTAAAGTAAAGATCTACCTTTCGGCCAACCATATAGAGAGAATTTCTTCTAGCGGAGGAGGTAAAATAAACCTCAACTCGGGATGGGAGGCAGATGAGTTAAAGGTTACATTAAGCGGAGGCGGAAAGCTGTATGGAACAATCAATGTAAATAGTCTCGACATAAATATGTCGGGAGGATCGGAATCTGAACTCTCTGGTTTTGCAGCACACTTTGTACTGTCATCTTCGGGAGGCAGCAGACACAGACACTTTGATTTGCAAACTGAGAGAGGCGAAGTTGCATTATCGGGAGGAGCGAGAGCAGAGCTCAACGTGTCTGACACACTGGAAATAAATGCTTCGGGTGGAAGCGATATCAGATATATCGGTGATCCCAAAGTTGCTACAAAACTATCGGGAGGATCGAGGGCCGGAAAGTTTAATTAGTGATATTCTATTGCAGATCTTTTGAAATTGATGTAATTTAGTGCTGTCGACAACCAGATGTTAATCAATTTTCAGATGAGATTCAACTTCATTTGCAATAGTTGTGGCCATCTCTACAACCCCGGATTTCCGGGGTTTGTATGTAAATGCGGAGGGCTTTTGGGGATAACAAACCTCTCTCTTCCCTCAGTTTCCAATAATACACTACCGGTAGACAAAAGATTCAGAGGAGTTGGAAGATATCTGCCCCTACTACCTATTTCCGAAGCACCCTTCTCGTCAATCACAATGGGAGAGGGCGACACTCCGCTGATTGAGGTTGAAAGAGGGTTGATGGCAAAACTGGACTATATGATGCCAACGCTATCATTCAAAGATAGAGGGGCAGCCGTTCTTATCTCCTACGCTAAAGAGTACAATATTAAGCAGATAATTCAAGACAGCAGCGGTAACGCCGGGTGCTCTGTTGCTGCTTACTCTGCTAGAGCCGGAATTGATGCAAGAATTATTCTTGGCAGTTCAACCCCTAAAAAAAAGATAGATATAATAACCCGCTATGGTGCAAAAGTAGAGGCCATTGAAGGGAGTCGTGAGGATGTTGCCGCAGCAGCATTTACTAGAGCCGCTAAAAACGAGGAGTTCTATGCCAGCCATGTGTATAATCCTCTTTTTGCTCAGGGGATGAAGTCGTATCTTTACGAAATATTCGAGCAGTTGAATGGAGTTTTGAATATAAATATTTTTCTCCCTTTGGGCAACGGCACAATAGTTATTGGAACATGTCTGGCTATAAAAGAGTTGATGGTAATGGGTCTTTTAAGGAGAATTCCGCAAATAGTTGCAATCCAAGCTGATAATTGTGCTCCAATTTATAATGCCGTAAGAAAAGGTGTAGAGCTAACTGCATCTTACAACCATGGAACTGCAGCCGATGGTATTGCTATAGTTAATCCGGCAAGAGGCCCGGAGATAATCGGTTTACTTGAAGAGTTGAACGGAGATATTATATCTGTTACGGAAGATGAGATTTTAAAGGCACACAACACCCTTTCAAGAAAAGGGTTCAATGTTGAGGTAACATCTGCCGTAAATTATGCAGGATATAAAAAGTATATCAACTCCTCTACAAGCAGACAATTTTCAAAAAGTATCATAACTCTTTGCGGCTCTACAAAATAACTGGTTTATCTGAGAGATCTCTTAAACGGTACGATTTTAGAATAATATTCCATTTAGAAGAGTGTCTAAAATATAAAAAAAGGAGGCGTTATATGAAGAGTTATCAAAACATCCTACTAATTGCCATTATCTTTTTTGTTGCGTTCTCATGCGCTATACAAAGAGATAGAGCACAGATTGCCAAGGGGCGTCTTGAGCTTAAAGAGCAAAAGGAGAGCAGTGACTCCACGGAGTATGATCTGGTTGTTTTTGACCAGGGGTTCGATTTTTGGCTCAACAGCAGAAGTATAAATAAGGGAATGTACACTAATGAGTATCTCCAAACCATGAACAATCTGTATGCACAAGAGTGGAACAGAAGATACACAACAGGCGACAGAAGAATAGAGAGTTACATAGACTATAATCCCCTTACAAATTATGGCTTTGAGTTCAACTATAAACTATTTATGTTCTTTAAATACTTTGAGGAGACAAACAGAGTAAAGCTTGCTCCTTATAGCTCAAGATAGAGGTTGCATGTTATAATAATAAATTCTAACTTAGAGTGAGATTTAGTCTTTGGGGTTGTAAACTACTTCACAACATATAATCCAAAAACAATGAAAATAATCTCTACCCTATTGATTACCCTGGGTGTTCTCCTCTCATTTGAGACAATAGCTCAAACCCGGTGGATTGAAGATACTCAGATGAATTTTAAAATTCAAGTACCTTCAAATTACAGAACTAACCAATTTTTAGAAGGAACCGACAAGATTCACGCATTTCTCAGCCCCGATCAGAACGTATCGGTAAGGGTACGATCGTTTAAAGTACAAGAGAGCGTTTCTGTTGAGACCATAATGCAACTTTTTGGGCAGAGCATTATCTCAGGTTCCTCTGTACTGATTAATCAAGACTATACTCTCAACGGACTAAATGGTAAACTTGCAGGTTACAGATGGAGGTATAACAACATTAATGTGATCATTGCAGCTTTTTTTACTATACAAGAGAGCATAGGATATGTTGTCTGGGCAATGCTTCCGGAGCATCTATACAGTGCCCGAGTTGCAGAAGCAGACGCCATTACAAACACATTCAACATTTTAACCCGTATCAACAATAAACCTCAGGAGTCAATCAAGTCTCCTCCGTACAGCTTTAAACCGATTGTATCTGAAGATGCATTAATTGAACATCTTATCCCTGAATCCTCAAAAATAACCTCCTCAGAAGCCGGGACATCTATTTGGGATATAGTAACACCAAACGGTAGCAAAGCAACAATGGTAATTCAGAATATTATCAAAGAGTCAGATTTTAAAACCTTTACTAATAACCAGATAAAGTTCTTAAGAGATAGAGGAGCAGCTATTGGAGGTATGAGTTATGAGAAGATAAACGGATTGGAGACCTTTATCTACAATTACGATTACCAAGGTAACTCATTTTATTACACTGCAACAGATGCCCCTTCTAGCTATTATCTTGTTGGCTTTGTTGGAAGCTCAAACAAAAAGGGGGAGTTAAGTCAAATCCAGAGTAGTGTATTAAAATCATTTAAACAGAAAGCGGCCGGCAATCAGATTTCATCTCTAAAGATAAACAACTTAAATATTGGCAGTGAAATTACCCAAGGTCTTAGCATTGTAAACCCGAGCGATGCAATTGCAAAATCGGCTGAAAAAATACACCTTATTGCAGAGTACTCGGGAGATGCCGGAACAGAAAACTTCCTGGTTAAATGGATAAGTATAACTCACAATACTCTTGTTATTGAAGACTATTACCTTCCTACTATAAACGGATCGAAAAAGATTCATGCATTTATAGAGAATAATCGTCAAGAGTGGCCGCAAGGCAAATACAGAGCAGAGATTTGGCACGGCGGTAATTTGTTGGTACAAAAGGGCTTCTCTATCTCCTCTACCCTCTCCGCCAATACCGCCTCTGCAAGTACCTCCTCTGCTAATGTTGGGTCTTCCAATGTAGGGTCTATAAAGCAGATTGTAATGGATAACAGATGGTATGCATACGATTTTGAAACCGGTAAACTTAGAGACAACCACTCTCCCGAACCGGATGTTATGAATCGCCCTTGGTGCACACCACTTCCTGCCCTAACGGGCAACTGGGCAAAAACCGGCATTAAAGATTTTAACAAGGTAACAACTCCTCCAACTACGGGATACCTAAGCGACGGGAAAGATTTCATAGATTGCGCAGAGGCCCCATTGAACGAGGTTTTGGTGTTTAAACTGACAAATGGGAAATATGCCAAACTAATGATAATCAAAGATGAAAAAACTCAAAACGCATCGGGTTGCGAGCATAGAGTTACCTGTTTGGTTCAATATCCGGCATTTTAAATAAATCCTAAAATTTTAAACTATGAAAAAAAATATAATAAAAATCTGGGCAACTATACTGATAACACTTTTTATTCACGGTTGCGAATGCTCTGTAACCACTGCAAAACTTAGCGATGCTAAAGTTTGTACCCAACTAGAGACCAATCTTTGTGCACAAGATAATACAATTATTGATAGTAGCAGTGATGTTATATATGCAAGTTGCATCTTAAAAGGGGCACCGGAAAACACCCGTGTTAAATTTACATGGTTTTACTATGGAGATACTAAATTCGAGATAGATCACGTGGTACTCTCAACTCAGGATAAAATTGGCAACATAGAGCTTCACTCAACCCTTTCACAACCTTTAAACGGATGGCCAAAAGGGGTATACGAAGTTAGAATAGAGATAGAAGATGTTAATAAAGAGCCCCTTGTAAAACAATTTAGTATTCAATAGTGATGAGACAGATTAAATGGATTGTGGCCTTTACACTGCTGCTATTACCACTAACCGCTCTCCCTTGCTCCACCTCTTCTACAGAGTACAAACTTACACTTGCAATAGGCCAAATAGACAATCAATCATCTCCTGTAGTTGATTATATAACACCCGGTTACATGATGAGAGTTATCTTTTCTGCAAAGTGGGAAGGTAACACTAGTATGGCATATACACGGCTAGAGATTTTAATTGACAACAGAGTTGTATTAGACGAAAAACACAGCTTTTACGATAATCTATACCAGTTCAAAAGCACATTTACAAAACACATTGTAGTACCAAAAGATCTCCCTACCGGGAAACACACGCTTACGATAAGAATGGGTGTAGATCAATCATCTAAGCTGCCCGATCAGAAGCTGGTATGCAATCCAGTAAGTGCTCCTTTTTGGATTGGAAAACCCGATCTTACCTCAAAAGAGGTTACTTCACAAAATTTAGATTTAAAAATTGTAAAGGATAAGAACCCTGCTACAGGAAGCGAATGGGATATCATTGCATCGGATGGAATCAGCTGTTTAAAGATTTCCATTACGGCAACTCCAAGATCTACTCTCACTTATTTGGTACCAACCGGAAGAGGATACATATCGCAGTATGCTGTTTATGATAACAGAGCAACTGAGGGTGGAAGTATAGACACAAAAGAGGGATTGGTTGTTCTCTATTACTTTCCTCCGAATATAATAACAGAGGGAGAGAGCGGCATAATAAAAAATATAGGGGAGGATATTTTCATTAAAATGTACAGCACCCGTATAGATTTCACCCTATCTAACAGCGGAGGGCCAAAGAGGGAGGGAGTCTTAACGGTAAACTACTGCAGAGCTCCTATTGTTCTGGTTCACGGTTTTACTGGCGATAAAAGCACTTGGGAAGAGCTCGATAGCTTTCTCTCTCAAAGGGGATTTCGCTCCAATCGCGAGAACTACTATCTCACCGACTCTCAATCGGGCTCCATGAATGTTAAAGCCCAGGCAACTCTTTTGGGCTCTGTTATAAATCTTGAGAAAAACCGATACAAAAAATACAACGTTATGCTTAACGGGGTAGATGTTGTATGACACAGTATGGGAGGACTTATTGCAAGATATTACACTAAAAGAGACCCTTCGGGCAAAACCGATATACGAAAACTGATAATGGTTGGAACGCCAAACCATGGTGTCTCTTCCACTACCGACCGACTAATAGGTTCATTTGTCTCCAGCATTTTGAGTGTTCACGGGGGAATGGCCGAAGATGTTAAATCGGACTCCGATTTTATGGAAGAGTTAAATAGAGGAGAGGTAGATGGGTTGCATATCAACAAAATGGTTCAACATGGAAACATCTTTGTAAACGGAACAGACGGAGTAGTTGACGGGCAATCTGCAAGATTAAGCCGAGTTGAAGAGACTATTCTCTCAAATATGAAACACTCCCCTGCTGTCCCCGACAGGGTTACGGGAGCTACACAATCTATCACCACAAGTCATGCAGTGTTCGATAAAATCCTTACCTGGCTTATCTACCCTATCCCCCCAGGGATTGAAAGATTAAATATTGGACACCTTTCTGAGACACTCTCATTTGGACAGAGTGGAAAATTAACTGAGAGCGGGCATATGATTAACGTGATAAGCGGTTCTCTAAGCTATAATAAACATACTCGATGGATAGAGACCGATCCCTCCTGTAGGGCCCAGATAGTTTTTCCAAATGGCAAAACTATGCTTATAAAGGCAGGGAGCAAGATAAACTACAACCCTAACTTCTCGGAGATAGTGATTAGCGAAGGGAGGATGATAACCAATTTAAAGATGGAGAATGGAGTTTACAATGTGGTTACTCCCAATATGAAGGTTATAGTAAAAGGTACCTGTTTAGAGATAGTTGTAGACAAATCTGGCAGAACCGAACTCTATCTATACGATGGGGCTGTAGATGTTGAGACAGCTGTTGCCAAAAAAGCAGTAAAGAGGGGGGAGCAGGTTTCAAATCAACAAAACGGGTCCATTATCTCCTCAGCATTTGATTATGAAAACAGATTTAATCAACAGTGGTCAAGCCAGTTTAACAACATTCAATCACTAAACACCTACATAAATTCAGCAATCAAACCCGATAATAGTATTTCCCGGGAGAAAGGGCTCTTTTCAAATGTGAAGACGGGGGGCTCTCTTGTAAAAAAATAAAGCCCGACACTAAGTGTCAGGCCTTTTTGTTGTGGAGAATATCGGAGTCGAACCGATGACCCCTTGCTTGCAAAGCAAGTGCTCTAGCCAACTGAGCTAATTCCCCGGGTAAGAGAGCGCAAAGGTAACACTATTTTTCAAAAGTAAAAGAGGGAAGCCAATTTTTAGAGTGATTACAAAGTTAAACTTGTTTATACTTTGGAAACAGCTAAAATTTAAATAGTACAAAACACTCTCTTTCTCTTTTGCACACAGTGCAACTTTGCCGGGCGGGAGTTGAAATAATGCGAGCTTAGCTAAGCATTTATTCCGAATTCCCAATCAAAGAACTTTTTGTAGTCCCGAGCGGAGTTGAACCGCTGACCTCTACATTATCAGTGTAGCGCTCTAACCAACTGAGCTACGGGACTGAGAATATATAAAGTTATGATAGCATAAAGAGTAACAGAAGAGGAAACTCCTCAGGTCAGTTAAGCTCCAAAAAGGAGGTGTTCCAGCCACACCTTCCGGTACGGCTACCTTGTTACGACTTAGCCCCAGTTACCAGTTTTGCCCTAGGTCGCTCCTTGCGGTCA
>Ga0228535_1000936_pt1 | contig 60217 bp, 51 predicted proteins | sample SJ1metagenome_FD_168457 | JGI IMG/M metagenome (GOLD analysis project Ga0228535, IMG submission 168457) | Enriched culture of PCE-dechlorinating microbial communities from Ithaca, New York, USA - SJ1 | ecosystem: Engineered > Modeled > Simulated communities (microbial... > Unclassified | place...
ATAAAGTTATCGTGAAAATGGCTCTTCAAATGAACAGGAGGGCTTGGATAAGGAAACTCTGGGAAAAATCAACCAATTTTCAATTCGATTTTTCTACCTGATGATGCTAATGGACAATTTGGGATTAAATGAATAAAAAGTGGGTAACACTATCAGTATTATGTTTTTTGAAGTATTACAGGAAAATTGAAAATTATCTTGTAAATTTGCAGGATATAATTCATCCATAATAAAGGTTGATATGCTGCAGGATAAAAAAATCATTTTGGGCATTACGGGTGGAATTGCTGCTTATAAGTCTGCCACGATAGTTCGTTTACTGGTGAAGCAGGGAGCTGAAGTAAAAGTGGTTATGTCGGCTTCGGCAAAAGAATTTATTACACCCTTGACACTTGCTGCACTTTCCAAAAATCCGGTATTGACCGATTTTTTCGATCCAACAAATGGTCAATGGAACAGCCATGTGGATTTGGGCTTGTGGGCCGATGCATATTTAATTGCACCGGCAACAGCCAATTCATTGGCTAAAATGGCAGCCGGCATTGCTGATAATTTGCTTTTGACTACTTATCTTTCGGCCAAGTGTCCTGTCTTTTTAGCTCCTGCTATGGATTTGGATATGTTTGCTCATCCTGCTACACAGCGCAACTTGCAAATTCTTCGTTCGTATGGAAACCTGGTTATAGAACCTTCATTTGGTGAATTGGCAAGTGGTCTGGAAGGGAAGGGGAGAATGGAAGAACCCGAAAATATTGTTCATTTTCTTGACGATTATTTTACACCTAAACAACTTGCGGGGAAAAAAATTCTGATTACTGCCGGTCCAACGTATGAAAAAATAGATCCGGTTCGTTTTATTGGAAATTTCTCATCCGGAAAAATGGGTTTTGCGTTGGCTGAATCATGTGCTGCTCATGGAGCTGAAGTTTGGATGATTGCAGGGCCTGTTCAATTAAGTTTGCACCATAAAAATATTCAACTCATTAAAGTTTCATCCGCTCAGGAAATGTTCGACGCTGTTACGGAAAAGTTTCCCGAAATGGATGGTGCCATATTAAGTGCTGCAGTAGCAGATTTTACACCGATGGCTACTGCCGAAGACAAGATAAAACGTAAGGGCGATCGGTTGACCATAGAACTAAAACCGACTCCGGATATTGCTGCTACACTCGGCAAAATAAAAACCGAAAAACAATTTTTAGTAGGTTTTGCTCTCGAAACTTCCAATGAAATTGAAAATGCACAATTGAAGTTGAAAAATAAAAATCTGGATTTTATTGTACTCAATTCTCTTCGTGACGAAAAAGCCGGATTTGGCTACGATACCAATAAAATTACCATTTTGCATAATACCGGCAAAATTCTTTCCTTTGATTTAAAGCCAAAAAAAGAAGTGGCGGAAGATATAGTTAATGAGCTGGTAAAAATTTTGAATCGATGAAAAAAACGTTTGCTGTTCTGATTTTCTTATCATTTTGTTTTTCCTTTTATGCGTATTCTCAGGAATTAAACTGCAATATTAGCATTAATTCCGATCAGGTACAAGGAACAAACAAATCTGTTTTCAACACTTTGCAGAAATCGGTTTCCGAATTTGTGAACAACCGCAAGTGGACGGAAATGACTTTTTTAACCAACGAACGAATTGAATGTTCAATGAATATCATTGTAAAATCGGTTGATGGAGATAATTTTACTGCTGAAATTCAGGTACAGTCGCGTCGTCCGGTTTACAATTCGAATTATAACACAACACTTTTCAATTTCAAAGACAACGATTTTACGTTCTCATACAAGGAGTTTGAGCCGTTGGAATGGAACGAGGCATCCATTAGTTCCAATCTCACTGCGGTATTGGCTTATTATGCCTATATCGTTATCGGCTACGACATGGATTCGTTTTCAAGGTTGGGAGGAACACCATTTTTTCAAGCTGCAGAAAATATAGTTAATTCTGCTCAGGGAAGTAATTTACCCGGATGGCGAGCTTTTGAAAGCAGCCGAAATCGTTATGCTTTGGCAAATAATTTGACTGATGAAGCTTTCAAAAATTTTCGGAATTATTTCTACGAATATCATCGTCTGGGATTGGACGAAATGGCTAATAATCCGGTTAATGCCCGTGCCCGAATTGCTCAAGGAATTTCCGTGTTGCGCGAAGCCAATCGTGCCCGCCCATCGGCAGTAATAATTTCCACATTTTTGGATGCCAAAACGGATGAATTGATCAATATTTTTTCTAAAGGAACTGACAAGGAAAAAGCATTGGTCGTAGAAATTCTGTCGGATGTAAACCCCACACAGACACAAAAATACGAACAGATTTTAAATAAAAAATAAATACTTTTTCTGACTACCACATATTTATGCTTAAGACGCTTCATATCAGCAATTACGCATTGATTTCCGAAATTAATATCGGTTTTAATTCCGGCTTTTCAGTTATTACAGGCGAAACCGGTGCTGGAAAATCCATCATAATCGGTGCGCTTTCGTTAATACTCGGACAGCGGGCTGAAAGTCGTTTTATCAAGGAAGGAGAAGAAAAAGCTATAGTTGAAGCCGAATTTGATATTCGGGATTATCGTTTGGAACATTTTTTTGAAATAAACGAATTGGATTTTCATCCTGAACAGTGCATTATCCGTCGTGAAATAACAGCATCGGGAAAATCAAGAGCTTTTATCAATGATACGCCTGTAAGTTTACAGCTTTTACGTGAACTCAGCGCCAAATTGATCGATATACATTCTCAACACGAAAATTTATTGCTTTCAGACGACCAGTATCAATTGCAAGTGGTTGACAACATGGCACAAAATGCTTCGATTCTCAAGCAATATCAACAATACTATAGTCAATGGAAAAACCTGCAAACACAGCTTTCCCAATTGCAGAAAACTGCCGATAAACAATTGTCTGAGCTCGATTATTTAAAATTTCAGTTTCAACAGTTGGAAGAAGCCCATTTGTCGGAAAACGAGCAAGATGACCTTGAAATGGAACTGGAAACATTGAGCCACACGGAAGAAATTAAACAGGAATTGCAAAAAGCAGTTTTTTTACTTACCGATGAACAAAAAAGTCTTGTTTTGCTTAAAGAAGTTATCGACGCTATAGGACGAATAAAAAATTACATTTCGGAAGGAGAGAATTGGCATAAACGTTTAGAGTCGGTTTATATCGAATTGAAAGATATAGCTCAGGAAATAACAAGTTTAGAGGAAAATATTGATTTTCAGCCTGATAGATTGGAATGGGTCGAGCAAAGATTGAATGAAATTTATACGTTGGAAAAGAAATTTAAACTGAGTTCTATTTCCGAATTATTATCGCTGAAAGAAAATTTAAAAGAAGAATTGCAGCACATCGAATCTTTTGATGAAGAAATCGACGCCTTGAAGAAAACAATTGCCGAAGCTCATAAAAATGTTCAACAACAAGCCGAATTATTGACAAAAAGTCGGTTGAATGCCGTTGAACCGATAGAAAAATTTTTAAAAGAGCAGCTTTCACGTTTGGGAATGCCTAACATTCAGTTCAAAGTTGAAATTACGGATGTTGCCGAATTTTCGGAAACAGGGAAAGACATGGTTCAATTTCTTTTTTCGGCCAACAAAAATCAATCGTTGCAGCCTGTTGCTCAAATCGCTTCGGGAGGTGAGGTTTCACGTTTAATGCTCTCCATCAAATCTTTAATGGCACATCGAGCCGGTTTGCCTACCATTATTTTTGACGAAATCGATACGGGCGTTTCCGGCGAGATTGCTCACCGAATGGCTGAAATTATGAAAGAAATGAGTAAAAACATGCAGGTAATTGCTATCACACATTTACCTCAAATTGCTGCCAAAGGGAACCAACATTATCGTGTTTTTAAAGACGATTCCGGAAAAACTACACAAACTCATATTAACTTGCTCGATAGGGAAGAACGAATTTGGGAAGTTGCGCAAATGCTCAGCGGTGAAAATGTTACGGAAGTTGCATTGGGCAACGCCAAAGAATTGCTTAAAAGCGAATAAAAAAACCGGAAATTTGAATTTCGGTAACATAAACAATTGCAAAAATCACTTTTTACAAAATACTATGATACAATCCATGACAGGTTTCGGCAAAGCTACCTGTGAATATGAAGGGAAAAAAATTGTCGTAGAAATTAAATCACTCAACAGCAAACAACTGGATCTTTCTTTGAAAATAGCGGCTGCATACCGAAATAAAGAACTCGAAATCAGAACCGAAATTCTTCAAAAATTGGAACGCGGAAAAATTGATGTGGCTATTTACATGGATAACTCAGGTAAAGATGTTGCTAATCAAATCAATCCATCTGTTTTTTTATCTTACATGCAGCAAATCAAATCTTTATCACAGAATCTTGAATTGCCTGAGCCAACAAATTGGTTTGATATTTTGCTTCGATTGCCGGATGTAATGAAAACCGATAACATCGAATTGGAAGAAAATGAATGGCAAGCACTTAAGAAGAGTATTGACAAAGCAATAGAACAGGTTATTTCTTTCCGTATTCAGGAGGGAAAATCTTTGGAAAACGTTTTTATCTCAAAAATTACAAATATTGGCGATTTATTGGAAAAAATTTCACCTTACGAAGCAGAAAGAATAGAAAAAATACGTTCCAGACTCAAAGACAATCTGCAAGCACTTTCTGATAAGGTAGATTATGATCAAAATCGTTTAGAGCAGGAATTGATTTATTACATTGAGAAGCTCGATATTAATGAAGAAAAAGTTCGTTTGCGAAATCATCTGAATTATTTCCTCGAAACCATGAAACTGGAACCATCGGCGGGCAAGAAACTCGGTTTTATTGCTCAGGAAATTGGTCGTGAAATCAATACGCTTGGAGCCAAAGCCAATCACAGTGAAATTCAAAAAATTGTGGTGGAAATGAAAGACGAACTGGAACAAATGAAGGAACAAGTATTGAATGTCCTTTAATTTGATAAATTTCTTTTATTATAAGGTAAAACAATTGTACTACGCTTAAAATTTCACTTTCTTCATGTCCGGAAAATTAATTATTTTATCCGCACCATCAGGCACAGGCAAAAGCACGCTGGTTCAATACCTTCTGACACGTCCTTTTGATCTGGAATTTTCAGTGTCAGCTACCAGTCGTCCACCGCGCGGAAGCGAACAGAACGGGAAAGATTATTATTTTCTTTCTAAAGAAGAATTTCAGAAAAAGATAGCGCAAAACGAATTTTTGGAATACGAAGAAGTTTATCCGGGATGTTATTATGGAACTTTGCGAAGCGAAATTGATCGCATTGCAGCGAAGGGGAAAAATATCATTTTCGATGTGGATGTGCTTGGAGGTCTTAATATTAAAAAACAATACAATGGCAGGGCATTGGCCATCTTTATTGCTCCCCCAAGTTTGGAAGAATTAAAAAATCGTCTGACGATTCGAGGTACCGATCCTCCCGAAATGATTGCCAAACGACTTGAAAAAGCTGAATTTGAAATGAGTTTCGCTCCAAAATTTGATGTAGTAATTGTGAATGACGACTTGGAAAAAGCTAAAAAAGCAACCGAAGAAGTTGTTCGCAAATTTTTGGAAAAATAAGTTTTCCTGCAAAATGAAAAAAGTTGGATTATATTTTGGTTCTTTCAATCCTTTTCATCTCGGACACCAAAAACTGGCCGAATTTCTTCTTGATCATCAAGTGGTTGATGAAGTTTGGTTTGTTGTTTCTCCTCGCAATCCGTTAAAAAAGGAAAATGATTTGCTGGACGAAAATCTTCGCTTGGAAATGGTAAAAATAGCCATTCAGGACAACCCGAAATTAAAAGTTTCCGACCTCGAATTTTCTATGCCTAAACCTGCATATACCATTGACAGTCTGCATGCTTTTTCTTCCAAATACCCTGAAAACGATTTTTACCTGCTCATTGGTAGCGATAACGCAAAAGTCTTTGATCAGTGGAAAAACTTTAAGCAAATTCTCGATGAATATCCCGTGTTGGTTTATCCGCGTCCCGGATTCGACAAAGAAGAAATTGCCAAAATCTATCCTCAAATGAAATGGTTGGAAGGTCCACAATACAATATTTCTTCAACGGAAATTCGCCAAAACATTAAACAAGGTAAAGAAGTAAAAGATTTTCTTCAACCTGCTGTTTATCAATATATTTTAAAAAAAAAGCTATATGTTTAATGCTAATTTTTCTCTCCCAAAATTTCCTTTATTTCATTATAACTCAAAACTTCTTTTTCTAAAAGTGTGATGGCCATTTTCTCCAATAAATCTTTTTTTTCTGACAATAATTTTTTTGCATTATCATAACATGAACGAATGATTTCGGTCATTTCTTCATCAATCATTTTTTCAACATATTCAGAACGTCGTTCGATGCCGGGTCCGCCACCCAAAAAACCGGTAGTTGACTGATTTACGAGAGAAATATTAGGCAATTTTTTACTCATTCCATAAACTGTAATCATGTTTCGAGCCAATTGAGTAGCTCTTTCCAAATCGTTGGAAGCGCCGGTTGACACTTCACCAAAAATCAATTCTTCAGCAGCTCTTCCGCCCAAAAGTCCTTTTATTTTTCCTATCAATTCACTTTCAGAGAGTAGATATCTGTCTTCCAAAGGCATTTGCATGGTATATCCCAAAGCTCCTATACCTCTTGGAACTATTGAAACTTTCTGAACCTCGTCTGCTCCCGGAGTGAAGTATCCGACAATAGCATGGCCACTTTCATGATAAGCTACAATTTTTCGTTCCTTTTCGTTTATAAGTTTATTCTTTTTCTCCAAACCGGCAATTACACGCTCAATAGCGGCTTCAAAATCCATCATGGTAACTTCATCACGATTGTTTCGTACAGCTAAAATTGCGGCTTCATTACAAACGTTGGCAATTTCGGCGCCTGCAAATCCGGGCGTTTGTGCAGCTAATCTCTTTAAATCGACATCCGAAGCCAATTTAATATTTTTTGTATGTACTTTAAAAATTGCTTCTCTCCCATTCATGTCGGGTTTATCGACCAATACCTGTCGATCAAAACGTCCTGGGCGCAACAATGCCGGATCCAGCACATCTGGCCGATTTGTGGCTCCCATGATAATTACTCCGGAACTGGCATCAAATCCATCCATTTCAACCAAAAGTTGATTCAGCGTATTTTCCCGTTCATCATAACCGCCCGCATAATATCCCGAGTGAGCTCTGCTTTTACCGATAGCGTCAATTTCATCAATAAAAATAATACAGGGTGCATGAGCCTTTGCCTGATTGAACAAATCTCTAACTCGGGCAGCCCCAACCCCTACAAACATTTCGACAAAATCGGAACCGCTCAGACTAAAAAATGGAACATCCGCTTCGCCTGCTACTGCTTTAGCCAACAAGGTTTTTCCTGTTCCCGGAGGGCCAACCAGCAGGACTCCTTTTGGTAATTTTCCGCCCAAACGTGTATATTTTGAAGGGTTTTTCAGAAAATCAACCAACTCTTTTACCTCTTCAACGGCTTCGTCAATCCCTGCTACGTCTTTAAAAGTTATTGGATTTGCAGGTTTTTCTGCCTGAATTTGTGCTTTGTTTCTTCCAATTTCGAGCATGGGGTTTTTGTTGCCCATTTTTCTGAAAAAATATCCCCATAACAGCATAAATAACACAAAGGGTAAAATCCAGTTGAGAAAAAAGTTTAAAACAGTATTGTCTTGAAAATGACCTTTAAAATTAACTTTTGCCGCCAACAAATCATTAATGAGATATTCTTCATTCATATTTGGAATTCTGCTGACAACAAATTGCTTTTGTACTTGTTCTTCCAAATCAGGAATTCTGATTCTCCACGGGGCAGTGGGAGCTTGTGTCATTGAGGAAATATGGTTGGTATCCGATTTGAATTCTCCAACTATTTTATCCTGTAAAAAAATAATTCTCTCCACTTTGCCATTTCGTACCGAATCAACAAACTCGTTATAGCTTAATTCCCTGTTCCCTTGTGTGGTCGGAAAAATAAGCCAATCCATCAAAATAAACAAAAACATGATAACCAGCCAGTAAATCCATGAATATTTTGCACGTTTTGTCATTCAAATAAATTTTTTTAGGTTTATAAAATTTCGACGAAAATTAGAAAAAAAAAACGGGAAACTCAATGAAAAACCGATTTTATTATTTGATTTTTTTCATTTATTATTACCAAAACACAAAAAATCCCGACTTTTTAAATTTTTGAGCCGGGATTTTTAAAATAATTCGTTAAAAAACAATTACAAAAGGCTCCATGCTACAGTGAGACCTGCCATTACGATAGAAACCATGCTCATGAGTTTTATTAAAATATTCAAGGAAGGGCCTGAAGTATCCTTAAAAGGATCTCCAACTGTATCCCCAACCACTGCGGCTTTGTGATTTTCCGAACCTTTACCGCCCAAATTTCCTTCTTCTATATATTTTTTGGCATTGTCCCATGCGCCACCGGAATTGGCCATAAAAATTGCCAGAATGAAACCGGTAGAAACACTTCCCAGCAACAATCCCATGACACCCGAAACGCCAAATATCACGCCGGTAAGAATAGGAATAATGATTGCCAACAAGGAAGGAAGCAACATTTCCTTTTGCGCTCCTTTTGTAGAGATGGCTACACATCGAGCATAGTCGGGTTCAGCTTTGCCTTCCATGATACCGGCAATTTCGCGAAATTGGCGACGAACTTCTTGAACCATTTTTTGAGCGGCACGTCCGACTGCATTCATTGTCAGTCCACAAAACAAAAATGCAGACATTGCACCAATAAATGCTCCAACTAAAACTCGAGGATTCATCAAATTAATTTGGAAATATTCTATTAATTGTGGAATAGAAGCTTGATGAATATCGGTCTGCATGGCATTGAAAAATAATTCTGTTTTTTCGGGAATACGAGCAATGGCAATTTTGATTTCTTCCAAATAAGAAGCCATCAATGCCAAAGCCGTAAGGGCGGCAGAACCAATGGCAAATCCCTTTCCTGTGGCAGCTGTAGTATTTCCCAAAGCGTCCAGTGCATCCGTGCGTCTTCTAACTTCAGGAGCCAATCCGCTCATTTCTGCATTTCCTCCGGCATTATCGGCAATAGGGCCATAAGCATCAGAAGCCAGCGTGATTCCCAACGTAGAAAGCATTCCTACAGCCGAAATGGCAATTCCATACAATCCCATGCTGATATTGGAAAAATCGAAACCCGAAGCAAACAGATAGGACAAAATTATAGAAATACCCACCACCAAAACCGGAAAAGCAGTCGAAATCATTCCTGTTCCGATACCGGCAATAATTACCGTAGCAGGTCCGGTTTTTGACGATTCAGAAATTCGCTGTGTTGGTTTAAAACCTGCCGAAGTGAAATATTCGGTTATTTTTCCAATGGCAACACCTCCAAAAAGTCCAGCCAGCATCGATCCCCAAATGCCCAAATAATTAGGTATATTCAAATATTTCAAAATAAAAAATGAAAATATGGCAATGAAAATGGCGCTGAAATTGATTCCACGACTTAAAGAGCTTAACAATTGCTTTTGAGAAGCATCTTCTTTGGATTTTACCATAAATATTCCAATAATTGATAGAATAATTCCAACGGCTGCAATAATCATGGGCGCAATTACGCCATTAAATTGAACTGCTGTTCCTTTTGCCGCAAAAGCCACAGCTCCTAAAGCAGCAGTAGAAAGTATCGATCCACAATATGATTCGTACAAATCGGCCCCCATACCGGCTACATCGCCTACATTATCACCCACATTATCGGCAATGGTGGCAGGATTTCGAGGATCGTCTTCCGGAATATTTTCTTCCACTTTTCCCACTAAATCGGCTCCCACATCAGCAGCTTTAGTAAAAATTCCACCCCCAACACGTGCAAACAAAGCCTGTGTAGAAGCTCCCATTCCAAAAGTTAAAGTAGTAGTAGTGATAATAATCAGTTTCATGGAAGAATCGGAAGCTATAGTCAAATTTGTAGCATTATCCAATGCACCAATAACAAACTGCAAAACATAAAACCAAATGGAAATATCCAATAATCCGAGCCCAACAACAACCAATCCCATAACGGCTCCGGAACGAAATGCAAGTCTCAGTCCGGCATTCAAACTTTGCTGAGCAGCATTAGCAGTACGGGCAGAAGCATAAGTAGCTGTTCGCATTCCTATAAATCCGGCTAAGCCCGAAAAAAATCCTCCTGTCAGAAAAGCAAATGGCACCCACGGATTTTGTATTTTCAAATAATAGGCCATAAAGGAAAAAATTATAGTTATTATAAGAAATACAATGCCTACTACTTTGTATTGTTGTTTTAAATAGGCCATTGCACCTTCCCGCACATATTTTGCTATTTTTTGCATACTAATGGTACCTTCACTTTCTTTTTTCATCTGATGAAAAAAATACCACGCAAAAAATAATGCCAATACAGCAGAAACAGGTACCAAAAAGAAAACTTTATTCTCCATAACGTATTGATTTTAAGTATATTAATTAAAATTTCGAAATTTATTCATTTTGATAAAAAATTCAAATTTAAAATTATTGAGCATCCGATAACTTTGTTAGCCTTTGATATAAAGTAGGATGTGAATAATGAAAAAAAGCATACAAAGGATGAGGCATCAAATTGCTAAGTGAAGTGGCAGCCAGCTTTTTTAAACCACTCTGCAGCTGCTTTGCCCAGCCAAAATTTGCAGCAAAAGCATCAGCCTGATATTCGAATTTTCTGGATAAAATATTGGTACAAATACTCAACAACAGCGAAACAGGTGTATATAAAAGGCCAAAAGCAATGACGTTCAAATGAAAGGAAGCAGTTGTTCCACCCAAAACTTGAGCAAAAACATCACTTTTCAGTATCAATCCCAATAGGAAAAATAGTAAAAGACTTTCCGGAAGAGAAATCAGAAATTGATAAAGTGTGTGTTTCTTTTTATAATGACCAATTTCATGCGCCAAAACAGCTACTATTTCTTCAGAAGTAAGCTTGTCGAGCAAAGTATCGTAAAGCACTACTCTTTTTTTGTTTCCCAAACCGGTGAAATAAGCATTTGCTTTTGTCGAACGTTTTGAACTGTCGATAATATAAATATTGTCCAATTTGAATCCGGCTTTGGTTGCAAATTTTTCTATCTCATCGCGTAATTCTCCTTCTTCAAGCGGCTTTTGCTTGTTGAAAATAGGTACAATGATTTGTGAATAAAACATGGACATGAACAAACTAAACAAGGTAACAACCGACCAAGCAATCAACCAGAAATACTTTGGAGTTAATTGATATATCCAAACTATTGCGCCTAATAAAATGCCTCCCAAAAATACACTTAAAGCAAATTCCTTTAAATGATCCTGAACAAAGAGCTTTGGTGTTACCTTATTAAATCCGAATTTCTGTTCTATAACAAAAGTATCGTACCACTGAAAAGGAATACTGATAAGTGTTTCTGCAACAAAAAGCACTCCGAAATACAACAACGGCAATAAAATGGGATGCTCGGTTATTCGGCGCAGAAGCGTATCTAGCCAACCAAATCCGCCTAAACAGAAAAAAATTAATATTAAAATAAAGTTAATGGTGGAAGAAATGGTTCCGAAACGTATATTGGATCGAAAATATTCTTGCTGTTTACCGTATTTGTCGGCGTCATAAATATCTTTTAAATTATCGGGAAGTTCATTTTTGGAATATTGAAAATTCAAAAAAGACAAATAACGCTCCAAAATAAAATCACCTACTATAAAAAATAAAATCAAATAAAACAAAATTTCTACCAGTGACATAATCTTTCGTTTCAATTATTTAATAAATTGAGTGCAAATATAATTAATTTAATGATTTCCCAACCCTTTGGGCTCAAAATTTACATAAAAAGCATATCTTTGCCTTTCCTTTATAAAAATTTCAATTTGTATGCTGTCAGTCATGGAAATCCTTAAATATATGAAGAGATTACAAATATTTTTATTTATTCTCATAACTCTTTTTTCCCTTTCCTGTTCCAATAAAACAGCTTCCGATAAAATCAGCATTGCCATCCCGGAAGGTCCTTCAGTTGTCAGTTTTATAAAAATGATGGACGATTCCGTGTCAATTGAAGGGAAAAAAGTGGAATATATTGTGAAATCCGACCCACAGCAAATTCAAGCCCTCATGATGCAAAACAAAGTGGACTTTGCCATTTTACCAACCAATATGGCGGCCAATCTTTTCAACAAGGGCATTAAATATAAAATGATAGCCTGCCCCGTGTGGGGAACTTTGTATATTTTGTCGAACTTGCCTGAAGTAAAAACTTTAAACGATTTGCAAAACAGAAAAGTAAGCATTTTTGGTCAGGGCACTACAGCCGATATCCTGTTTCAAAAATTGATCCAGAAAAAAGGAATAGAAAAAGTTTTTATTGATTATCGTTTTACGGGAAATTTTGAACTTTCCCAAGCGCTTCGTTTAAAGAAAACCAATATAGCCGTTATTTCCGAACCTTTGGTAAGTAAACTTTTGGAACAGGATTCTACCATTCATATCGTAGAAAAATTGTCATGCGAAGAGTATCTAAATGAAAAAGATAGAGATATATTCGTACAAACTGCTTTTTTAGTCAATGAAAAATTGGAACGGAATAATCCTCAGATTATAAAGGAAATATGTAATGCTTATCGTGCCAGTTGCAATTATGTTACTCAACATCCGGAAGAAGCTGCCGTTTTACTGGTTAAACATGGCATTTTACCGGAAACAAATGTGGCCAAAAAGTCAATTTTGCTGTGCAGTATCAATTACGTAGCTGCCTTTGCCATCGAGGATGAAATTTACAGTTATCTGAAAATTTTTTACGACTTCAATCCTGAAAGCATTGGAGGAAAATTACCTTCAGAAAATTTCATTTTTCAAGTTTTTTAGCCTTAACGGATATGAAAAATCAGAATAAAAAAATTTTTCCTTTTATTCTTTCTGTGTTTTCGCTGGCAATTATTTGGCAAATTATTTCTATATCTATTGGTTATCCTGCTATTTTTCCCTCCATTTTTGATTTAATATCAGATACGTTACATTTATTTACCCGCTCCGAATTTTATTTTGCATTATTGGGAACCGTCAGCAGAGGGTTATTGGGTTTTGTTATCACTTTCTTTATTGCTCTCTTTTTTGGAAGTTTAAGTGTTTTCAATTCATTTTTCAAGGATTTTTTTCATCCCATTGTGGTTTTTACGCGCTCCATACCGGTGATATCTATCGTGCTTGTCGCTCTTTTGTGGTTTTCTCCCCCTTTTTTACCTGTTTTTGTAGCATTTTTCAGCATGTTTCCCATTCTGTTTCAAAGTATCCAAAGCGGATTGGAAAATGTGGATAAAAAATGGGTCGAAATGGGCAAGGTTTTTGGACTTTCATCTCGAAAGCGTTTTTTACACATTTATTATCCCGCTGCCAGATCGACTATTTTTGACGGCATCAGTTCTGCAATGGGATTTGGATGGAGAGCCGTAATTATAGGCGAAGCACTGGCTCAACCTGTTCATGGCATTGGTTCGCAAATGAAAGCTGCTCAGGCTTATATTAATGTTTCCGAAATTATAGCATGGACACTTGCAGCCATTTTGATAAGTTATATTTTCGAGAAGATAATTCTTTTTCTGAAAAAGTGTAATCGTCCCATTCAACTACCCAAATCAGAAGAATGTAAGTTGCATAAATTCAATCAAATAGTTGATAAAAAGGAAATTACTATTTATAACTTAAAGAAAAAATTTAATGATTATACTGTTTTTTCGTCTTTCAATGAAAACTTTAAGGACACCGAAATTAATTTTATCAAAGGGCCATCGGGCATTGGAAAAACAACTTTATTGAGGTTGATAGCACGACTTGAAAAACCCGACGAAGGAACGATTTATTATTCTTCAAAATTCAGTTTTGGATATTCGTTTCAAGATGTTCGTTTATTGCCTTGGCTTACTGTTAAAGAAAATATCGCATTTCCACTGTTGTATAAAAAAACAGATAGACAAGAACTCACCGATAACATCGATTGGCTGCTAAATAATATGGAGTTGACAGAACATCAAAACAAGTTTCCTGATCAATTGAGTGGAGGACAATTGCAACGCGTCGGATTGGCTCGCGCTTTAGTTGCGCAACCCGACGTTTTGCTTTTGGACGAACCGTTTACAGGTTTTGACGACGATTTAAAAACAAGAATTCAAGATTTCTTATCGAAATGGTTTGAAGATTTTCAGCCACTCGTTATTTGGGCAACACATGAAAATATTCTCTTTCCGGAAAAAAATAGAAGAGAAATTCAACTTAAAAATTGAAACGATGGATATCTGCTGAAAACATCGAATTTGGAAATTAAACAAAAGCAACAATTTTGTTGGGATAGTTGTTAAATTTACGTTGATTTGACTGATGTAAATAATTGCTACAGCTCCAATAATCCTTCGGGCAAATCCATGTAAATAATTTTTTTCATTTCATCAATTTGTAGAATGTAATCTTGGCAAGCTGGAATCAGTATCTGCTTTTCGCCATTGTCAACTATAAAAAGGACGTTTTGTGTACTGGTATCGATATCTGTAACGATACCGATGAAATTATTGTCTTTATCGAATATTCGAAATTCGATAAATGTATTGTTATCCATATCAACATCACTTTCCAAGATATTCAAAAATTTTTTATGCAAATAAATAGTCAATCCTAAAAAATTTTTTGCTTTTTTTTCATTGTTAACATCTTCAATTTTTAAAAAGCCGCTATTTTCAGAATTGAAACGCCATTCTTTCAAATAAAATGGAACAAGGATGCCATGCATATCGAAAATCAAAAATGGGATATTATCAAAATCCAATCCTTCGTAATTGGACATGAAAGCCATTTCCCCGTTAATTCCGTGTAATTTAATTATTTGTCCTATGGGTATAACTTCTGTAAAAGAAATCATCTCAGAAAAATTTTAAAAATCCGGAAAAAAATTTTTTTCAACAAATCAAGCCATTTTCCGAAAAATCGTCAAAATGAAAAGGCTACACCCGTCATGAGGTTGAATCCTTGAACATCGTAGCCATAAAAATACTGATATTTGTTGTTCAGAAGATTATTCAAGTGTAAATAGACTGAAAGCGACTTGCTGACAATATAGGAAATTCCCAAGTTAACGTCCATTATGTTGTCCATTTTCACTGAACGATTGCCTAATTGAGCATATCTGCCGGTTTTGTAAAAGAAATAAAGGGATGTTGTGATATTTGAAGTTATTCCCAGATTGGCTCTCAAATCAGTTTCCCATGTCGGCTGTAACCAGGGCAATGCCGTGTCTTTTGTATCCCACCAATTATAAGTGGTTCGAAATTCCATGTTAAAACGGTTCTTTTCGTCATTGTATGCCGCCCTGCCTCCAATTTTAAAATGATAGGCATCGCTGTAAGCAACATTGAACCGATTGGTAAATAAAACCGAATCGGGAGCATTCAATTCTTCGGTAATGTATTCCTTGTTTACATAAAAATATTGCTGATCAGTAAATCGATAATCGGCATAAAAATCGACGAGTAAATTTTTAGCAGGTTTTATTTTGACACCTCCATAGCTGAGAAAAGGGGTGTAAGTGTCTTTTATTCGTGTGTCGGAAAATAGGAAGCAATTTTCCGAAAAAATTCTGTCCATGCTATTGATTTCATAATCGCCCGAAAGACCACCATACAAAGTCATCCACTGAGGAAAAACATTCCACTCGGCAGCAATATCGGCTGCAGGACTGAAAGAACGCCCATGTTTCATTGAAAAAGCGGCTTTCAGTCCCATTCGTAATTTCCAATTGGTTTGTTCTATGGAATAGAAGGGATTAAGCATAATAACGGAATAATAATCCCAAAAGTTGAATAGAGGAGCTTCATTAGCGGTATATTTTATTTGATGAAGTTGGACATCCAAGCCAATATTGTTTTCGTGAAAAGGCATAATAACATTGCCTGTAAGATGTATTCGGTTTTCTTTGATACCAAATTTATTTTGAAAGAAATGATAATTCAATTTGGCAGAATAATTGATATCGGAAGTTAAAGGTAATGACTGCAAACCTCCGAATGCATTGAGATGCCAGAAAGTTTCCGTACCGGGAGTTTCGGACAATTCTTGTAAGGTAAAAGAATGAGGCGCACGGGTGATGGAGGTAAATTGCCGTTCAATAAAGGTGGATGAACCATGATTTTTTGCCAATTCATTTAGTTGAACAAAGGCGGAATCGTTAAAATTAAAGCCATAAAATTTCAATCTTTCATGTTGAGTTTCTACTCCGGCAAACAAATGTAAGCTTTTCAATTGTTGGTCAAAAACCAATCCCGATTTGGTTGTTGAATGAAGTTTGTCGCCGAAAGTTCCAATATGATTCATGTAAAAGTCGAGCTTTGTATTGGGACGATTAAGTAAAGAATATAAAAAATTTGCGGAAGAATTATAGAAGTTTCCCAATCCCAACTGTAAAAAATTGTTTTGTTCTACCCTGTTATTAAAAAAAAACTCAGTTGACGACAACGGATGAATATTGTTATTAATGGAAAGGGGAATAAAAAGCTCAGTATATTGAGCCGGTAGAGGTTTTACTTCGGGTTCAATAAGTTTGGGTGTAACATTTAATTTTCCGGTATTTTTTAGTATAGGTTGATATTCCCTTTCAACTGTAATGTTTCGGGTGAAAACAGAATCCTGAGCCAAAGATATGGCAAAATTTACACAGCTGAATATAGATAAAAATACTAATTTTTTCTTCAAGTTTATCATATCAATTTACGGTTTGTGAAAATAAATACAATTTTGTCTAAAAAAAACATTTTTGTCAATCAAAGAGTTATTCCTAAAATGTCAATGAATAATATTTTTCTTTTCTCTTTGGCTAATAGCTGACAATCGCTCATCAATCAAACCCTGAATTTCATCCTGAATGGTATAATTTCTTTTTAAGCTTAAAAGGTATTGTTTTGCTTGAAAATCATTCCCTTTTTTTATGTATATATCTGCCAGCAGTACAAAACTACGAGCCAACCAAAATTGATGTGGCGTATTTTTTTTTGCAAAATCCAAAATTTCATTTTCTGCTTCAGTCAGTTTTTCTTGTTGAAAATATACCGAAGCTAACAAGTATTTTGATTCTGCTCCAAAAGCTGTTTTGGTATCAGCAGAAATAATTTTCAGGTCTTCAATGGCTGCATTTAGCTGTTGATGAAGAAGATATGCTTTAGCACGGTAAAACCTTGCTTCGGTCTTTACAATAGCTTCCGAATATGGATCTTGCAAAATTACATTGGCAATATCGACAAGACTTTGATAATCATTAGTAAAGTAACTACAACGTAACATTCCCAAATGGGCAGCCTGTTTATTAGCCGAATTCTGAGCTACTTGTTTAAGTTGTTTGAAGTAATTGAAGGCAGATGCATAGTCTTTCTGGTCATAGGTAATTTCTGCACAATGCAGGGCAGCTTGTTCAACATATTCGGCAGCATTGGTTTTCAGTACAACTTCATAGGCTTTCAGTGCCTTATCTCTTTGCTGTGTGCGATAATAGCTGTCAGCCAGATAGAATTGAGCAATGGTACAATACCTGCCTCCGGGACAAAAATTATTCAAATAATTTTCAAAACCTGAGATAGCAACAGTATATCTACCATTTATGTATTGTTTTTCGGCTGCAATGTAAGAAATGGAATCTTCGTGCATAACCGATAAGGGACGAACAATACGCCCCGAATTTTTGGTATATTGCAAAAAACCATTCACATCGTTTAATTCTATATACGCACTTTCCATGCTTTTAAGAGCAATATATGATTCTTCGGTGTCGGGATATTTTTCCGCTACATACTTGAAAATAACAATCGCATTTTCAAAATCTTGTCGGTTGAAATAAATCATACCACTTTCAAGTGCTGCTTTTCTGGATAATACAGATGAAGGATACTGATTCATTAATCGCTCATAAGCAGACAAAGCCATTTTTTCGTTTTTAAGCATCAAATAAGAACGACCAATCTCATAGAGGGCATCATCGCCATACTCTGAATTGGGATATTTCAACAACAATTGCTCGAGACGATAAATTTTGTTCAAATAATTTTTTTGTAATCCTTCTACGTATGCTGCCTGAAAAATAGAATAATCCGCTGTATTGGGAGATGTAAAAGCAGCTTTTTCATAAAAGGAAAGTGCATTTTTAAAATTTCTGGCATAAAAATGACAATCTCCTGCTCGAGTTAACGCATCAGCATAGAGCATTGATTTCTCTGAATTTTCATTTTCAAGATATTTGGAAAACCATTCCAATGCCTTGATATAATTTTTCTGATCAAAATATCCATAACCCAAAGAATAATAGGCATATAATAAATTTTCGCTGTTTCTGGACAAGGGATTTTTAATGAATGTTTCCAAATCTACAATTGCTTGATCGGGATTGTTGGTGCGATAGTAGCATTCGGCTCTCCAGAATAAGCATTCGGCAGAATATTTTCCTTTGGGTGCAGATGTATGGGCAAGAGAAAAATATTCGATAGCTTTTCCATAATCCTTCTGAGCAAAGGCATTGACGCCCATCTGATAGAGAAGATATTGTTTGGTCTCGGTTAAAGATGTATTTAATTTTCTGATTTTCAAAATAGATTGATAAGCCAGTTCATAATTTTTTGTAGTTAGATAAACGGAAGTCAAATATTGATAAGCCTCGTCAGCATATTTGGAGTTTGGAAACTCGGAAAGAAAACGGGTAAAAGCTGCAACCGATTCCCCGAATGCTGAAGTTGTTTCATAACAAGTTAAAGCATAATTAAATAAAGCTTCTTCTCGAACAGTTGGATTAAAGTGTGTTTGCAAAGCGGCTTCAAAAGAAAGGCGGGCATTGGTTTTATCGTTCAAGAAAACATATGATGTTCCCAGATGAAGATAGGCATTTTCGGAAATTTCATCAGGTTCGGTGGTAACTTTTGATAGATATTGGATGGCATTGGAATAATCTTTCAGTTGAAAATAGGACAATCCCAATAAATAAACATCGTTTCTGAGAACTTTAGGGGACAGATTTTCATACTTTTTGAAATAAGATATGGCTTGTGCATAATTTTGTTCGCCATAAGCCAATTCTCCAAGTATTCGGAAAATTTCTGCATTGTTATTATTGTTGGGATATTTTTGAAGTAGAAAGTCAGCTTTTTCTTTCAATTTTGCGTATTGTTTTTCAACATAATAAATTTGTACCAAAAAATAAGGAACACTAATTTGATAGTCAGGATGATTTTCTATAGCTAAAAAATCGGGGAGGGCTTTTTGATAATTTCCCATCATATATTCCGAATAGGCATAGTAATATGTTGCATCCACACGAAAGGGAGAATTCTGAAGTTTTAATCGAGAAAAGATTTTTCCGGCTTCTTCGTAATGTTGTGTTTGAATTGCGGTATAGCCTTTGTAAAAAAGGAATTCGGGAATTTTATTTTCAGACAGCTCCTGTTCGTTTACTTGAGAAAAATTTTCTCTGGCAACTGTGTAGTTTTTCTGTTCGCAGTTAAGTACCCCAATCATAAAATAAATTTCCTCAGAAAAAGGTGTATAAGGATGTTTGGTGAGAAAAGTCTGTAAAAGTGAAAGAGCGTTTTCTTTTCTAAGTTCGTATGCATTGGCCGACAGGAAATATTCGGCTTCCTGAAACTGTCCATCAGAGGGAAATGTTTTTTTTTCTAAAAACTGTTCAAAACTTCGGTAAGAGGCAGCGTATTTTTGTTGAAAATAAAGTTCTTTCCCTTGAATGAAATCTTTATCTTCGGAGGCAAAAAATAAGGTGTGTTGTGCGGAAAGAAATAAGTTGCTTAAACAAAGAAAAAGAATAAGAGTTAAAAAAGGAATATTTTTTTTTGCCATTTTTATAGAATTTATTTTTTACAAACAAAAGAGCATAATTAAGCAGGACAAAATGTGGAAATTTATTGCAAAATTAAATGTTTTGACACTTTTTGCCAATTTGTTCCCGTAGAAAAATTTCAACTGCTTTTTTAACCGATTTTAAACCAAAAAGTTCAAGTTGAATTTTTTCAAGAGGCACATAAAAGCAGTCTTCCACATCATCCGAAGGTATGGGTATCAGGTCTTTTTTTATTTGACAGAGAAAAAACAAATCGAGCGTAGGAATAAGCAAATTGCTGTATTCGTATTCGTTAGGTAAGGAGAAAAGGTAAGTTGGATTTTCAACTTCAAGCTGTAATTCTTCCATGATTTCCCTTTTCAATGCTTCTTCTGCTGTTTCATAATTGTCTACAAAGCCTCCGGGTAAATCCAGTGTTCCTTTGGCGGGATCTTTTTTTCGACGACAAACGAGCAACTCTTTTTTTTCGTTTAAAATAAAAGCAGCCACTGCTGCTGATGCATTCAGGTAATAAACAAAACCACAAGCCTTACAACGTTTTGATTTTTCGTTGTTTATCTCAAAATCTGCAGAACCACAGGAAGGACAAAAAGAAAATTTCGAAAAAAAATCCATTACTTGTTCTTTCCCTTGATATGTTTTTTTCATTTAAAGAATATCTTTAAAATTAAAGATTACAGTTGAAAATTGTAGGCATGTCGTACAATAAACATGCCATTTGATAATTTATAAAACGTTGACCATAGTATTTCTGGTATTTGTAATTGAAAAAGTTGTTTATAACTTTGTCTTAACTCGTTTATTTATTGAATTTAAAATGTTATTTTTGCAAAAAAATTAATACGTATATGGGCAAAAAGTTATTGCTTCCCGGAGATGATGAGTTCAAAGACCTTGTTCACAGGTATGAGCAGTACCTTTCGGGCAATGCAAATGGATACTTCGATGTGGAAGAATTTGAAAATATTGCGGAATACTATTTGCTGAGAGGAAGAACCAAAGATTCTTCCAGGGCTATTGATTTTGGCATGAAATTACACCCGGGCAGTACAGCACTCAAAGCTAAACGGGCAAAAATATATTTGGCTGTTGATGAAGTAAAAAAAGCCTATCAATTGCTTTCATCTTTTACCGAAAGCGATTACGAAACCATATTGTTGAAAATTGAAGCCCTTGTTCGCATGGGTCGTCATGCTGAAGCTGATAAATTGATAAAAGGCTTGACAACAGAAAAAACAGCCGATTTGGATAATATCTTTCTCGATATAGCTTATATTTATCTCGAGAACAATAAATTTGAGAAAGCTTCGGAATTTTTATTGAAAGGCTTTCAAATTAATCCAAAGAATATCGATTTGCTTTTTGAATTAGCTTTTAGTTTTGAACAGATGGAAGAAAAAGAAAAAGCTATTGAAATTTATAACCGTATTCTTGATTTGGATGCTTTTTCCGGAGAAGCTTGGTTTAATATAGGACAAATTTATTTCAATTTGCAGGAATTTCCTAAGGCTTTAGAAGCTTATGATTTTGTGCTGGCTATTGATCCCAATGACAGTCTGGCCTATCTGCAAAAGGCACATGTTCATTATCAGCTCGAAGAGTTTTATACTGCCATTGAATATTATGCCCATTATGCTGCCATGACCGATGACCCAGCTTCGACTAGCCTCTATATTGCCGAATGTTATGAAAAACTTGAGCAGTACGACAAAGCTGTAGATTATTATAAATATTTACTTGAACAAGATCCGGATAATACCGACCTGCTTATTTCCATTGGATCTTGTTTATTGGAACAAGAAAAATTCTCAGCAAGCATTGAATATCTTTCACGTGCCATAGAACTTAATGATTCATTGGCCGATGCTTGGGTTTATCTGGCTGAAGCTTATTTGGCCATCGATAATCTGGATATTGCATTAAAGTCTTATTTGCTTGCACTTCAGCTCGATAGTGAGCAGCCTGAAGTTATAATGGCTGTAGCAAATATTTATTTGGAAAAGGGAGATTATGAGACTGCATTAAATTTTTATCTGGCTGTTGAGGCAATGAGCAATTCATTGGAAATTGTCAATGTTTTTATTGCTGCCACTTATTATAAATTGGGGAATAAGACCGAAGCTTATCGTTACTTGAAAAAAGGAATAGAGGATAATGAAGATGTGCTAAATCTGTTTTTGGAAATTTGTCCCGAAGCTATCGAGACGATCCATTAATTTTCTATGGATGCAGTTACTCAAAAAACTTTTTACCGCGTAATGTAATTTATTTATGCCGGTGGCTACCTTATACTTAAGAAATAAATTTTGATGAAAATGAGACTGTATGGGTTGATTGGTTATCCGCTAAAACACTCTTTTTCAAAACGTTATTTTGCAGAAAAATTTAGGAGGGAAGGAATTGATGCTCGATACGATTTATATGAACTTCAACGCATAGATGATTTCCCTGAACTGGTCAAAATGCCTGGTCTTTGCGGCTTGAATGTAACCATTCCATATAAGGAAAGCGTTATTCCTTTTCTAAATGAATTGGACGAAGTGGCTGAAAAGATAGGGGCAGTAAATGTCATTAAATTTTTGAGAAAAAATAATCATTTGTGGCTCAAAGGCTATAATTCGGATATTATTGGTTTTGAAAAGGCCATAATCCCTTTTTTGAAAACTTTTCATGACAAAGCATTGCTACTCGGAACCGGAGGAGCAGCCAAAGCGATTTCTTTTGTTCTTGCAGCTCATAATATTAAAGTTACTCATGTTTCACGAAAGCCAGGCATCAATAAAATAACCTACAATGATTTAAACGAAGAGTTGATGCGTGAGCATAAATTAATTATTAATGCCACACCACTTGGAACCTATCCTAACCTTTGCTCATGCCCCGACATCCCTTATGAACATCTTACGCCACAACATTTATTGTTTGATGTTGTTTACAACCCACCTAAAACTTTATTCTTGAAAAAAGGGGAAGAACAAGGAGCGACCATAATCAATGGCGAAGCCATGTTGAGAGGACAAGCAGAAGCTGCATGGGAAATATGGAACAAATAGAAGATAGTATAGTTTATTTTTCAGAGCAAGAGAGGAAGGACTCTTTCCCCTTTTGCTCCGATGGAAAAAAATGACTATAATTGTTCACCAAACGTTTTGATAGCCAATCATTAAAATTATGCTGATTTTTTGATTATACTTTCCTTATTTATTGGGAAAATATTTATTGAAAAACAATATCATATCCTGCCATGAAGCCTTATCGGCTGCTTCGTTATATGCAATGGGCATATTGAATTTTTTCCCTGCTTCAGTAGAATATTTATTGGTAAAAGCATGAGTAGCACCTTCATAATTTTTGAATTCGTAAGTTATATTGTATTTTTGCATCTCACTTTTAAAATTATCTATATCTGCTTGTGTAACAAACATATCTGCTGCTCCATTACAAATAAGCACTTTTGTGTTTTTCATCGCCGGACTGGCTTTAAAGCCATTGAGCCCACCATGAAAACTTACAACCGTTTCCAAAGGCAGTCCCATTGCAGCAGCATTTAGCACCACTGTGCCTCCAAAACAATAGCCAATTGCACTAACATGTTTTTTATCAACAGTTTTTTCTGAAGTCAGAATTTCGTAACCTTTTTCCATCCGCTCTTTAAGTAATTCTGGATGAGAAAAAATATATCCCGCTGCGTTTTGAGCTTCTGCAGCAGTATCATATACCTTACCGTCTCCGTACATATCAACTGCCATAGCCACATAGCCCAACTCTGCAAGCATGTCTGTACGCATTTTTATGTATTCGTTAAATCCCCACCACTCATGCACAACCAGAATGCCGGGTTTTGTTTTTTTCCCATCATCTTTCCATGCAAGATATCCTCTAAAATTTTGATCGCCAATTTTATACGAAATACTTTTTGTTTGAATATCTGATTTTTTGTTTGAGTTGTTGTTTTGAGCTGTTCCAAAAACAGGTAATAACAGCATGATGCCAAACATAATTAATATAATTGTCTTGTTCATTGTTTTAAAATTAATTTATTATTTATACTTTTATTATTTATACTTTGATTGATTGATTTGATTTTTGAAAATATATAAAATCTATTAATGAGAATAGAAATTGTTGTTAAATTTCACATCCATCGGGGCCGCAAACTCCGCCATTTTCACCGGAAAACTCAATAATATCGGTTTTTTTGTGTTCAGCTAAAGCCCTGTTGAGCGCTTGTAAAAAAACCGATTCATCCTGTGCTCCCGACACGGCAAATTTATCGTCGAACAGAAAATATGGCACACCTCTGACGTAGAGCTGATGCGCATGGGCAATATCGTGTTTGACTTCATCGCTATAAGCATCCGAAAGTAATACTTCGTTTGTTTCCGTAGCTTCCAAACCCACTTCCTTTGCCAATTGAAGTAAAATTTCATTGTCATCGATATTTTTCCCATCAGTAAAATAAGCAGCAAAAAGTTTTTCTTCCATTTCGTTTTGCTTGCCGTGTTTTTTGGCCAGATGCAATAATCGATGAGCCTTGAAGGAATTTACTACAATTGCCTTTTCAAAATGAAATTCCAATCCGACTTCCTTAGCCATCTGTGTAATGAAGGCAGTGGATTGGAGCGCCTGCTCCATTGACCAGCCTTTTTCGGCAGCCAAATGTTCCATTGTTTTCAACTCAGGATTGGTAACGGCAAAAGGATCGAGTTGAAAACTTTTCCATTCTACTTGAACATTTTCCCTGCAAGGGAATTTTTCAAGTGCTTTTTCAAATTTATGTTTGCCAATATAGCAGAAAGGGCAAACTACATCACTCCAGATTTCAACTTTAATCATGAAATTATTTTTATTTTCCATTTTTCTTATTGTAAAATTATTGTCAGTTTTAGCGGATAAGTCCGGGAACTTTTTCGCCATGAATAAATTTTAATATTTTTTGTACCGCATGTTCAGTCCCAATTAGCAAGGCATTGTGAACCATAGCCGAATTGTGGGGTGAACCCAACAAGTTGGGTAATTCAAAAAACGGATAATGAAGTTCAAATTTTCGATCCTTAAATGGTTCTACCCACCAGGCATCGATCCCCGCATAAAAATTCGGATGTGTTTTCAGATGTTCATACAACGCAGCTTCCTCAACAATTGCACCGCGTGCCACATTCACCAGCACGGCATCTTCTTTCATCCATCCCAATCTTTCCTTGTTGAGCAAACCTTCTGTCTCTTCATTCAGCGCTATGGAAAGGATGAGACTATCAGCATTTTGCAGAACATAGTCCAAATCTTTCAATGTTCCAATAAAATCGACCTCCTCATCCGTTTTACCGGAACTGTTGATCGCCATTAACTTCACACCAAAAGGTCGCAATAATCTGGCTGTAGCTTTTCCGATGGCTCCAAAACCAATTATTCCGGCAACCGAACCTTTCAAAAATTTGGTTTGACTTTTTATCTGACTGAAATTGCCCTTTGCCAAGTCGTTGTGATAAACATACAGCCTTTTGCTGAGCGCCAACAACATAGCCATCACATGTTCGGCCATTGGTTCGGCATAAGCTCCCTGATTGGCAGCTATCTGAAGTTTTTCAGGAAAATCTTCCAACCGAATATGATCATATCCGGCAGAAAGTAATTGCATAAACCTGATATTATCCATAGGCAAATTTTGTTTGTTAATGCCTTCCTGCACCGGATTCCATGACAAAAGGACATCGGCTTTAGTCATCAGATTTTCCAATTCTTCTTTTGTGCAATCTTCCTTAAAGTAAATTTGCATTTCCTTTCCCAGTACATTCTTTAAATACTCTTTTTGCTCCGGAAAAGTTTTAAAAGTTACTATTATAGTCATTTTCTTTTTTATCATTTTATTTGATTGATCCACTTTTCGAGTGTTTCATAAGGCTGTGCACCGGTTAACTTGTATTTGCCGTTGGCAATCAGTGTGGGTACCGAATTGATGCCATACTGATAAGCAAGATAAAAGTCCTCATTAAGCATTTGTTTTACTTTTTCGGTGTGAAAATCTTTCTCCCATTGTTCGACATTCAATCCCACCTCACGCGCACACATTTTTAGCACTTCAACATCATTAATATTAAGACATTCAGTCAAATGAGCTTTCTGAATACGATTAAATATTTTGTGATGCATTTCATTTCCACCCTGCAATTCGGCAGCCTTACAAGCCAGCAATCCCGGAGTAGAATACGGATAGTCAAAAGTTCGGGTTGCCATTAATTCGGGATGCATGCGATGAGCATCATCATTCATGTTGGCAGCTCTCCAATGCCCTAAAATTTGTATTTTTCCTTCCTCCTTCGAACCGAAAATTTTTTCTATCCCATTTGGTTCGGGAGCCAGTGCAAATGATCGATGAATAACCTCAATGCGATCAAAATATTTCTCTACTAATTTTTCCACTCTGGGCGAAAGTGCATAACACCATGCGCAAAGTACATCGTGGAAAAATTCTATGGTAATTTTATTTTGTTCCATAATTTTTTTAACCAAAACGATACGACGAAATTTTAACGTTCAAAAGTGTTCCCGAAAAATCCTGTTTGCCTAAGTCGTTTCCGGCAGCTCCGGCAACCACAAAAAGCGGAACCAAATGTTCGCTTCGCGGATGCGATTCTCTTGCACCGGGCGCACTTAACCACTGAGTAAGAAGTTGATTACGAATTTCCGGATTTTTATTTTCTACTGCATGAGTCAACCATTTGTCAAACTGTTCCGAAATTTTCGAAATAGCCTGATTGCCCGACATCATTCCACGCAAATTATGAAAACTCATTCCGGAACCAATAATAAGTACCCCTTCCGAGCGCAAAGATTCAAGTGCTTTTCCCATAGCAATATGCTGAGCCGGTCGAAGTCCCTTAATGAGCGAAAGTTGTACCACAGGAATATCAGCTTGAGGAAAAGCTACCATTAACGGTACAAAAACGCCGTGATCAAATCCGCGAAGATTTTCACGAGCTGTTGTAAAACCGGCTTCGAGCAACAGGTTTTCAATCTTTAACGCCAGTTGAGGATCGCCGGGAGCAGGCCAGCTCAATTGATAAGTAAATTCGGGGAAACCGTAATAATCGTACAGCAATGACGGATGCTCACCAAAATTGACGGTTGGCACCGATTCTTCCCAATGACCTGAGACGACAAGAATGGCTTTAATTTTATCATGAAAATCATTGCCAATTTTTTTTAAATAATTACGCAGCATTCCATATCCCTGAGGGTCGCCCATGAAGTCATCCATCACATGCCATGGCCCACCTCCATGAGGAATAAAGAATACCGGTAATTTTTCTGAAATTTTCATGTTGTTGAATCAATCTGAAAATAGACAGATTGTGTCCATTCTCAATTTTACTTTTCTCTGACTGTTTTTAAAGCAGTTCCCCAAGCTATGAGCTGATCCAGCATGGCATGCAAGCTGCCTTCGTGTGAAGAAGCAGGTTTAAAAACACTGAAATTTTCAAAATCCGTAAAGAGTGAAAGTGTTACCTGAGCTCTAACGTCGGCTATCTGAATTTCACCCATGATTTGGCGAAGCTGTTCTACAGCTCTTGCACCGCCGGCAGAGCCATAACTTACAAATCCTGCTGCTTTGTTGTTCCATTCGGCATAAACAAAATCGATAGCATTTTTTAAAGCTGCTGTCGGTGCATGATTATATTCTGGTGTTACAAAAACATACGCATCCATTTCGTTGATTTTCTCTGCCCATTTTTTTGTATGTTCCTTTTGATACTGATGCATGGAAGCCGGAATCATTTCATCGAGCAACGGCAAATTATAATCCGCAATATCAACTATTTCAAAAATTGCATCATTACGTTTACTGGCTACCTCATAAACCCATTTTGCAACAGCTTCCGAGTTACGGCCCGGGCGCGTACTTCCAACTATTATTCCTATTTTTATCATAATCTTTTCATTTTTTACTGTTTATTTTTTCTTCCAATTCATCCAGCCTATCGTTGGCCATGTGCACCATCATGGTTACCCGTACAAAAGGCAAAGCCAACAAGAGCAAAGCCAACGAGATAATCAGTTGAAACCAGTTGAAGGCAACGATATTTACAATAATTCCGATAAGTCCAATTAAAGCGGCAATAATTCCACCCGGTATTCCAAGTGGACATCTGAGTTTTTTCTTTGTTTCCATTTTTTTGATTTTTAATTACTGATAATTTTTTAATTTTTCTATCAACTCTTCTTTCGTCGGCACGCTTTTGAACACCACCTTGTTGTCAATCAACAAAGTCGGAACGGTATGGATACCCAATTTCATGGTTCGTATCATTCCGCTTGGTGAATTGGCGAGGGTGGTTTTCAGTGAAAATTTATCCTCAAACTGAGGTAAAACTTCTTTCAGCATTTGCTTCGTAAGTTTACAGTTCGGACAAGTCAACGTATAAAAGAGTTCGATAGTTGTTTTTTTATTCATTTTAAAGGATTTATAAAATTTCTTTATGCTTAAAAAGTATAAATATTACTCACGACAAAAATAAAATTGAAAAAAATATTCTTGAGACTGTAATTTTTTTGTAAAATTTGCCGTTCCTTGTACTTTTCGTAAGTCTGTTGTCTGCAAAATATTTTTTTATAAATAAATTTATTTCAAATTTGTATAAATAACATGCATTAAGGAAAAAAGTTCATGTTTTTTTGATAAAGCATTTGCCATTTACAAAATAAAATTGCTGTTTTTTAAAGCAAATTATTGTAACGTATTGTAACAATAAAAAATTTAACGACTTTCTTCAGCTTAAATTTTGCTTTTGCTTTGTTTCCATATTCAAAGTTTAAGGAGAAAGGTAAAAAATGTATTTTTATTCGTTAGTTCAAAAATTCAAAAATATCCCGTAATTTTGCACCGCAAAAAAGAAATTAACTGCAATTGCCTTCTTACCTCGTTTTTTCTTCGGAAGTATAAGGTTTAAAAACAGCTCAATATTATTAATGGATTTGGTTGGATTTTTTATTCTTGGAATAGCGGCAGGAATTTTGTCGGGATTGTTTGGCATTGGAGGAGGAATCGTTATCGTTCCCTCGTTGATAGTGATTTTTGGTTTGGACATTTTGGATGCCAATGCTGTTTCGCTGGCAGCCATGTTGTTGCCGGTTGGAATTTTAGGCGTATGGGCTTATTACAAAGAAGGTTATGTAAATATTGGCGAGTCGCTTTGGGTAGCATTGGGGTTGTTCTTGGGGTCATTTGTTGGAGGTGGAATTGCCGTAAATATTGGCGAAAGTTTGCTTGCCAAGTTATATGCCGGAATTTTAATCTATATTGCCATCAGTTATTTTCAATTACCAAAGTATTTTCGGAAAAAGCAGCCGATAGAAAAAGAAGAAAAACCACGCGAAAAAAAATCATTCTGGGCATTTGTTCTGATAGGTTTGGCAGCCGGAGTTTTTGCCGGATTATTTGGCAAAGGCGGCGGGCTGGTTATTGTTCCGATGCTGATTCATTTTTTTCATTACGACAGTCGTTCTGCTGCTGCAACTTCATTGGCTGCCTTGCAACTTCCGGTCGGCTTGCCAAGCGTACTGATTTATGCTGAAAACGGACATTTGAATTTGCTGTTTGCCGCACTGATCGCTTTGGGTATTTTTGTAGGAGTTTTAATAGGTTCAAAAATCGGCATTAAAATTCCACCATCAATTTTCAAAAAAATCTATGCGGTTTTTCTGCTGGCAATTGCTGTTTATATGGCATTTGAATATATTTGAAACAATTGATTTCACCGAATCGAAATACTTTAATAAACTTTATGATTATCCGCAATGATTCCTATTGTAAATTCTTGAGTTGAAATAGGAGTTATAACATAAATAAAAACATATATATAATTGATAATTAAATATTTAACAATAAAAAACATTTGGTATATATTAAATTTTTTCAAATCCGCTTTTCGAATTGCATCAAATAATTTTCTTTTGAAAGAATAAAAATGTAAATTTGAAAAATCTTTTTTTTAAATTTTAATAACCATGAATATGCAACTTTCAATTTTGAAAAATCTCCGTTTTTCAGGAGTATTTTTAATAAGTATTTTTTCTGTATTTAGTTCATACTCAGCTTCTCGTTATGATTTGATTCCTTATCCACAAGAACTAAAACCTCAATCTGGTGAATTTATTTTAAATAAGAAAACCGTCATTCTTTGTCCTTTTGATCAGCCCCAAATCGTTGAAATTGCTCAACAGTTTTCTGATCATTTTGCTCTGGTTGCTGGCATAAAATTACCTTTACGGGATTATCAAACGTCTTCTACAAATAAAAATTTCATTTTATTTAATACAGGTTCATTAACAAATGAAAATCCTGAAGCTTACACCTTAAAAATTTCTACTTCTTCGGTTCAAATTACAGGGAACACATCGGCTGGCGTTTTTTACGGCTTACAAACATTATATCAGCTTTTCCCGTGCGAAGTTTATGCTTCAAAAGAAAGCGAAAAAATAAAAAAATGGTCAGTTCCCTGTGTTGAAATTACAGATTTTCCGCGTTTCAGTTACAGAGGACTTCATCTCGATGTTTCTCGTCATTTCTTTCCTGTAGATTTTATAAAAAAATATATCGACTTAATGGCTATTTATAAGTTCAACTATTTTCATTGGCATCTTACTGATGATCAGGGTTGGCGAATAGAAATAAAAAAATATCCTCGACTTACAGAAATTGGTTCTAAAAGAAATGAAACATTGGTTGGGCATTATTATGAGTCGTTTCCACAACAATTTGATGGAAAACCTTATGGCGGTTATTATACCCAAGCAGAAGCTAAAGAAATTGTTGCTTATGCTAAAAAACGAGGCATTACTGTAATTCCTGAAATAGAAATGCCGGGGCATGCTCAAGCTGCTATTGCTGCTTATCCTTTTTTGTCGTGTACCCAAGACACAACTATTAAAGTTGCCACTAAATGGGGTATATTTAAAGATGTATTTTGTACACGTGATACCGTTTTTAATTTTTTAGAAGATGTATTATCTGAAATTATGGAGATTTTTCCTTCAAAATATATTCATATTGGAGGAGATGAATGTCCGAAAGATAGATGGAAGGAATGTTCCTATTGTCAATCGTTGATAAAAAAGTTGAATTTGAAAGATGAGCATCAATTACAAAGTTATTTTACTCAACGGATTGAAAAATTTATTAATGAACATGGTCGACAAATCATTGGTTGGGATGAAATTTTAGAAGGTGGTTTAGCTCCTAATGCTACAGTTATGTCATGGCGAGGAAAAATTGGTGGTATTGAAGCTGCTCGCCTTTCGCACGATGTAATTATGACACCAACCGAATACTGTTATTTAGATTATTATCAGGCTGATCCTGAATTTGAACCACTCGCTATTGGTGGTTTTGTTCCTTTATCAAAAGTATATAATTTTGAACCTATTCCAGATGAGTTGACTCCCGCAGAAGCAAAATTTATATTGGGAGCTCAAGCCAATTTGTGGACAGAATACATCCTTGATGAAAAACAGGTGGAATATATGGCTTATCCACGTGCAACTGCATTATCAGAAGTAGTATGGAGCAACAAGGAATCAAAAAATTGGGAAAATTTCAAAGAACGTTTGTCAACTCATTTTCAACGATTTGAAAAACTTGGAGTGAATGCCTCTCATGCATTTTATGAACCTCAATTTAATGCTCAAGTAACGGAAAATAATAAATTAAAAATTACTTTAAGTTGTGATCATCCAAAAGCAAAAATTTATTTTTCATTAAATGAAAAAAACCCCGATCAGCATTACTCAAAACCGTTAATAATTGATTCAACTACTATTGTATCAGTTGCTACTTTTGTTGATGGTAAGAAAGCAAGCAGAACTTTACAAAAAACTTTCATAGTTAGCAAATTAACCAATTTAATTTGTCAACCTGACTCCAATGTTTCTTATCATCAACAAAGTATTTTTAAATTAACCGATGGAAAATTAGGAAATATAAAGACCACTTTTGAATGGGCGAGATTGATATCAAATGAAGATTATTTATTAAATATCGATTTACAAAAGAACCAAATTATTCAACGTTTTACGATGGGGATATTGAAAGCATCTGCTTTTTGCGGACAAATTCCTTCTGAAATTATTCTTTATGGGTCAAAAGATGGAATTAATTATCAACCTCTTGAAGAGCAAAAATTCTCATCTTCTTTTACTGGAAAATATGAAATTATACGACCAGTATTTAATTTTCCTCCAGTTGAGGTTCGTTATTTAAAAATAGTGTTGAAAAATCCTCGTTTTTGTATTGAAAATCTTGAAAATGAAAAAAATAATTCTATTTTCATAGATGAGATTGCTGTATGGTAAACAGTTTATCAGAGAAATTTTTCTGTAATTGTTCTGAATCACTGTTGACCTACAAAAAAAATTAAGTAAAATGGAAGGGACAAGTTGGAAGCCTCGTCTGGGGTAGAAAATTTGTATTTCAAACTCAAATTAACAGTCCTGGTTAAAGATACAACGACAAATTTTGTAGGTCAGCCGAAAAGAAAAAGTCAGTTTTTGAGAAATTTTAAGCATTCGATTCTACTACTATCACACTTTTCCCGAAATAATGAAACGGATAGGCGGAAATCCCAAAGGTGAAGGGAAAAGGAAAGGAGGGTTGAAAGTACACATGCTGACCGATGACATAGTCAGACGCCTTTTTTAGTGAAAATTAGTAACGCAAAGAGGCACGACAAGAAGTTTTTGACATTTTTGCATCCTTGATGGGAAGTACATTAGTTTACGATAAAGCCTATAATTACTATCTCCAATTTGCTGCCTGGAGAGAGAAAGAAGTAAATTTTGTTTGTCGTCTGAAAGACCATGTCAAGAAACAAGTACAAGAGGTTTTGTTTAAGAAAAAGTGTTCAAAAGAAGCATTTGGTGTTTACAGGGTAGGGCATATACACTTGGATTATAAGGAAAACAAAGAAAGAAAAAAACACTTTGTTTGCGTTTGGTTATAATAAAGATGAGAAAGGGCAAAAATACAAGTTTAACCAATAATTGAGAAATAAGAGCTGAAGAAGAAACTTTGAAATACCATTATCGTTGGACAATAGAGTTGACATTTAAAAAAACTGAAACAAAATCTTCAATTGCATTTTTTCTATTCTGAGACAAAAAATGTGATGTAAAATATCAAAACAACAAAAAATTTAATGCCTCTTTTCAAAAAAACCTGATTTTTTCTCCCTTTTGAAAAAATCAGGTTTTAAGAGGGGATTCAAAATTGAAACAAATAAAAAATACAATTAGTTAATTATCAATTATTTTTTTAAAAAATCTTGTCTTATACTGAATTAAACACCAAATATTTCTTTAATGGATTTTTGAAAGGTCGTAGGGTGTTTCCTGATAAACGAAATAATTCAACCAGTTAGTAAATAAAAGATTGGCATGACTTCTCCATCGAACCAGCGGTTCATTGGCAGGATTATTGTCGCGATAGTAGTTTTTTGGCATATCAATAGGCAAACCTTTTGCCAAATCTCTTTTGTATTCATTATCCAGTGTGGTAGCTGAGTATTCCGAATGTCCCGTAATGAAAAACTCTCTTCCGTTGCGTCCCATTACCATATAAACACCCGATTCGTCCGATTCGGAAAGCAATATCAGTTCAGGATTTTTTTTGATATCCTCCGCCCTGACTTCGGTATAACGGCTGTGGGGCACATAAAAAATGTCGTCGAACCCGCGAAAAATGGGATTTTGCGGATTATGAATATAATGCTCGAAAACGCCAAACATTTTCTTTTCCAACGGATATTTTGGAATACCATAAAAATGATACAATCCGGCTTGGGCTGCCCAGCAAATAAACATGGTTGAAGTTACATGCTTGCGCGACCAGTCAAATATCTCTTGAACTTCAGGCCAATAAGTAACTTCTTCGTATTCGAGCTGTTCTACCGGAGCCCCCGTAATAATCATCCCATCGTAATTACTTGCTTCAATGGCATCAAAAGTTTTGTAAAAAGCCATCATGTGTTCAATAGGCGTATTCTTCGGAGTGTGTGATTTCAATTGAAGAAAATCTATTTCAATCTGCAGGGGAGAATTGGAAAGCAAGCGAATCAAATCGGTTTCGGTTGTAATTTTGAGCGGCATCAGGTTCAGAATTACAATTTTCAGTGGCCTGATTTCTTGGCTCGATGCCCTTTCGGAATCCATCACAAAAATATTTTCCTGCCTTAATATTTCAACAGCCGGCATCGATTTTGGTATATTTAACGGCATAGTCGTGAAAAGTTTTTATATTCTGTTTTAATTTGAATCAAATAAATAGCTGAAAAGCAAGCTCTGTCCATTAAAATTTTATTCAGTAATACTTTCGGTAGATATTCCAATAGGCCGAACTTCCAATAAAATCTTTAAGAAAATCGTTCAATTGCTGAAGCAGCAATTTCGATTCCTTATCCACCATCCATGCATAATGCTGATCGAACCCAAGCGGCAACGAAATATCAATCTGCGGATAGGTTAATTTCAGAAACCGGGCTTCTCTTTCATCGCAAACTGTTTGCCTTATTTTTCCCTGCGCAACCCATTCGACCAACTGCTCCAAATTAACATTAGGAACTTCGACAATATGAATGGTATCGGCTATTTCGTCCGAAAGATGTTTCAATCGCAACTTGTGCGGCGACATTTTCGGAACAAATATCGTATCGCCGGCCAAATCTTGCTGAGAATTTTTCATCAATCGTTTCAAAGAATCCGGAAAATTTTTTTGTACCAAAACCAAACGGGAAGTATTGAGCGGATTGGAAAAAGCAATATCGTTCATCCATTCGGTGGTTACGGGAATAAAACCGGCATAAATATCGTAATCGCCATTTGTCAATCCTTTCAGACAAGTTTCAAAATTATTTTCAGGGGTAACAACCAGTGTCAATCCCAACTGATCAGCAAAAGTTTTAACTATTTCGTACTGAAATCCGTAAACGCTGTCGCCTTCCAGACGAAAACCCATTCGGCTACTGTCGGTAACCACATAGAGTTTCCCCGATTTCAGCATGGCAGGCAAATCGTGCACGGGCTTCTCATGAAAAACAGCCCATGCGCCAGCCATCAAGAGCAGCGCTGCCACAAAATAAATTGTTATTCGAAAACCCTTTTTCATGATTTAAAAAATGTTGAACTACAAATCTATCAATTTGTTTACAGCAAAATCAATTGTAAAAATTGGTAGCCACGCCAATTTTAAATATGGCCGGATTGATGGGATAATTCGGCATAGAGAAATAGGCATGATTCATAAACAATTGATTCACATGGAAATATTCTACAAAGAAACGAGCCTGTTTCAAATGAAAGTTTGCATACACATTTACCACTGGAAAATTCCCGACTTTGGTTTCCGATTGCGTATAGAATTGAGCTATGGCAGGCATGTAGCAGGGAGCATAATAGGCAGTATGGTAACGAACATTTGCACCTAATTGAATACTCAAAACATTAAACAACATGTTTTTAAAGTAAAGATTATGAAACAGGGTCAAAGTCGGCAAAGGTAAAACACGTTCCTGCGAACTCAATTGATACACCACATTGTTTTCCAAAACAAAATTTCCAACATGAAAATCCTTTTTCAAATTGGCTGCAATTACCTGAATATTTCCATCATATTGCTCCGGCAATGCTTCGGAATTGAAATATACATAATTGGTCAGATTTTCTACCGAAACATTCACTGAAAATTTTCGAGTGGGGATGGAAAAAGTGCCACCGGCATTGGTTCGATATATTTTGTCAAAATTGTTTTCCCACCGGAAATGGTTCGATTGATAATAATTTAAAAAATAAGAAGGTTCATCGCTGCGAACAAAACCGTTAGCCGAAAGCACAATACTGTCTTTCCATGCTTTGAAAAATCCGTTTACCTGTCCCTTTATCGAAAAATCGCCCTGTTTATACCCGAGCAAATAAATATCGCCCAATATGTTGTATCTAAATCTTTCGCCTCGTTGTTTGGACAAAATACCTCCCACTTTTGTGTTCGATTCATTTTTCTTTTGGATTAGCGAATCGACATTGTAGGTAAATCGTTGCAATTCATTTTCTACAAAACCTGTCAGTCCAAAACGCATCCATTTATTGAACTCTTCGGCAATTCCTACCGACACAGTATTGGTCAAAGTTTGCAAAGCTGCCGTATCATTGGTTTGTGTAAAAGGCAAATAAGTATTTTTATAAAAATCTTTTTCGACATTCGCTTCATAATAGCGTTTTCGCGGGTCTTCATATTTTATGGTATGCCCGAAATGGGTAACCGGCACGTATTCTTTCCTCACGGAATCGGGTGAGATTCTTATTATCTGGTCAAAACCTATAGTATATTTCTGATGATAAAAGAAAACATTTTTTCGATAAGTGGAATATCCATGTATATTGACGGGGATATCCTGCGTTTTTACGCCAATCGGTTCATAAATATAGGAAGAGTCGCTAATACCTCCATTTTCATGATTGAACATATTATTGACCGCAGCCAAACCAACCGCGCTGTAATGCTTGCCATCGTAACTACCAAACAGAGAACCCGTAAAACGTTTGGCAGCCTGATTGGCGTATTCTCCCACCGAATAGATGTAATCCAGCGTCGTGCCGAAATTCAATCGCTTGTTGGCATTAAAGGTAAACAAAAATTTAATTTGATCTTCCTGACGATAATTGCTTCCACCGGTATTGTAAACAATTTTTGTGAAAGGAGTTTTTGTATTGTAAAATACGGCACTTTGCATGTCGGTAATATAAGGATAAAAAGCATCCGAAAAAATAAAATCGTTACCCTCCGGACGGCTGAAATACAGTTTCGACTGAATGGGCGACCCCAAATTTCCATTATACGAATTGGCAATACTGAACCGATCGATCGGATTTTCATCCTGAAAGTTCAAATGCAGCGTATCTACCTGTACAGAATCTGCCATCCCCAATGGATCGGAAACTTTCCAAGTTTTTACATAGCGGATCGATTGCGGATTGATTGCCCAAACCGATAATGCAGTAACTATAAATAAAATAAACAAAAAATACCTTCTCACCCGTACTGATAAAAAATTGAAAAGTCAATTTGTTCCTAACTCATTTTTAGAAAGGACAAAATTAAGAAAAATATCCCGTAAATATATTTTTTGGCAAAGTCTTATTGCAAAAAACCTTACCCAAGCAATACTCAAGTAAGGTTTTTGTTCCGAAAAAAGCAGAAAAAGTTAGTTCTCGTTAGCCTGACTGTCTACTTCTTTAATCAAATAAATCAAGGTTGGAAAATGGTCGCTAAAACCATTCAGCCACACTCCTCCGGCAAATGTACGCCACGGATTTCCCTTGTAGCGGCCTTCCTTCTGAATCAGGAAATCACGATTGAAAACTTCCGCTTTCCAAAATTTCAATTCGGAAGGTGGAGCATTGAGCAATGGAGCCGAAATAATGATTTGATCAAACAAATTCCACTGGTCGTTATAGGCCAACGAACCAATTCCCCTATCCAAAATTTTCCAGAAAGGATTGTACAGTTCGGTTTCTTTCACTTCCGAAGCATTTTTTTTGGCTCCCAAAACCTTAGCCACACTTTCGTTAAAGGGGTCATCATTCAAATCACCCATAACAATTATTTTGGCATTTTTATCCACCCGATAAAGAGAATCGACAATGGAGCGCGTCAAAGCAGCAGCGGCATTACGTTTGGGTCGCGAACGCATTTCGCCTCCCGAACGCGATGGCCAGTGATTGACAATGACATGAATTTTTTCTCCAAAAAGATAACCGCTTACCATTAGCTGATCACGGGTACGGAAAGTTGTGTCGGCAGTATGCAATCGATAGGATTTGCTGTTGGTTACCATAAAATATTTGGGATTATACAGCAAACCTACATCAATTCCTCGACGATCGGGACTATCATAATGGACAATTTCGTAAGAACGTTTTTTTAATGACGGTTGGCTCACCAAATCTTCCAACACCCCTCGATTTTCAATTTCAGAAACGCCAATGATGGCAGCTCCGTCAGGCGTTACATCCAACCCGATTTGAGAAATGGCATAGGACATTTTCTCGAGCTTCGATTTGTATTTCATCGAATTCCAACGATTTGGGCCATTGGGTGTAAATTCATAATCGTTAACATTTTCATTGTCAATGGTATCAAACAGATTTTCCAGATTATAAAAAGCTACGCACGCAATTTTAACATTGATTTTTTTCTCGTTCGATGCCCTAAGAACATTAATAGATGAAAACAGAAAAAAGCCAAAAATTAAAGCGTAAAAAGAAAAATACTTAAAGAAATTGTTCATCTTCATGGCAAAAAAATTATAGAGAATTTATCGTTTTATTAAAGAGGGACAAATGTAGTAAAAAAGAAATACAAAGAAAAAATTTGAAAAATAAATTTAGAATTTTGTCAACAAATCTCACAAATTATCTGTTTTAATTAAAATTAAAAATTTCATTTACCACTAATTAATCGTATAAATAAAGAATAAACAGTATTTTAACCAAAAAAAAATTCTACTTCGCTGTTTTAATTCAAAAAAAGATGCTAACTTGCACGCCCTTTTCCAAAAAACATTAAAAACAGAAAAAAACAAATTAACACTTTTTTTTGATTAAAAATTTCATGTTATTCGAAGCCGTTAATAACGAACAACTTTTATGCAATCCACAAAAAACAAATTAAATCACAACTGTATGAAAAAACTATTTCTGATACTTTTTGTATTCTTTTTGTGCATTCCACTTTTGATGGCAGAAACTTCCATCAAAGGAACCGTAAAGTCGGCCGACACACAAAATCCGATTCCCGGAGTAATTGTTTCCTTAATAGGGCAGAACATTTCGACACAAACCAATGCGGAAGGTCAATTCTCTCTGAGGTTTATCGAAGCCGGCGATCAGGAAATTCGTATTTCCAAAATCGGCTATTTTACTCAAATCAAGTTAATTCATATTGAACCCGACAAGGAAAATGATTTGGGAACTTTTTTTCTGCGTGAAGATGTTCAGCAACAAACAAAACAGGAAGTTGTTTTGCAATTAAGTGAAAATCAGATAGATGAAGATGAAGGTCGTGCTACTCAAAATATATCGGCCGCTTTGTCATCCAAAGGTGATGTATATGTTTCTCAATCAAGCTATTCTTTCAGTCCCATGCGCTTCAGAACAAGAGGATATGATGATAATTTTGAATCCACCTATATCAACGGTGTATATTTTAACAGCTTGGAAAGAGGGGGATTCAACTATTCTTCGCTGGGTGGGCTGAATGATGCGATGCGAAATCAGGATTACACCTACGGTTTTGCTCCAAATTCCTTCAGTTATGGCAATCTGGGAGGAACTACCAATATCAATACAAAAGCCAGCAACTACGCAGCCGGAACAAAAGCCAGTGTTGCCTACACCAATCGTTCCTATAAATTGAGAGGTCAGGCTACTTATGCTACCGGTTTAATGCAAAATGGTTGGGCATTTGCAGGTTCAGCTGTTGTTCGATGGGCAGACAAAGGAATTGTTGACGGCACTTTTTACAATTCGTTGGGATATTTCTTTTCTGCCGAAAAAATTTTTAACAAACAACACAGCCTGTCTTTTGTAACTTTTGGTTCTCCAACACAACGTGCCCAGCAGGGCGCCGTTACCCAGGAAGTATTTGATTTGGCCGGTTCAATTTATTACAATCCGTATTGGGGTTATCAGGAAGGAGAAATTCGAAATTCACGTATCGTAAAAAGTTTCGACCCAACTGCTATCCTTTCTCACGAATATAAAATCAGCAATCATCAGTTGTTGCGAACCGGATTGGCATTTCATTACAGCCTTTACAGCAACTCGGCTTTGAATTTCTACAATGCTCCTGATCCACGTCCCGATTATTATCGCAATCTTCCGAGCTTTGTGAGTGATGATTCGTTAAAAAATGTGATTGCCAATCAATGGAAATCTGACACCAATGTTTCTCAAGTCAATTGGGATGCTCTCTATCAAGCCAATTACAAAAACAATGTAATCAATCCCAACGGAACGGCACGATATATCGTAGAACGCCGACACAACGACCTGATGGAAGGTTCTTTCAACTCAACTTATACCCAGCAAGTGAATAAACAGTTGAAACTTATTGCCGGAATAGAAGGTAAAATGTCGAAAGGAATGCATTACAAAACACTTGACGATTTATTGGGCGGTAATCAATGGATTGACATCGATCAGTTTTCGGAACGCGATTTCCCTTCAAATCCCGATATTATTCAGAATGATCTTAAAAACCGAAACGCTGTCATAAAAGAAGGCGACACTTTTGGCTATAACTACGATATCAATATGGCTTATGCCAATGCCTTTATTCAAAATGAATGGATTTTGCCACAATTTGATATTTATTACGCTGCTAAACTGACCTATACGCAATTCTATCGCTACGGACACATGCAAAACGGACGTGCTCCCGAAAATTCGTACGGAAAAAGCAAAACCTGGTATTTTGTCGATCCATCGTTGAAAGCCGGTTTTACTTATAAAATTGACGGACACAATCGTTTGTCATTCAATGGACTGATAGAAAGCAGAGCGCCGCTTGCCAGTCAGGCTTACCTTTCAGAAAGAATAAAGGATACGTTGATTCCTTATTTGCAAAGTCAGGATATACGGTCGGCCGATATTAACTATAATTTCACCTACTCGACCATCAGAGGAAGAATTGGCGTGTTTCAGACAAATTTATACAACACCTCCGATATGTTGGGATATTATGATGACGAATACAGAACTTTTATCAACCATGTGCTGGCAAAATCGGACAAGGTTTATAAGGGAGTCGAATTGGGAACAACGGTAAAAATCAACAGTAATTTCTCCGTTTCTTTGGCAGGAACGTACGCCGATTATCATTATGCCAACAATGCCATCGGCGTAAAAAGTCCTGAAAACGGTGCTTTTGCCGATGTTGCCGAAACTGTTCTTACAAAAGGCTTGAAAATTGCTGCAGGGCCTCAAGCAGCCGGAAATATTACCATCGATTATTTCCATCCTAAAATGTGGTTTGCCGATATTACCTTAAATTATTTCGACAACAATTATTTGGATTTTGCGCCCAACCGTTTCACCGAAAACAACATGGCAAAATATACCACACCCGAAATGATGGCTGCTTTGGGCACCCAGGAAAAACTGAAAAGTGGTTTTCTGCTGGATGCTTCCGTAGGAAAACTTATTTATTTGAAGCATCGTCGTTCTTTGAACTTTAACTTCAGCGCCAGCAACATACTGAACAATACCAAAATGATTACCGGTGGTTATCAGCAAGCCCGCTTGCCGCTCTCCAATGGAGCCATTGACCCCACCGGTCTGAACAGATTTCCCAATAAATACTATTATGCTTGGGGCTTTAACGTGTTCTTCAATATAGGATACAAGTTTTAATGAATAAAATCATATATTTATAGATATTTAAAATATGACGAAAATGAAGAATTTTAAAATAGGTGGAATTTCCATCCTTCTGGCAGCAATTTTTACATCTTGTGCCGAAACAGATTTTGATGCAGTTCCCGTCAACAAGTTGATGGGAGATTCATTGACTACTACTTATACCATTGAACAATTGAAGAATAATTTTTTGACTTTAAACGATGCTTATTCCGATACGGTCAATTATAAAGGTGGCTTATATACAGCTGATCCCATTCAGGTCGAATCGGACATTGTAATCAGTGGTTACATCACTTCTACTGATGTGGATGGAAATGTTTACAAGTATTTTGTTGTTCAGGAACCCGGAGCTAACGGTCAAGCCATTAAAGTTTCGATTGATGCTTCAGGATTATCTGCAATTTATCCACTCGGACAGAAAGTATGGATTCGATGCAACGGTTTGTACATAGGACGTTATGGAGAAGCCGAACAAATTGGTTCACGCTATGTAAACAAGGAAAGATTTAAAGTTAAAAAATCAACTGGAGATACCATTTACCGAATAGAACCAGGCCGAATGCCATTTTTGATTGCCAACGAACACATTCACGCTTACGGAATGCCTGATCCTACAGTTATTAAACCTGATACCATGACCATTGCTCAAATAAAAGCATCAAATCATACTAAACTTGTCAACAAACTGGTATGCATCAAAAATGCCTTCTTCACGGGCAAAAGTGAAGGCGATAATCTTACCGATAGCGAACTGATTTTTGCTCCATCCACCAACGGAGCGGGTTATCCGCAATTGCGCGACATAAATGATGGTACCGGAGAAATCAGTATCGCCACCAGCGAGTATGCCAAGTTTGCAAATTATCCGTTACCTGCTTCCACATATCGTGGCGATATTACCGTTATCATAGGTTGGTATCGTAATTATACTAATGCAGCAGGCGCATGGCAGTTAACTCTAAGAACCATTAACGACCTTGGAAAAGGCTTTGAAAGTTATAAAGCAAAAATTCAGAAATAAATCCGACATTAAATTACGAAATCAAAATGAAGAAATTCAATTCAAAAATAGTTTTTACGGCTTTGGCTGTGTTATTTACGGCAAGCTGTACCAATGTTGAAGATGTTTACATTGAAAAACCAACTTCAGATGTAATCTATTCCGAAACTTTTCAGAATGGTCTTGGAGATTTTAAAGCGGTAAATGTATTCGGCGATCAGGTTTGGGCCTACAACAGCAGTGGCTATGCCATTATGACTGGATATGTCAATCCCACCAATTATGCCAACGAAGACTGGCTTATTTCTCCGGAAATAGATTTGACCAACATCGCTTCAGCTTATTTTTCATTTGATTATGTGATGCGCTATTCAAATGATCCGGCAAACGATGCCACTGTCTGGGTATTGGCTGATCATGCATACAGCCCCGATACCTTGCCAAATGTTTCGCAATGGGTAAAGCTCGACTTAAAACCGTTTGTCGATCCCGGAAGTTGGACTTTCAGCAATTCCAACGATATCAGTCTGAATGATTTTGTGGGAAAGAAAATCAGAATAGCATTCAGGTATATTTCTTCCGCAACAAAAGCCGGCACTTGGGAAATTAAAAATTTCACGGTAAAAAAAGGTACTGCTAAAGTAGTTGAAAGCAATGATGGCAGCGAAGAAAAACCTTTTACCGTTAAAGAAGCCATTCAAAATCAGGCTGGAGCTTCCGCATGGGTTAAAGGATATATTGTGGGATATATTTGGTCGGGGACTCAAAATAATTATGTTTTCAGTGCTGATACCTGTACGCAGGCCACCAATATCATTTTGGCCGATACCAACGATTTGTCAGCTTTGTACGTATCAAAAATTTTAGCTGTTCAATTGCCTGCCGGTGTTGTGCGCGATAGTCTGAACCTGAAAGATCACAAGGACAAATTTGGGAAAAACGTAACCTTGTATGGTTCGCTAACTAAATATTTTGGAATTGGCGGACTGAAATCTGTTTCCTACTACAAGCTTGAAGATGGCACCAGCGGTGGTACTAAACCCGTTAAGGCCATTTTTAGCGAAACATTTGCAAATTCAAAAGGAGATTTCACAATAGTAGATGTTACTAAAGTTTCTGTTCTGCCTAATATTTGGGCTCACGATGCTTCATACAAGTGTATGAAAGCTACTGCTTTTGACAACCCTACCAATTATGAATCTGAAAGCTGGCTCATTTCTCCGACCATAAATCTTTCGGGAGTAACTAATCCGGTAATGGTTTTTGATTATGTAACCAGATATTTTGCAAATCCCGCAACAGATGCAACCATTCAAGTTTCTGAAAATTATCAGGGAGGCGATCCAAGAAGCGCAACGTGGACACAAATTCCTTATCCATTTACCAATATGTCGAGCTGGACATTTGTAACAACCAATCCGATAGATTTATCGGCTTTTGCCAACAAAAATATTCGGATAGCGTTCAAATATACTTCTACCAGTACAAAAGCCGGAACTTGGGAAATTAAAAATCTGGTGATTTATTAATACAGTTAATATAAGCGGTTAATTGTTTTTTTATTTTTGAAAAGCTACAGCGATAACTATCCTGTAGCTTTTTTGGTATGTCTGGCATGTTATTAAGCTTGCAGGATGCGAGTTCCGGTATGTGCCGAGTTGATAGGAAACACTAGCGAATGGCAAGGGTGTTGCGAGTAACTGCAAATCTGAAAGAAGCCATCAGCAAAGCTGACGTTTTGACGAACAGAAATCTGATAGAAGGCTCTAATGAGAGGGTAACCGAGCAATGGATTGGGAACGCCCGAAATTCAACCGTAACTCAAGATGAGTAAATCAGGCAGAACGCAGTGAAAGTTTAATACCTTATCCCGAGAGGTCTTGTAGGGTACACCAACAGTGTAAGAAATGCAACGATGTATTTTAGGCCATATAAGAAGTCAGCAGAGGACATAGTATTCTGTTGAAAAACAGAAGAAGGTCTGAATCTTTTAATTTAAGGAGCAGTTAGTTCAAAATTTGTTTTATGGAGCTGCAGCAAGAAATAACGTACCAATACGACCTGTTTGATTCAAAGGGTCAGGATGTTATTCGTTCTTTCGCAGGGAGTGAAGCCGTAAGCGGAGCTCAGGCGATAAAGGCGTTGCAAGTAAAAGAAGCAGGAGAACAGAAACGAGCCTTAACGCAGGATTTGATGGGAGGGTGGGGGAGTAATCCCCCTACCTACTCGATCATCTTTTCGGACATAACTTGTGAAAGAGTGTCAAATTGAAGTAAATAATACAAATGTCACTTTTCCAAAATCATCAGATTTTTGCTCCAAGTTGTTGAAGAAAAAATTAAACGTTTTTTTTCATGTCTTCGGCAAATTCTTTCAAGCGTTTGTCAAGGACAGGAATTTGATCTGGTCGGACAAATGAAACACATATACGTAAACCGTGATTGTCCTTACTACCTGTAATGGAGAGTGAAATAGCACTGAGACCGTAATAAAGAAAATTCTTCATCAACTGGCTGCTCGTCATCTCCGGATAAGCCACAGTAAAATAAAAACCATCTGCCAGCTCTTCATTTTTTTCTTTGTAAACGATGTAAAATCCATTTTTGAGAAATATTTCCTTCATTATTTTTGCTTTTTCGGCATATTCTTTCAAAGCTTCCAGAAAATTTATTTTTCCATCATTCACTGCCTTTAAAGTTGCTGCAAATGCATATTGAGCTGTGTGTGAGGTACCTGCCGTGGTAGCATAGAGCGCTCCATAAGGAATAAAATGTCCCAAAACGTCGCTGGTAAAGTAGTTTTTAAGTTCAGGATAATGACGGGTACGCAACGACTCGGAAATAATCATCATACCAATTCGCTGTCCGGCATAACTGAAGATTTTTGAAGCTGAAAGCAACAAAATGTAGTTTTCGGTATAACGAGCTACAGTTGGCTGATAAGGCGGCACACCGGGTCTACCGTAATCTTTTCTGAAATCCATGCCAAAATAAGCCAAATCTTCGACAACAATAACGTCATATTCGGTTGCCAATTCGCCTATAATTTGCAATTCTTCTTCTGTAAAATTGATCCATGAAGGATTATTGGGCGAAGAATAAGTAATGGTGCAAATATCTCCTTCTTTTAAAAATGAAGTTAATGCAGAACGAAGTCTTTCACCCCTATTTTCAAGAATGTCAAATGATTTGAATGGAAGTCCTATGAGTTGCAGTTGCGATTTGTTTACCGGAAATCCGGGATCAATAAACAACGTACAGGGTTTATTTTTGTTGGTGCGGGCAGCAGCCAGCAAAGCGGCAAAACTTCCCTGCATGGCTCCTACGGTTGGAATGCAGTTCAAAGGAGTAACATCAATGTCCATGAATAATTTTGCAAAACGTGCGGTTTCGTTTTTCACAAAAGGAATTCCTTCAATATCGGGATAAAGAGCAGCCAATCCCCTGTCCAATGCTTCCTTTTCAGCATCTACAGTTGTTTGCAAAGGAGGAAGACCGGGCACACCCATTTCCATGTGGATAAATTCTACATTGGTTTTTTGTTCAATTTGAGCAACAAGTTTCCCCATTTCACGAATGGAGAGTTTATTTATATCTTCTTGTCCAAATTGCCTGAAAATCTCATCCACTAAATCTTTAGAAATTGACATGTTTTTTAATTTAAGACCATTAAATTTTTCGATTATCTATCACTCTTACAGCTTTTCCTTCACTTCTCGGAATACTTTTCGGCTCAACAAGCGTAACTTTTACGCTCAAACCAAGTGCACTGTGAAGCGAATGTTCTATTTTTCTGGAAAGAGACATCAAATCCTTTATGGTATCTACCATTTTAGTTTCGTCCAGTTCCACTTTCAGTTCAAGAATATCGAGATTGTTTTCTCTATCAACATATAACATGTAATGTGCACTTGTTTCGCCCATTTCGAGCAGCACCTGTTCGATTTGCGATGGGAAAAGATTTACACCTCTGATAATCAGCATATCATCACTTCTACCAGTAATTTTCTTCATTCTTACCAATGTACGTCCACATTCACATCTTTCACGCGTCAGTGTGGTCAAATCGTGTGTATTGTAGCGCAACAATGGAATTCCTTCCTTAGTCAAGGTGGTGAAAACCAATTCCCCCTGTTGGCCGTCGGGTAAAGGCTCTTTGGTTTTGGGATCGACCACTTCGGGGAAAAAGTGATCTTCATGAATATGTAAACCATCATGAAACTCGCAATCATTGGCAACGCCCGGTCCCATAATTTCACTTAATCCGTAAATGTCAAAAGCTTTAATTCCCCACTTTTTTTCCAATTCAAGTCTCATATTCTCAGAAAACGGTTCCGCTCCAAATACACCCGTTTTAAGTTTCATGTCGGAGAGCGAATAACCAAATTCCGACATAGCATCAGCCAAATGAAGTGCATACGATGGAGTACAGGCTAACACAGTGGAACCAAAATCGGACATGAGTTGTAACTGCCGCCGTGTATTGCCTGCCGAAATCGGGACAACCGTACAACCTACATTTTCAGCACCGTAATGAATTCCCAATCCGCCCGTAAACAGTCCGTAACCAAATGAAACCTGAACAATATCTTCAGGCGTAACTCCCGACATGATCAGACATCGGGCAAGTACTTCCTGCCAGTTTTCAATATCTTTTTTGGTATATCCAACAGTTGTTGGTTTGCCTGTAGTACCGCTGGAAGCATGAATCCGCACAATTTCCTTCATGGGAGCAGCAAACAATCCAAATGGATAATTGTCGCGCAAATCGGTTTTATTGGTAAAAGGTAATTTGGAAATATCATCAATAGAACGAATATCGGAAGGTCTAACACCCTTTTCATCCATTTTTTTTCGATAAAATTCCACATTTTGATAAACTTTGTTGACCAATTCTTTCAATCTTTCACTTTGCAGCTTTCGCATTTCACTGCTACTCATGCATTCGATCTCTTCGTTCCAAATCATAATTGTGCTTTTAAATCGGATTCGTATATGGGTTTTAATTGATATTTTTGAATTATTTCGATGGCTTTTTCGGCGTTGTCGGGACGCATTACCAATATGGATTTGGAGCCAAAACTGAAAGCATAAATATATTCGATGGCAATTCCGTTGTCAGAAAAATGGTTCAATACCCGCGATAATGAACCCGGAACACCTTCCAGCTCGAGCGATAAAACTTCATGAATGCGAACTGTAAAATTTTCGGTGCGAAGGGCTTCGGCTGCTTTTTCAGGATCGGAAACCAGCATTCTAAGAAGTCCAAAATCAATGCTATCGGCCAGCGTCAGGGCAATAATGTTGATGTTGTTGAGTGCCAGAACCGCTAAAATCTGATTGAGATGTCCTGTTTTGTTTTCTACAAAAACGGAAAGTTGACGGATTTTCATGGTTGTCAGTATAAAATGAATATTTATTTAATTTCGTAAATGAACGGCGCAAATTTACAACAAATTAATAAATTTGTTGGGCTTGCGTTGTAATTATTTAAAAAGGTTTATACACGATAAAAACTGAATTCGTTCTTGATAATAAAAAAATCTATAAATTTGTCGCAAATTTATACACAAAAAAATTTTATCATGTTCCCATATCCATTACTTCATAGGAACGAATTAATCCGGCAAATGAATAATTTGGGAAAATCCAACACTCCATTTTTGTTCCTAGTGGATTTTATGGCGCAAAATGGATATATTATCAAAAATCAAGATCTGGACGACCAATATATACGATTTCAATTGTCGGATGAAAGTTTTTCCAATCAAGAAAAATCGACAAAAAATTCATTTAATTTTCAATGGAATATTCATCCCGTAAATTTTGATGAATACCAATTGAAATTTCATTTTGTAATGGAAAATATCCGATGCGGAAATTCTTTTTTACTGAATTTAACGCAGCCAACAGAAGTAAGTACCAACTTAAATTTGCTTGAATTGTATGAGTTAAGTGTTTCAAAATACAAACTATGGCTCAAAGATTTATTTACCGTTTTTTCGCCTGAAACTTTTATAAAAATTGAGGATGGAATTATTTCCACTTTTCCCATGAAAGGAACTATTGATGCTTCTGTTGCAAATGCCGAAGATGCGATTTTGAACGACTTCAAAGAACAAGCTGAACATGCAACTATTGTAGATCTTATGCGTAATGATTTAAGTATGGTTGCCGAAAAAGTTGAAGTCAAGAAATACAGATACATCGATAAAATAATTACCAATCAAAATGAACTTTTTCAAACGAGTTCAGAAATTACAGGAGAATTACCTGAAAATTATTGTTGTTATTTGGGAAATATTATTATTTCCATGCTTCCTGCCGGTTCGATTTCGGGTGCTCCAAAACGTAAAACATTGGAAATCATCAGAGAAATTGAAGGATATGACAGAGGTTTTTATACCGGAATTTTCGGGCAATATGATGGAAAAAATTTGGATTCGGCGGTACTGATACGCTTCATTGAGCAAAAGAACGGACAAATGATTTTCAAAAGCGGAGGAGGAATAACATCGAACAGCGAAGTTTTAAAAGAATATCGAGAAATGTTAGAAAAAGTGTATGTACCGATTTATTGAATCCATAAAACTGTTGGATGGAAATTTTTATCGCCTCAAATTTCATCAGAAGAGAATGAATATTTGTTCGGAATTATTTTATCCGAATGACGATTTTATTCATCTCCAATCGGCTTTAACCGATTCACATCCACCACAAAAGGGTTTATTCAAATGCAAAGTTACGTTTGAATCTAAAATTTTGAAGATAGAATATTTACCATACAAAAAAAAGGAAATTAATTCTCTTCGCATAGTACATACCCAGATAGAATCACATCCTTATAAAAAGGAAGATCGTACAGATTTTAACGCAGCATTCGATATGAGAGGAAATTATGATGACGTTTTGTTGGTGAAAAACGGCTTATTGACAGATACTTCTATTTGCAATATTGCCCTTTTTGACGGTTTTTCTTGGCAAACGCCAACCAAACCATTGATTTATGGAGTTAATAGAGCTAATTTGTTAGAAGAAGGAAAGATTTTCGAAAAAGATATTAAACTTAGCGATTTGCAAAATTATTCTGCCATTAGGCTTTTTAATGCTTTGATCGAATTTGGAGAAATTGAATTGAATATCAGCAATATACACTTTTAAAAAAGAAAAATTGTAAATTTTTTTAGTGCTAAAATTGAGAATTGAAACAAAACAACAGAAAAAAATTTCACTTTATATTTTGCATTTAGAAAAATTGCAGTATCTTTGCGAAAAATTTACAAATTAAAACAAAACATGAAACTGAATTCTCTACATACTTTGCTAAGCAGCATTATTCTACTTTTGGCAAAAGAGCAGAAGTGAGTTTGGTATGTAGATATGATAACCGATTTTATTTGAAAAACCTTTCTCACTTAATGTAAGAAAGGTTTTTTACTTTATTATAGTAATGATAAAATTAACCAACTTTGAGTTACAATTCAAAAAACAAAAAATATGGACAGATTATTTATTTTTGACACGACTTTACGTGACGGCGAACAAGTTCCAGGTTGCCAACTCAATACTGTCGAAAAAATTGAAGTAGCAAAAGCGCTTGAAAATTTAGGAGTTGACGTTATAGAAGCGGGCTTTCCCGTTTCGAGTCCCGGCGATTTCAATTCGGTCGTAGAAATTTCAAAAACTGTTACTTGGCCGGTTATTTGTGCCCTGACCCGCGCCGTAGAAAAAGACATTGAAGTGGCAGCAGAAGCACTTCAATATGCCAAGAAGAAAAGAATTCACACCGGCATAGGAACTTCAGAATATCATATCCGTTACAAGTTCAATTCCAATCAGGAAGAAATTCTGGAACGCTCGATAGCAGCAGTAAAATATGCAAAAAAATTTGTTGAGGACGTGGAATTTTATTGTGAAGATGCCGGCAGAACTGAAAATGAGTATCTTGCACGCGTAGTAGAAGCCGTAATCAAAGCCGGAGCTACTGTTGTCAATATTCCCGACACCACAGGATATTGCCTCCCTTGGGAATATGGTGAAAAAATCAAATATCTAATGGAACATGTGGATGGTATTCACAAAGCCATAATTTCTACACATTGTCATAACGATTTGGGTATGGCAACTGCCAACACCATTTCAGGAATCATGAATGGAGCACGTCAAGCCGAAGTTACCATAAACGGTATCGGAGAACGTGCAGGAAACACAGCTTTGGAAGAAATTGCCATGATTTTGAAATGTCATAAAAAACTGAATATCGAAACACAAATCAATACCAAAAAGATTTATTCAACCAGCCGTCTGGTTTCAAATTTAATGAATATGCCCGTTCAGCCCAATAAAGCAGTAGTTGGTAGAAATGCTTTTGCTCATTCTTCGGGAATTCACCAAGACGGCGTATTGAAAAACAGGGAGAATTACGAAATTATGAATCCAGAAGACGTAGGTATTGATCACAATTCAATAGTGTTGACAGCACGGAGCGGACGTGCCGCCTTGAAACACAGACTGAATACTTTGGGTGTGGAATTGGCAGATAAAAAACTGGATGCTGTTTATGAAGAATTTCTGAAGTTGGCCGACAAGAAAAAAGATATAAACGACGATGATTTGCTGATGCTTGCCGGTAAAGAAAGGACAGAGAAAGAACGTATAAAACTCGACTATTTACAGGTAACTTCCGGTGTGGGTGTGAAACCGGTAGCAAGTATCGGACTCATTATCGGCAGTGAAAAATTTGAAGCCGCTTCAGCAGGAAATGGGCCGGTTGATGCAGCCATCAAGGCTTTGAAAAAAATTATCAACCGAGAAATGACATTGCAGGAATTTACCATTCAGGCCATCAATAAAGGAAGCGATGATGTGGGTAAAGTTCACATGCAGGTTGAGCACGAAAATGTGGTTTATTATGGATTTGGAGCCAACACCGATATTGTTGCTGCTTCCGTTGAAGCATATATCGACGCCATTAATAAATTTGTTGAATAATTATGTTCGGCAACTAAACATTTTTGTGTTTTCAAATGTTGCAAAAGTAAAATTATTTTACCGAAAAAATAATTAAAATACATATTTAAAAAATGATTTTTATTTTATTGTCAATCAAAAGAAAACAAAATCTTTTTTCGTTACACAAATCAAAAAAACATGAATACATTATTTGATAAAATTTGGGATGCTCATGTGGTTTCCACGATTGAAAACGGGCCTACTATTTTGTATATCGACAGGCATTATGTTCACGAAGTTACAAGCCCACAGGCTTTTAATGGATTGAGAGCAAGAGGATTGAAAGTTTTTCGTCCGTTACAAACCACTTTGACTGCCGACCATAATATTCCTACTCTCCATCAGGATCAGCCGGTGAAAGACCCTGTTTCACGAAATCAGCTGGATACATTTGAGAAAAATGCCAGAGACTTTCAGCTACCCTTGTTTTTCCCTATGGGACATGAAAAAAATGGTGTGGTTCATATTATTGGTCCTGAAAATGGTTTTACTCAGCCCGGAATGACCATAGTTTGCGGCGACAGCCATACTTCAACTCACGGCGCTTTTGGTGCCATCGCTTTTGGAATTGGAACCAGCGAAGTTGAAATGGTGTTGGCTACACAATGTATTTTGCAAACACGTCCCAAAACCATGCGTATCACTTTTGACGGAAAATTGAATAAAGGAGTAACCGCAAAAGATTTGGCACTTTACATGATTTCAAAACTTTCGACAGGTGGAGCAACAGGATATTTTGTCGAATATGCCGGCGAAGCTATTCGCAATATGAATATGGAAGAGCGAATGACCGTTTGCAACCTGAGTATTGAAATGGGAGCACGTGGAGGCATGATTGCACCCGACGAAACAACTTTTGCCTACTTGAAAAACCGCGAATTTGCGCCCAAAGGGGAAGAATGGAATAAAAAACTTGCTTACTGGAAAACTTTGTATTCTGACCAAGATGCTGTTTTCGACAAGGAATATACTTTCGACGCCTCCGAAATTTCTCCCATGATTACTTATGGAACCAATCCCGGTATGGGCATGGGTATTGATCAAACTATTCCAACTTTGGAACAGGTGGACGAAGCCGGGAGAATTTCTTTTGAAAAAGCATTGAACTATATGGGATTTCGTCCCGGTGAAAAATTACTCGGCAAACCAATTGACTACGTATTTTTAGGAAGCTGTACCAATGGACGAATTGAAGACTTTCGCACATTTGCACAATTTGTAAAAGGGAAAAAGAAAGCCGACAATGTTGTAGCTTGGCTGGTACCCGGAAGCAGAAAAGTGGAAAAACAAATTCACGATGAGGGCTTGCATGAAATTCTAATGGAAGCAGGCTTTGAGTTACGTCAACCGGGATGTTCTGCCTGTTTGGCGATGAATGACGACAAGGTTCCGGCCGGAAAATATGCCGTATCTACTTCCAACCGAAACTTTGAAGGACGTCAGGGACCGGGCGCTCGAACTATCCTTGCCGGACCACTGGTGGCTGCTGCTGCTGCTGTTACGGGAAAAATTACCGATCCCAGAGAATTTTTATCTTAAAAACATTTTATTAATAAAAAAACAAAAAGTATTGATTGCAACAAGAATAAATAAACTATTGCAAATCAATTAAAAACGAAATATTATGGAAAAGTTTGTTAAACTGACATCAACTGTTGTTCCACTTCCTATCGAAAATGTGGATACAGATCAAATTATACCGGCAAGATTTCTGAAAGCGACCAACAAGGATGGTTTTGGAGATCATCTTTTTGCCGATTGGCGTTACAATAAGGACGGAAGTCCCAAAGCCGATTTTGTTCTCAACAATCCTACCTATAAAGGTTCTATTTTGGTAGCGGGAAAAAATTTCGGTTCAGGTTCGAGCCGCGAACATGCAGCATGGGCCATAGCCGGTTATGGATTTAAGGTAGTGGTTTCAAGTTTTTTTGCCGACATTTTCAAAAATAACGCATTAAACAACGGCGTATTGCCGGTAGTTGTTACACCAGAATTTTTAAACGAAATATTTCAATCTGTCAGTGAAAATCCCAATATGACCTTAACGGTTGATCTCGAAAATCAGACTATTATCAACAATGCAACCGGCAAATCCGAAAAATTCGATATCAATGTGTACAAAAAGGAATGTCTGATAAAAGGCCTGGACGATATAGACTATTTGCTTAGCAAAAAGGATCTGATTGAAGCATATGAAGCTTCCAGAACTTTTTAAGTTTTAAATTTTAAATTTTTTTTATTCAATTTTTCTCCTTTAGGGGAAATTTCAAAGCAAGCTTTATGGTAGAAATAATGGATACAACCCTGCGTGATGGCGAACAAACTTCAGGAGTTTCGTTCTCAGCTCAGGAAAAATTGAGTATTGCCAGAATGCTGTTGCAGGAAATGTGTGTAGATAGGATTGAAATTGCTTCTGCACGCGTTTCGGAAGGTGAATTTGACACTGTCAAAAAAATATGTCAATGGGCACGAAATAATGGTTATATCGACAAGATTGAAGTTTTGGGGTTTGTTGATGGAAAAGATTCACTCAACTGGATTCAATCGGCCGGCGGAAAAGTTGTCAATCTCCTTTCAAAAGGTTCGTTAAAGCATTGCACTTATCAGTTGAAAAAAACGCCCGAGCAACATGTTACCGATATTAAACAGATAATTGCCCATGCAACGGAAATGGGAATTTCTGTCAATCTTTATTTGGAAGACTGGTCGAACGGGATGAAAGATTCGGAAGATTATGTATATTTTCTGATGGATACTCTGAAATCCGAAAACATTAAACGTTTCATGTTACCTGATACGTTGGGAGTGCTTAATCCTGAGGATACAAAAAACTTTTGCAAAAAAATGATTGAGCGTTATCCCAATTTACATTTCGATTTTCATGCACACAATGATTACGATTTGGCTGTTGCAAATGTTTTTGAAGCAGTAAAAGTCGGTGTAAAAGGCGTTCATACCACTGTCAACGGTTTGGGAGAAAGAGCCGGAAATACTCCATTGACAAGTGTTTTGGCTGTACTTCACGATCATTTGAAAATTAAGACCAAATTACGTGAAGACAAAGCTTATGCATTGAGTAAAATGGTTGAAACCTATTCCGGTATTCGTATTCCGCACAACAAGCCACTTATCGGCGAAAATGTATTCACGCAGGTTGCCGGTGTTCATGCCGATGGAGATAACAAGAGAAATCTCTACTTTAACGATTTGCTTCCGGAAAGATTTGGTCGTGAAAGACAGTATGCTTTGGGAAAAACATCCGGCAAGGCAAATATTTTGAAAAATCTTCAGCAATTGGGCATTGACCTTGATGACAACATTTTGCGAAAAGTTACAGAACGTGTTATTGAGTTGGGGGACAAAAAACAGCTCACCACTATGGAAGATCTTCCTTACATTGTATCTGATGTACTCAACGAACAGGAAGAACAATCCATTAAACTGCTCAATTATTCGCTATCCATAACTTATGGATTACGCCCTGTTGCGACGGTGAAAATGGAAATAAACGGAGAAGTATATGAACAGACGGCTGCCGGCGATGGACAATACAATGCTGTTTCCAAAGCCATGTGGAAAATTTATAAAATTCTGAATAAACCAACACCCGAATTACTTGATTATGAAGTGGTAATTCCACCTGGTGGTCAAACAAACGCTATCGTTCAAACAATTATTACATGGAAATTCAATCAAGTTATTTTCAAAACCAGAGGATTGGATCGAGACCAGACCATTGCAGCCATCAAGGCTACCATGAAAATGCTGAATCTGATCGAAGGCGGCAAATTACGTTCAAATAAATATACAGATTTACCTTAATTCTTTATTTTGAAAAATATTATACTGCATCGTGCGAAAGTTCAGAAATTATGCTCATTTTTGTAAAGAGTAAGAAAAAAAGAAAATCACTTTAAAAACAATAAATAAAATGGGAAAAAATATTAATATCGCCGTTTTGCCGGGTGATGGCATTGGTCCGGAAATTATCGATCAGGCATTGAAAGTAACAGAAGCGGTTTGTAACAAATTTCAACATGACCTCACTTACGAATTTGGACTAGTTGGAGCTTGTGCCATTGATGAAGTTGGAGAACCATACCCCAAAGCAACACATGAGTTGTGTATGCAATCCGATGCTGTACTTTTTGGAGCCATAGGAAATCCGAAATACGATAATGATCCTTCTGCTAAAGTGCGTCCCGAGCAGGGTTTGCTTAAAATGAGAAAAGAATTGGGATTGTATGCCAACATTCGGCCGGTAAATACTTTCCCTTCACTGGTTGAAAAATCTCCATTGCGAGCAGAATTGGTGGACGGAGCCGATTTTATTTGCATCCGCGAATTAACGGGAGGAATCTATTTTGGCCGTCCTCAAGGAAGAAGCGAAGACGGAAGTACGGCTTATGATACCTGTATTTACACACGGGAAGAAATTGAAAGAATTGTTCATTTGGCTTATCGCTTTGCTGCACAACGTCGCAAAAAAGTAACTATGGTTGATAAAGCCAATATTTTGGCTACTTCTCGACTTTGGAGACAAATAACTCAGGAAATTTCGGCTCAATATCCGGATGTGGAAACAGAATACATGTTTGTTGACAATGCGGCAATGCGGATTATACAGTCGCCAAAAAATTTCGATGTAGTGGTAACGGAAAATCTCTTTGGCGATATTCTTACCGACGAAGCTTCAGTGATTACCGGTTCGTTGGGAATGTTGCCATCTGCTTCCATTGGTGTTCATACTTCACTTTTTGAGCCAATTCACGGTTCCTATCCGCAAGCAGCGGGTAAAAATATAGCCAATCCAATGGCAGCCATCCTTTCGGCGGCTTTAATGTTTGAATATGCTTTTGTGTTGAAAGAGGAAGGTGCTTTGATTCGCGAAGCCGTTTCGGCATGTATCGAAGCCGGCGTGGTAACCGAAGATATTGCCAACGGTCAAAAAGCATACAAAACTACTGAGGTTGGACAATGGATAGTTAATTACATCGATAATAAAAAATAAAATCAGATTTATAATCTTTGCTTCAGGCGGACTTTAATGATTAAGGTTCGCTTTTTTTATAAAAAAGACTTTATCGAAATACTTGGGATTCAGAAATATAGAGAATTTTGGAAGCTCATTGCCCGAAGAAAGATTGATCCCGAATTGTTTGTTTATGATGTGAATGGGAAGTTCTGTACAGAAAAATGCAGAAGAATCTTTTAAATCGTAATTATTGTCAAAAGGGATTTGTTTTAAAAGATAATAGTGAGCCCATTTGCCAATAATTTGAGCGGAATCTTTTTTGAACCTGACAACCTGTACCGTTTCAATACGACTGTCGGCCATAAATTTTTTAAGCGTGCAACTTTGCATGCCATTTTTTTCCGAAACTGCTTTTGAAAGGGAATGAATAACGTACACGGTATGATTGGCATCAATATAAATAATGCCACAATGCGAAACGTCAATCGTATCGTTCAATTTAGCCGCTATTATGTTGCTGACAAGCCCGTAACTTTTTCGTAAAATTATGTCGCCGCTACGAAGATAATTGGTAATATAAGTATCTGAATTTTCAATTTTTGTCGGAGAATGGCAACTCTCCGGCAAAAATTGAAAACACGACAACAAAAGAAAGCAAATTATTTGAGCTTGTAATCTACCAGCCACTTGCCGTTTTCTTTAACCAAATGAACTTTTGTATCGGTTGAATCGGCTATTTTATCGTTCTGCAAATCGTAAGCGTTTAACACAACACCCTCAACATCTGCCGAATTTCCATCTTCGGATAAATTGACCGATTTTGTTTCGTATTTAACATTTGCTTTTTTCATATCACCTGCTTTTTCGGAAACAAAAGAAGCAATTAAATCTACTGCCTGCTTGCTGTCGTCGGTACATAAGGCTTTGGCTGCATTGAAATCGGCCGTATAAATAGCCTTGTTAAATTTTTCTGCTACTGCTTCAGGAGAATTACTATTGGAAGAACAAGCTCCAAGTGCCAGAGAAATGGCTGCCAAAAAAAATAAATTCAAATTTTTCATAATCTTTTAAATTTTAGTTGAATTAATTACCGAATTTTAATTGTCGGCTGTTTAAAGGCGTAAAAGTATAAAATAAATTTACGAAAAACAAACAAAAACTAAAATTAATTCAAAATAATTATAAAAAATGAGAACTTCTAAAAATAGGAATTACAAGTATAAATATCGACATAATTAAAAGTTTGTCGGATAAACTTGATTAAAAATCTTTTTCTCCTGAATGATTTTTCTTTTGTGTCATTTTCCAAAGTTACCAGCCAATGCAAAATCGAGCTCTCTTTTGTCGAGATTGGCTTTGGCAACTCGAATTTTAATTTCGTCTCCCAAGCGGTAGCGTTTATGGTAGCGTTTTCCGGTAAGACAGTAGTTTTTTTCGTCAAAAATGTAATAATCGTCGTCCAAATCGCGAATAGGAATCATTCCTTCACATTTGTTTTCAATTATTTCTACGTAAATTCCCCATTCGGTTATGCCGGATATGATCCCATCGTAGATTTGTCCGATTCTTTCAGACATAAATTCCACCTGTTTGTATTTGATGGAAGTGCGTTCGGCTTTGGCTGCCAATTGCTCCATGTCTGAGCTGTGGAGGCAATATTCTTCCCATTCTTCTGCATTGACACTTTTCCCGTTGGCCAAATATCTGTCGAGCAGACGATGCACCATCATGTCGGGATAACGGCGAATGGGAGAAGTGAAATGGGTATAGTAATCGAAAGCAAGGCCATAATGACCGACATTGTTGGTTGAATAAACTGCTTTGGACATGGAGCGGATAGCCAGCGTTTCTATCAGATTTTGTTCTTTTTTCCCCTGAACTTCATCCAACAATTTGTTGATTCCCTTTGAAACTGAGGTTTGTTTACCGGAAGTTTTGAAATGATAGCCAAATTTTTTAACAAAAGCAGACAAATCGCGTAATTTATCAGGGCTTGGAACTTCATGGACACGATAGACAAAGGTTTTAGCTTTACTACCTTTTGCCGGCTTGCCAATGTGTGTGGCTACAGTACGGTTGGCCAGCAGCATAAATTCTTCGATCAATTGATGGGATTCCTTTTGCTCTTTAAAAAAAACCGAAATGGGTCGTCCTTTTTTGTCGATTTCAAATTGAACTTCGGTACGTTCAAAAGCAATGGCTCCGTTCTCGAAACGTCTTTTACGAAGAATTTGTGCCATTTTGTTCAACTGAAGAATTTCTGCTGAATAATCACCTTTTCCACTTTCGATGATTTCCTGAACTTCCTCGTAGGTAAATCGACGATTACTATTGATTACGGTATGAACAATTTCGTAGCCTTTTACATCTGCATTTTCATCAATTTGAAAAACAACGGAAAAAGTCAGTTTGTCTTCATTGGGACGAAGCGAACAAATTCCGTTAGACAAGTGTTCGGGTAACATAGGTATCGTTCTGTCTACCAAATAGATAGAAGTGGCTCTTTTTTCTGCTTCACGGTCAATAATGGTTCTGGGCTGAACGTAATGAGTTACATCGGCGATGTGAACGCCAATTTCCCAAAGTCCATTATTGAGTTTTCTGATGGAAAGTGCATCATCAAAGTCTTTGGCATTGCGCGGATCGATGGTAAAAGTGGTTACCTTTCTCATGTCGCGTCTTTTTGCTATTTCTTCGGGTGTAATTCCGTCGTCAATTTTTTCGGCTGCTTTTTCTTCTTCAACCGGATATCTGTACGGCAACCCAAATTCGGCCAGAATGGCGTGCATTTCGGTATTATTGTTGCCTTTATCTCCCAAGACATCTATTACTTCGCCTACGGGACTTTTCAGATCGGGTTGCCATTCCATCAGTTTTACCACAGCTTTTTGACCGTTTTTTCCACCGTTGAGTTTGTTTCTGGGGATAAAAATATCACTGGTCATGATGCGGTTGTCCACCACCAGAAAGGCAAAATTTTCAGAAACCTGTAAAGTACCGACAAACGTATCCTGTGCGCGTTGCAAAACTTCCACCACTTCTCCTTCCTGCTGTTGGCCTTTTCGCCGAGCATACAGAACAACTTTTACCTTATCGTTAAGCAGGGCATGGTTGGTTTTGCGTTCGGGTATAAAAATCATTTCTCCGCCATCGTCGGGAATCACATAAGTTTTAACGCCTTGTCGGTCAATGGTTCCGATTATGCTGTTTCCATTAGGGAAATTGGCTTTGAAACGTCCTTTCGAAATTTCCGTAACAAATTCTTCATCTGCCAATTCCTCGAGCAGTTGTCGGATGTATTGTTGCTGCGATTGATTTTCAATATTCAGCATTTTGGCTATTTGTCGGTAATTGTATGTTTCGCGCGGATGCTGGTTGAAAATATCGCTGATGGCGTTTATCAATTGTTTACGCGGAATTCGCGTGCTGGTATTTCTATTTGTTTTTTTCGACATGTTTATTTGTTTTTTGAATGGAAGATTTTAAAAATTTTCCATTATTTTTTTGAGTTAATGTTTGATTATCAATAAATTTTTGCTGTATTAAAAAGTCTCCGGATAGTATTTTTGCGGTCAGGAGAAATAAAAATGCAAAGTTACGACTTTTTCTTCAAAAAATTTTGATGGTTACGTTCAACTTAGCGTCCGAATTGAGCAGAAAGTATTAAATTTTGGTTTTTTGAATATTTCAATTTTTTACATTGTTTATAACTTTTCGTTGCTGAATTCAAGTCACAAATGCAACTTTTTGGTTATACAAATTTCGTAATAAAAATTCATTTGGTGTTAAGAAATTTAATTTTTTTCTTGGTCTGTTGTTCAAAATATCTTCTACTCGCTTTATAT